>Ga0209256_1000889_pt1 | contig 36807 bp, 29 predicted proteins | sample AraplaCol_mCL_r2_2_FD_184270 | JGI IMG/M metagenome (GOLD analysis project Ga0209256, IMG submission 184270) | Arabidopsis root microbial communities from North Carolina, USA - plate scrape MF_Col_mCL_r2 (SPAdes) (version 3) | ecosystem: Host-associated > Plants > Roots > Endosphere | place...
CCTCGCGCGAGCCCATCGCCTACATCCACGAAGGCATGCACATCCGCGCCAATCCGGCGTACCTGGAAATCTTCGGCTTCGAGTCCTTCGAGGACATCGAAGGCATGTCGCTGCTGGACCTGATCGCCCCGTCGAAGGTGGAAGGCTTCAAGCAGCTGCTCAAGCAGATCAGCAAGGGCGAAGCGCCGCCGCGCCACGAGACCGAGGCGCGCACGCTCGACGGCAGCGGTTTTCCGGCCGTCATGGAATTCACCACCGCGACCTACGAGGGCGAGCACTGCCTGCAGGTGATCCTGCGCCGGCAGGAGGTCGACCCCGAACTCGCGCGCGAAGTCGAGGAACTGCGCCAGCGCGACCAGGTCACCGGCCTGCTCAATCGCGCGACGTTCCTGCGCTCGCTGGAAGACACCGTTGCCGCCGCCGCGCAGAGCGCCACGCACCACGGCCTGCTGCTGATCGAGCCGGACCACTTCAACCGTCTGTTGCAGGACATCGGCCTGGACGCCGCCGACGCGCTGGTATCGGCGATGGGCGACCGCCTGCGCGGCGCGCTCGGCGCCGAGCACGTCGCGGCGCGCTTCGGCGAGCACCAGTTCGCCGTGCTCGTGCCCAACGCGGATCATCGCCAGGTCATGGGCCTGGCGGATAAGCTGCGTACCGCGTTCGCCGGCCACGTACTGGAAACGGCGGACCGTTCGGTCAGCATGACCGTCAGCATCGGCGGCGTACTGATCGGCGAGAAGATCGCCAGCATCACCGCCGTGCTCGGCAAGGCCAGCCAGTGCCTGCAGTCGGCCAGCGGCGTGGGCGGCAACCGCACCGAACTGTTCGACCCCGGTGCGGCCGACCGCGCCGAGGAAGAGCGCGTCGAAGCCTGGGTCCAGCGCATCCGCGATGCGCTCGACGCCGATCGATTCGTCATGGAATACCAGCCCCTCATCGGCCTGCACGGCGAACCACTGGAGATGTACGAGGCCTACCTCCGCCTGCAGGGCGAGCACGGCGAACTCGTGCCGCCGCTGGCGTTCCTGCAGATCGCCGAGGAACACGGGCTGCTGTGGGAAATCGACCGATGGGTCGTCGGCAGGGCGATCTCGGTGATCGGCGAGCGCTCGCGCGCCGGGCGTCCGACGACCGTGCTGGTGAAGATCACGCAGGCCTCTCTCCAGGACAACACGCTGGCGCAGTTCATCCAGGAGAAGCTCGCCAAGCACGGCGCCGACGGCAACCTGCTGGTACTGCAGCTGCCCGAGTCGAAGGTGTTCACGCACCTGCGCGCGGCTCAGGAGTTCCAGGCGCAGGTCGCGCAGTACGGCGTGCGCGTGGGACTGGAGCAGTTCGGCGTGGGCCTGAATTCGTTCCAGCTGCTGACGCACTTCAACGCTGCGCTGCTCAAGATCGACCGCAGCTTCATGGAAGACCTCGGCAGCAATCCGGACCACCAGGCCCGCCTGCGCGAGATCGCGGAGAAGGCGCGCGAACTGGGCAAGACGACCATCGCCGAATTCGTGCAGGACGCGGCCAGCATGAGCGCGCTGTTCGGCGCGGGCATCGACTACGCGCAGGGCAATTTCCTTGCGCCGCCGGGGCCGGCGATGGATTACGAGTTCTAGGCGACTCGGGATTCGGAATCTGATCCCTTGCCGTCCAGGAAAGAGCCCGCCTTCCGGCGGGCTTTTTCGCTACAGCAGCGCCGCGACGATCAACAGGCGACGGCTGCGCACCGGCATGTCAGTCCGTTGTCTACTTCTCTAGCCCTAGCCCATCTACGGTTGGAAAGGGCCCCGTTCTGAGATTCATTCAGATGGATCCTTGAACTCTCAACGTGGTTGTCTTGGTCTCGGCTGATCCTCCTCAGCCGGCGCCATATCGGGCGCCCCATGCAGACAACAGGAGTAGCAACAATGCGCGAGCTGGATCAGAACGAGATCGATTCTGTGAACGGCGGCGGCATGCCGCAGTGTCATGCCGGTGATCCGGCCCCTTACAGCGGTGGAAGCTATAGCTTTGCCGAATACCTGATGTTCTACCTGATGATCAAGTAAATCGATCATTGGTCAAGGCGCTCCTCCTTTGAAGTGCGTCTCCTTGAGAGCATCCATGCGCTTTGCATTCGAAACCGTTTGGCGCACACCGATTGTTGCGCTAGTTACGTTCGCCATTTCGGCATGCACGGGTCTGATTTTTCAGCGGCTTGGCATTTTCCCGCCTGCCGGCTTCCGAACTACCACCGGAAATCATGCACTAGACTTCCTAGGTGCAGTCGTTCTCTCCCCGCTCGGCGAGACCCTGATCTTGGCCGCCATCATCGCAGTTGGCAGATTCTGGTTGTCGCCGCGAAATGCAGTTCTGCTTGGCGCGTTCCTATCCGCCGCCGCTCACGCACCCGCTTGGTGGGGATGGGCACTGGCGAACACAGTTCCATTCTTGGTCTTCGCCACTCCCTTCGCAGTTAGATCACGTTGGCGTGAAGCAATCGCGTTGTCTGCGCTGACACATGCTTTTCACAATCTGTACGCCTTTCTCGCGACACTCGCTGCTTCATAGAACTTCATTTCACGTCGCGAGAAGGCACGCGAACTAAGCAAGCCCCCCATCGCCGATCGCAATTCGGAATCTGATCCCTGCCATGAAAAAGCCCGCCTTCCGGCGGGCTTTTTCATGGCAGGGATCAGCGAAGGAAGGTCAGCTCACGACCGTCCCGCGCACCTGCTCCACCGGCGCGTTCTGCAGCGTCTGGATGCGCTCTTCCAGAGGCGGATGGCTCATGAGCAGGCGGCGCAGGCCGTGGCCGACGGCGCCGCTGATACCGAACGCCTGCACCGTCTTGGGCAGCGTGCTTTCGCCGTAGGTCATCGACAGGCGCTGCAACGCGGCGATCATCTTGTCGCGACCGGCCAGGCGTGCGCCGCCGGCATCGGCGCGGAATTCGCGATGACGCGAGAACCACATCGCGATCATGCTCGCGAACAGGCCAAAGATCATGTCCAGCACGAACACGATGGCGAAATAGCCAAGGCCCGGGCCGCCCTCGCGATTGCCGCTGAGGTAGCTGTCGATCACGCGGCCGACCACGCGCGCCAGCACGATCACGAACGTGTTGAGCACGCCCTGGATCAGCGCCATCGTCACCATGTCGCCGTTCGCGACGTGGCTGACTTCATGGCCCAAAACGGCTTCGGCTTCGTCGCGGTTCATCGCGCGCAGCAGGCCGGTGGACACGGCGACCAGCGAGTTGTTGCGGCTCGGGCCCGTGGCGAAGGCGTTGATTTCCGGCGCGTCGTAAACGGCGACTTCCGGCATCTTGATGCCGGCCGCTTCGGCCTGGCGACGCACGGTGCTGACCAGCCACTGCTCCGATTCGTTGCGCGGTTGTTCGATGACGTGCGCGCCGGTGGAACGCTTGGCCATCCACTTGGACGTCATCAACGAGATCAACGAACCGCCGAAGCCGAAGATCGTGGCGAAGATCAGCAGTCCGCCCTGGCCCTGGATATTGAAGCCTGCCCGCTGCAGCAACGCCATGACGATGCTGAGCAATGCCAACACGGCAAGGTTGGTGGCTAGGAAAAGTGTGATTCGCTTGAACATGATGGGAACCTTCTGCGCCCCGCGGGCACGACATGCAGGAAAAATGTGGCACGCTCCCGTTGAATTCAAGTGAAATCCGCCACCGGCCCTTTGCCTGACGAGCCCTTGTGATCCTTTCCCCCGCGCCATCGGGCTATCGCGGCCGTTTTGCGCCTTCTCCTACCGGCGACCTGCATTTCGGCTCCCTCCTCGCCGCCTTCGGCAGCTGGCTGCTGGCGCGCGACGCCGGCGGTCGCTGGCTGGTGCGCGTGGAGGACCTCGACCCGCCGCGTGAAGTCGAAGGTGCCGCTCGTCGGCAGCTCGATGCGCTGCGTGCGTTCGGGCTGGAAACCGACGAGGAGATCGTCTGGCAGAGCCGGCGTGGCGCGCTCTACGAATCGGCGCTGGAACAACTGCTGCGCGACGGTCGCGCGTTCCATTGCCACTGCAGCCGCACCGACCTTGCCAGCGTGTCAGGGATCCATCGCGCCTGCGTCGCGCGCCGGACGCGGCCCGACCCGGCGGTGCGCCTGCGCGTGGAGGACGGAAGCGTGGTCGCGTTCGAGGATGCGATCCGCGGTCGCTTCGAGCAGGACGTTTCGCGCGAAGTCGGCGATTTCGTTCTGCGTCGCGCGGACGGACTCTGGGCGTACCAGCTGGCGGTCGTCGTGGACGACGCGGACCAGGGCATCACCGACGTGGTGCGCGGCGCGGACCTGCTCGACTCGACGCCGCGGCAGATCCTGCTGCAGCGCGCGCTCGGCCTGCCAACGCCGCGCTACGCGCACCTTCCGCTGGTGCTGGGGCCGGACGGTCGCAAGCTGTCGAAGTCCGACGCAGCGCAGCCGGTGGACCCGGACGATCCGCTGGGCACGCTGCGCGCGGCGTGGCGGCGGCTTGGACAGGCGCCGGATGCGCTGGCCGACGCGCGCGACGTCCCCGACCTGTTGCGCCGTGCGGCGGCGGCGTTCGATCCGGTGCGCATTCCACGGCACGATGCAGTTCGCGATGCAGCTCCCCACGAAATGTAATGAGCGGCCCGCACGATGGCCGCCTGCTTGCCTCTAGAATCAAATCCGGGCCACGCGCCGTGCGGGTCCGCACAGGAGATCCCCCATGCAGTCTCGCGTCGCCCTCGTCACCGGCGGTACCGGCGGTATCGGCAGTTCGATCGTCCAGCGCCTTGCGGCCATGGGCCATCGCGTGGCCACGAACTACCGCGACGAGGGGCGTGCCCTCGCCTGGCAATCGAAGATGCGCGAACGCGGCGTCGAGGTCGTGCTGGCGCGCGGCGACGTGTCCTCGCCCGAGGAGGCGCAGGCGCTCATAGCCGACATCGAGCGCGATCTCGGCCCGATCGAGGTGCTGGTGAACAACGCCGGCATCACGCGCGACTCCACCTTCCACCGCATGACGCCGATGCAGTGGAACGAGGTGATCGGCACCAACCTCAACTCGTGCTTCAACGTGACCCGTCCGGTCATCGAAGGCATGCGCGAGCGCAAGTGGGGCCGCATCGTGCAGATCAGCTCCATCAACGGCCTCAAGGGCCAGTACGGCCAGGCGAACTACGCCGCCGCGAAGGCCGGCATGCACGGCTTCACGATTTCCCTTGCGCGCGAGAACGCCCGCTTTGGCATCACGGTCAACACCGTCTCGCCCGGCTACGTCGCCACCGACATGGTGATGTCCGTGCCGGAAGACGTCCGCGCGAAGATCGTCGCGGAGATTCCCACTGGCCGACTGGGTACGCCGGACGAAATCGCCTACGCGGTGTCGTTCCTCGTCGCCGAGGAAGCGGCGTGGATCACCGGCTCGAACCTGGACATCAACGGCGGCCACCACATGGGCTGGTGAGACGCGACACACCGGACGGCGCGCGTCGTCCGGTGTCTTTCAGCTCGCGTTGCCAGTGGCGACGACGTCTTCCCCATTCACGCCGGCCTGCCGTGCCGACCGTGCCCGGCGGCAGTTGCAAGGCCCGCCGCGCTGAGCCATGCTGCGAAGCATCACGATTTAGAGCCGAAGCTCCATGGCCTCGATGCGCGTCATCAAGAAGTACCCGAACCGACGGCTCTACGACACCGAGATTTCGAGTTACATCACTATCGAAGACGTTCGACAGCTCATCGTCGACGGCGAGGAATTCGAGGTGCGCGACGCCCGCAGCGGCGACGACCTCACCCGCCAGGTGCTGTTGCAGATCATCGCCGAGCACGAACAGGACGGCGAGCCGGTCCTCTCGACCCAATTGCTGAGCCAGATCATCCGCTTCTACGGCGATTCGCTGCAGGGCTTCATGGGCAGTTACCTGGAGCGCTCGATGCAGGTCTTCCTCGACCAGCAGCAGCAGTTCCGAAACCAGATGGGCGGCATCCTCGGCCAGACCCCGTGGGCGCTGATGAACCAGCTCACCGAGCGCAACCTGCAGATGTGGAACGAGTTCCAGCGCAACCTGTCCGGCAGCGTCGGCCAGAGCACCACCCCGCCGCCGGCCAAGGCGAAGGGTGGAGAGCAGAAGCGCTGATCCTTCGGGATTCCTGGCTTCCGTAGAGGCGCTTCAGCGCCGTCATCCCGGCGAAGGCCGGGACCCAGGCCCGCTTCGTTCGGGCACTCCCGCTGCGGCAAACCACTTCACCGTCATTCCCGCGCAGGCGGGAATGACGAGCATGGCGCGAAGCCCGATGCTGACCTGACGCCGCCCCTCACCGCGCCGCAGTCGCCTTCGCCCCCGGACCGCAGAACTGCGCCCGGAACTGCTCCGCCTGCGGCATCAGCGACTGCAGCACCTGGATGCGATTGGCGGGATCGGGATGCGTCGAGGCGAATTCCGGCGGGCGTTCACCGCCGCCGAGTTCCGACATGCGCTGCCACAACGGAATCGCCGCATTCGGGTCGTAGCAGGCCGCGGCGGCGAGCATCAGCCCGACTTTGTCCGCCTGCGTCTCATGATTGCGGCCGTACGGCAGGACGAAGCCGTACTGCGCGCCCGCACCCAGCGCCGCCATCACGGCCTGCTGCTGTTGCGGGTCCATGCCGCCGATGGCCATGCCCGCGGCCATCTGCCCCATCTGCACCAGCTTCTGCTGGGCCATTCGCTGGCTGCCGTGGCGCAGCAGCGCGTGGGCGATCTCGTGCCCCATCACGACCGCCATCGCATCGGCGTTCTGCGCGATCGGGATCAGCCCGGTGTAGACCGCCATCTTCCCGCCAGGCAGGCAGAAGGCATTGGCCTGGTCGGACTGGATCACCGCCACGTCCCACTGGAACTGCTGGTGGTCGGTCGGCACCTGCTGCTGGTTCTGCGCGGCCAGCGTCGCGGTTACTTCGGGCACGCGCTTGATCAGCCGCTGCGCGATTTCGCGGATCTGCACGCTCGCCTGCGCGTCGGCCGGCAGCAGCGCGCCCTGCGCATTCGCATCGCCCAGCACCTGCTGGAACGCCTGCGCGCCCAGCTGCACTTCCTCGTCGGCGGTCGTCCCGTAATGGGCCTGCTCGCCCGTGTACGGGTCCACGCGCGCATTGCCGAACCACTGCCACGCCGCGTAACCGGCGAACAGGATCAGGATCCACCAGCGGATCCCGCCAAAGCCGCGCCGCGGCCGCCCCTGTTGCTGCCTCGCGCCACCAAACGGGTCTGTCCTCATCTGCATCTCCTCCAGCCATCCCTGGTCAGTGTGTCGCCGCGCCGCGGCCGTTTCGATGCTCAGATGTCGCGCACCACCCGGAACCCTATCCGTGCGGTCGTGTTGTTCGCGTCACTGCCCTGTCGCCAGGCCGAACGCAATTCCTCCGGCGCGCTGGCCCAAGACCCGCCCCGTACCACCCTTGAACGGCAGCCGGGATTGATCCAGGCCTCGCCGCCACGCGGTGCGCGGCGGAACGTGTCGTGCCAGCAGTCGGCGACCCATTCGCTGACATTGCCGGCCATATCGTGCAGCCCCCACGGGTTGGGCTTGTAGGTCGCCACCGGCGCCGGACCCCAGGCGCCGTCTCCGTAACCGGCGAACGCGTTCTGCCAGCGCCGGCCGCTGGGCGAAACGTCCAGCCCGCCGGTGAAATTGCCCACGCGCGCAGGCGGTGCGCCATTGCCCCACGGATACAGACCACGACCACCCGCCCGCAAGGCGTATTCGAACTCCGCCTCGCTCGGCAGCCGGTAACGCTGGCCGGTCTGCGCGGAAAGCCATTCCGCGTACGCCATCGCGTCCTTCGCGCTGACGTGGATCACCGGCATGTTGTCGCTCGCCGGCCGGCCGGTGTAATCCGACTCCCAGTCGACATTGCCGCGACGCACGAGGTTGCCGCTGCGCTCGTCGTAGGCGGTCGAGTAACCGCGTCGGCTGGCGCGTGCGCGATGTTTGGTCGCCTGCATGAAACGGCGGAATTCGCCGACGGTGATCTCCGTGCGCGACATCGCCACGCCGCGCTCGAACCGGATGTTGCGCGCCGGGCGCTCGGATTCCTTGCCTTCGTTTTCTTCCGAGCCCATGCGGAACGCGCCGTGCGGGATGACCACCATCTGCGGCCCGCGCCCGCCGCCCTGCATGCCGTCGGTGAATACCTGTGCCGGCCGGAACATTCCGTAATGCGTGGCCAGGTCGATGCGCTCGCGCAGCTCGCGCGTGGCCGGATCGCCCGTCGGCGCGATGCGCAACATCACGGCGAGGTGACGCCGGCCTTCGTCGATGCCGCCTTCCCGCATCAGCGCCGCCAGGCCCGCATCGCGCAACGCATTGATGCGCACAATGCGCTGCATCGCCAGCCGGCCGCGCGCGTCTTCCACGCTCGGGCCGGGCGGCCGCACCTTCGCGGCGACGTCCAGTTCGCGCTCGGCCGTGGCGTAATCGTCGCGGTCGGCCGCGAGTTCGGCGCGCCGGATCAGCGCGCTTTCGACCGCCGCGATGCCCTGGTTGGCGCGCATGTCGCCGGGCCGCAGCTTCAGTGCCTCGCGAAAATGCGTCAGCGCCTGGCCGGGTTCGCCTGCCACGCCCAGCCGCCCGGCATTGAGCGCTTCCTCGCCGAGGCGATTGGCTTCCTGCGCTTCATCGGCGCGGTCGAGCCGCGCGAGGTATTCGACGACATCGACATTGCCCGGCGCGATGGCGCGCGCCACCGCGGCGATCTCGTGCGCGCGGCGCAACGACAGCGGATCGCGGTCGAGCTGCTTCAGGGCCTCGTCGCCGTTGGTCAGAAGCCGCCTGAGGGAACGATCGAATCCCGCGTTCGCAGCCGAATCTTCCGGATCGAACCGGCGCAGCGCGTAATACAGCGGGATCGCATCGCCCGGACCGGCAAACAGCCGCCCGCGCGACAACGCCTGCGCGGCTTGTTCCTTGAGGTCGGCGACGTTTTCCTCCGTCACCTGCACTGGCGGGACGCGCCAAGCCGGCACGGGCGAGACCGCCTGGTCGGCGCTGATGGTGACGATCGGCGTATGTCCCGCCGCGGCGTCGCGCTTGGGCGAGGACGCATCGCGTGAGCATCCTGCCGCCAGTGCCATCACGGCGATGCCGGCGGCCAAAAGCACTGCGCGCAAACGTCCTCCTCGCCTCCGGGGCAGATGGTGCTGGATATGGCCTGTCGAATCGGCATGCCGTGAACTGCGTGCCTGGAGCAGCGTGGACCCGGGCCTTCACGGCCTGCGATCCCGGGAGCCCCGAAAGTAGGCTATTGTCGCCCGCCCCGGCAACCGCCGACCACCTGCCATGCATCTCTGACATGCCCGCCGCCTGGATCACCGACCCCGCGCAACTGCGGAACCGCTTCGCATCAAAGCCCGCGCGCATCGGCCTGGATACCGAATTCATCCGCGAACGCACCTACTGGCCGCAACTGGCGCTGGTGCAGATCGCGCTGGAGGATGCGGACGGCGAACCGGACATCCTGCTGATCGACCCGCTCGTGCCGGGGATGCTCGAGGCGTTGACGCCGATCCTCGCCGACGAGTCGATCGTCAAGATCATGCACAGCCCGAGCGAAGACCTGGTGGCGTTCAAGCACGCCTGCAACGTCGTGCCCAAGCCGCTGTTCGACACGCAGCTGGCCGCGGCGCTGACCGGCGTCGGCGGCGGGCTCGGTTACCAGAAGCTGGTCGAACAGCTCACCGGCGTCGCGCTGCCCAAGGGCGAAACGCGTTCGGACTGGCTGCGTCGACCGCTCTCGTCGTCGCAGCTGGAATACGCGGCGGACGACGTACGCCACCTCTTCGAAATGCACGACCAGCTCGACCACAAGCTGGGCGAACTCGATCGCCGCGAATGGCTCGCCGAAGACGCAGCGCGCATCGTGTTCAACGCCGAAAACGAAGCGCCCGAGCGCTGGCCGCATGCGTCGATGCGCAGCGCGCAGTTCCTCGATCGCGACGCACAGCTACGCCTGTTGCGCTTGCTGCGCTGGCGCGATGTGTATGCGCGCGACAACGATCGACCCAAGAGCTGGATCCTCGACAACGAACTGGCCGTGACGCTCGCACGCACGCCGCCGATCGACCTCGCAGGCTTGCAGCGCACGCTCGATGCGGTGCCGAAGTCACCGCGCCGACTCGCCGACGCGCTCTGGTCCGCGCTGAACACGCCGCTGGCCGACGAAGCCGACGCGCCCGACGCCGTCCAGTCCGAACAACGCGACAAGCAGCGCCTTCGGAAACTGCAGGACGCCGTCGCCGCGCGCAGCGCCGAACTCGGCCTGCCCGACGGCGTGCTCGCATCGCGCCGATGGCTCGAAGTGCTGATGGACCAGGGCGAATGGCCCGAAGCGCTGGCCGGCTGGCGCCGCCGGGCGCTCGAACCCGGCCTCGCGCCGCTGCTCGCCGCGGCAGGCTGAGCGCCGCTACACCGCTGCCATCTGTGCGAACCGGCGGGAGCGCTCGCCTGCGAGAAGCCCCTCGCCGTCCTCGTACACGCGCGACGCCGGGCCGACGATGAACGGATCCGGCTCGCCGATCGCGGCGCGATCCTTCGACGCGTAGTCGAACGCGCCCAACACCACGCGCATCGCGTTCACGCGCGCGCGTTTCTTGTCGTCGGAACGGATCACGGTCCACGGCGCATCGGGCGTGTCGGTCGAGACGAACATCGCCTCCTTCGCACGCGTGTATTCGTCCCACTTGTCGAGCGATGCGAGGTCGACCGGCGACAGCTTCCACTGCTTGAGCGGATCCTTCCTTCGCTGCGCGAAACGACGGTGCTGTTCGGCGCGACTCACCGAGAACCAGAACTTGAACAGCCGCACGCCGCTGCGCACGAGCATGCGTTCGAAGTTCGGGCACTGGTGGATGAATTCCAGGTATTCGTCGGTGGAGCAGAAGCCCATCACCCGCTCCACGCCGGCGCGGTTGTACCAGGAGCGATCGAACAGCACGATTTCCCCCGCCGCCGGCAGGTGTTCGACGTAGCGCTGGAAATACCACTGGCTTCGCTGCGTGTCGCTGGGCTTTTCGAGGGCGACCACGCGTGCGCCACGCGGGTTCAGGTGCTCCATGAAGCGCTTGATCGCCCCGCCCTTGCCGGCCGCGTCGCGACCTTCGAATAGGATGACCACGCGCTGCCCGGTTTCCTTCGCCCACACCTGCCATTTCAGCAGTTCGATCTGCAGACGGCGTTTCTCGCGCTCGTAGCGTGTGCGGGACATTCGGCCGCCTGGGGCGGTGTCAGGCTCGCGAACCTCGCCCCCTTCGACGGGATCGTTGATCTCCGTTGCGGCCGTTCCGTTGTGTTCGTGTGTGGACATGGCGACTTCTCGCATGGGAAAGCCCCACTGTCCGTCCTGTCCCTCGACGCCCGCTTGAGCCCGATCAATCGCCCAGGGGTTCGCGAATGAGCCTAAGTCTGAGCCTCGTGGCTCCCACCGCCGGGACCGGGGGCTAGCGCCCCGCCACATCGCCCGCTAAAATCCCAGCCTCGTGGGGCGGTAGCTCAGCTGGGAGAGCGTCGCGTTCGCAATGCGAAGGTCGGGAGTTCGATCCTCCTCCGCTCCACCACTTCATCCAGCCAGGACAGCGCGTTACGCCTCAGGCGTTTCGCGCTGTTTTGCTTTGGAGGCTCCGAACGGCACCTTGGTTCCAGACGCGGCCCTCACAACAGCCGCAGGTTCAACGCGCTCAACGCCCGCGACATCCTGATCGCAATTCCGGCGCCCGTGCCCTGCGCACGCGCAACGTGGATGCCAACGAGCTTGCGGCCATCGGGCGTCATCCAGGCCGCTCCCGAATCGCCCTGGTCGTAGCCGACGTAGCCCGGCGGCATTCCGGTGTCCGGCTGAACGTCGAAACCATCGGCCCGCACTGCGACCACACGACCTCGCGTCACGCCGGTCGCGCTGCCGGACTTCATCACGATCATTCCGACCACCGGCTCGGCGACGCCCGTCCATCGGCCCAGTTCGAGAATGGCCGGCTCCACGGCGATGCCGTCGTCGAGCCGGAACGCGACCAGATCCACGGGCGCGGCTGCGTAGACCATGCTTCCCTTCGAAATTCGCGTGCCCGGCGCCCATAACGTGGGCTGCCAGACCGCCACGCCCACGGCGCGCGAACTGGAGACGACATGGGCCGCCGTAACGCACCAGCGATCGGCGCCTGTTCGCGTGCCGAAGAATCCGACCGTGCCGCTTCGCTGCACTTCATCCGAACACAGCATGACGCCCGCGAACAACGGTCGATACGTGAGTCGCTGGTTGAGCGTGATGATCGCCATCAGGGAGATCGGGCGTCGGCGACGCCCGCCTCCAGCGCCTGCGCATCGCCTGGCTCGAGTTCGGGCATGAAATCCAGCCCCGCGCGTTCTTCGATCCACCGCACGGACTGACGGTAGTCGTCCATGTCGTAGCCCGCCGGCAGTTTCTGGTTCGGCACCACGTATGCCGTTGCGCTCAGCCGACCATTCGCGTCCTCGCCGATGACGATCTTGAATAGATGCGTCGGCACGGCGACGCCCGCGCCGATCGTGTAGTACTCGATCCATCCGTCGGCGTCGGACGTTTCCTCTTCCGGGTCGTAAATCAGCGCGCCGGTAATGATCCACGTGACGCGATCCTCCGCCACCCAGCGGCGCACGCGTGCCTCGAGTTGCGCCCACGCGCCAGAGTTCAGACTTGGCGTTTGCGGCGACATGTTCGACAGATAGAACGACTCGGCCATCTGCTGTTTGTTGTCGGTGAAATCCTCCGCCGGCGCGTGATGGCCGCGGTGGTAAGCGCTGCCTTTGTAGTCGCGCAGTTCCGACCGGGGACCGGTCAGCGCGGGATCAGCCTTGAAACTGTCCTTGCGCGGGAAGGGACCGTCGAGCCGGCTCGGATCCATGCGTTCGCACACCCACAAGGGAATCTTGTACTCGCCACTGTGCTCGAGCCCATAGCCATCGCGAACGACCAGCTCGGTGAACCCATGCTCCCAACCCGCACGATGGCGCGGATGACCGAACGGACACAGATGATCCAGCGCCATTTCCTGCTGGAGCGTGAGCTGCCCGGCGTGCTGGATGATCGCGCGCGTATCGGACTGCGCGCGGGCCATGTGCCGAACCGGTTGCTGCGTCGTCGCACAGCCTGCGCAAAGCAGCACGGCCATCATCGCTGCCGACGCCCATCGCCTGGTGACGTTCATGTCGTCTGTTCTCCCTGCAGGCTGCCCGGGCCGTCGATCGGCCATTCGATGGCATCAACGCCACTGCGTGACGAAAGCGGCCTTGCCTGCAGGACAAAGACCCTGTCGCCGTCCGTCGTCGCGCGATTCCGTGCATGCCCCACGCCCGATACCATGCAGCCATGCGCATCCAACACTGGCTTACAGGCATCGTCCTGCTCCTCACCAGTTGCGCGAGCGAAGGGACGCGAATGCAGCACGATATCGACGCGCTGATGCGCGACTACCAGGGCGACGTTCCCGGCGCGAGCGTGCTCGTCGTCCGCGATGGCCAGCCGGTGATCCGTCGCGCTTACGGCATGGCGAACCTGGAAGAACAGGTCAAGGCGACGCCGCAGACGAATTACCGCCTCGCATCGGTGAGCAAGCAGTTCACGGCGACGTCGGTGCTGCTGTTGGCCGAAGACGGGCGCCTGAGGCTCGATGATCCGATCAAGCGGTACTTCCCGGCGCTTCCGGCAGCGGCGAACGGGATCACGATCCGCCACCTGCTCACGCACACCTCCGGCCTGATCGACTACGAAGATGTGATGGATCCCGCCGATACGCGGCAGGTACACGACGCCGACGTGCTCACCCTGCTGCAGTCGCAGGACCACACCCACTTCGCGCCTGGTACTTCGTATCGCTACAGCAACAGCGGTTATGCGCTGCTTGCGCTGATCGTCGAACGTGCGTCCGGCCAGCGATACGCGCAGTTCCTGCACGAACGCATCTTCCAGCCGCTGGGCATGCGTGACACCGTCGCGTACGAGAACGGCGTTTCAAACGTTGCCAATCGCGCCTACGGCTACAGCTTCGAGAACGGCGCCTGGAAACGCACCGACCAGAGCACGACCAGCGCGGTGCTCGGCGATGGCGGCATCTATTCGTCGATCGACGACCTGACGCGGTGGGATGCCGCGTTGTACGACGAGCGGCTGCTGACCTCGCAATCGCTGCGACAGGCCTTCACGCCGGCCACGCCGACGGACGACCCGCAGGTGGAATACGGCTTCGGCTGGCGCATCACCGGCGAGACGCTATGGCATTCGGGCGAGACGATCGGCTTCCGCAACGTCATCGTGCGCTGGCCGGAGCGTCGTCTGACCGTGGTGGTGCTAACCAATCGCGACGACCCCGAGCCTTACGAGACGGCGAAGAAGATCGGCGCGATCGCGATGCGCGAGACCGCGAGGAACTGAGCGCTCACTCGATCGGAACGTCGAAGAACGTCTTCGGCGCGGGCTCCGGATCCAGCGTGAAGTGCCACCATTCCATCGGGTAGTTGCGCAGACCTGCGCGCTGCATCGCATCGCGCAGCCGGTAGCGGTTGGCGCGTTGTTCCGGCGTAACGCGCGGCGAGTCGGTGTTGGCGAGGGGATCGAAGAAATCGAAGTCGGTGCCCATGTCCAGCGGCGCGCAGGCGCTGGATGAATCGCAACGCATCAGCATCAGATCGACCGTCGCGCCACGGCTGTGTCCCGATATCGGCGAGATGTAGTCGCCCAGCAGGTCGTGCTTCTCCAGCGCGGGATAGAAGCGCGGCCTCGTGCTTTCGTCCGCGTTGTTCGCCCACGCGACGAACGAACGCACCGCACGCGCGGGGCGGTAGCAGTCGAAGATTCGAAGGCGGTAACCCTGCGCGCGCAAGGTGGTTTCAGCCCGCTGGATCGCCTGCGCAGCGGGTTCCAGCAGGTAACAGCGCGGCGCGCCGTAGCCGTCCACGCGCGCGCCGGTGAAGTTGTTGGTCCCCGCATAGCGCATATCGAGGTCGATGTCGGGCACGAGCGTGCGCACGTCGACCAGTCCTGCCGCTTCCGGCGTCGTTGCCGGCGCGACGTCCATCTGCGGCGCCGATGCGCAGCCGGCCGACGCCAGCGTCGCGAACATCACCGCAATATGGCGTCGCATCACGGACATCCGGCAACGCGCTTGAACGCAAGGTCTTCGTAGTCGTAGCTGAAATCGGCCTGCGGATCGACCTTCGCCAGGCGAAGCGCGTCGCCTTCGATGTCAAGCCACGCTTCGGCGTCCACGCTCGGATCGTCCCAGTCGATCAGCCAGCGCTTGCCGACGCGCTGCACCTGCCCGTCCAGCAGCGGCGACTTGCTGGCACGGAACCGCACGACATCGCCGTCGCGGCAAAGCGTCGCCTCGCCGAACCACGGATCGCGATACACGCCAAGCTGCGGCGCGAGTTCCTTCGCCGTGGCGAGGCGACGTCGCGACGTATCCGGCGCCTTCTCACTCGCCGGTCGCACCGCGTCTTCGGCTTCGACCAGTCCCGCGTAATGCGCGACCGAGAGCGCAGGATCACCCGACGTGAAGCGCTTCACAAGCACCTGCGTCAGCACCGTGCGCGCGTCTTCGCCCTCGCCATTGATGAGGATGACGAAACCCGCGCCCTTGTCGGGAAACATCGTGACCGCCGAATACATTCCCATCAGCGTGCCCGTGTGGGCAACCTTGAACACGCCGTCCACGTCGGCGAGCCGCCAGCCGTAGCCGTAGACGGAGAAATGACTGTGGTCCCACTCGCGCATGCGCTTGGACACCGGCATCGGCATCTGCGGCGCCCACAGCGCCTGACGTTGCTCCTGCGACAACCAGTCGGCGTTCTTCGCTTCGGGCTTCAGCCAGTTGGCGGTCCAGCGCAGCATGTCGTCGAGACTGCAGCGCACACCGCCGGCGGGATCCATCGTGGTCGCCGGCACGACGTCGCCGTCGCTGCGAACGGGCACGTTGCGCGTCCCTTCGCGACGATGTGGCTGCGCCACGTTGCCGACGTCGACACGGTTCCATTGGCCGACCTGGCAACGCGACATGCCCAGCGGTTCGAACACCTCGCGACGCACCAGCGATTCATACGGCGCACCGCCTGCCGCCGCCGCCACTTCACCAGCGACGATGTACATCAGGTTGTCGTAGTCGTAACCCGACCGGAAACTGCGATACGGCTTGAGGTAGCCGAGGCCGTGGATGATGTCGGCGCGCGTGAACGTGTTCGGTTCCGGCCACAGCATCAGGTCGCCCGCGCCTGCGCGCAGACCGCTGTTGTGGATCAACAGGTCGCGCACCTGCATTTCGCGACCCACCCATGCATCGTGCATGCGGAAGTCGGGAATCCACTTCGTGACGGGATCATCCCAGCGAAGCTTGCCCGCATCGACCAGTCGCGCGAGCGTCGCGGTCGTCATCGACTTGGTGTTCGATGCGATCTTGAAGAGCGTCTGCGAATCGATCTTCGCGCCCTCGCCCTCCACGAGCTCACCGGCCGTGCGCGAGTACACCACGCGTCCGTCCTCGACGATGCCGAGCGCGAGGCCGGGCAAGCGATAGCGCGCGAAGACCTCGTCGAAGACCGCATCGACGGCCTTTCGATCCGCTGGCGCTTCGGTCGCGCCGCACACGACGGGCAGCAACGTCAGACACAACGACAATGCGACTGCGGCAATGCGGTCAGGTTTCATGCCATGCCTGCGGAAGTTGTTCGCCGGCCATCATCTCCGCCAGCGTCTGGCGCCGCCGAACGATGGCATAACGGCCATCATCGAGCAGCACCTCCGCGGGCAGCGGTCGGGAGTTGTAGGTGGAGCCCATGGACGCACCGTACGCGCCGGCGCCGCCGATCATCAACAGGTCGCCGGCCTCGCAGCGGGGTAGCACCCGCCCCTGCGCGAAGGTGTCGCCGGTTTCGCACACGGGGCCGACGACGTCGTACGCGACATCGGGTTCATTGCGACCGTGCAGCGGCACGATCTCGTGCCACGCGTCGTACAGCGACGGGCGCAACAGGTCGTTCATCGCCGCGTCGACGACGAGGAACTGGCGATCCGTCCCTTGCTTCACCCGGATCGCGCGCGTGACCAGCACGCCCGCTTCGGCGACCAGGTAACGCCCAGGTTCGAGTACGAGCGTGCCCTTGAAGTCCGCGAACGTCTCGCGCACGAGCGCTGCGTAATCGGCGATATCCACGGGCGTATCAATGCCCGGGCGATAGACGACGCCGAGCCCACCGCCGATGTCGACGCTGGCGATCACGTGACCCGCCTCGACCAGTTCACGACGGAACGCTTCGACGCGTTGCAGCGCCAGGCGGAACGGCTCGAGGTCGAGGATCTGCGAGCCGATATGCGCATGCAGCCCGTCGAGCTGCACGTGGCTCAGCGATGCGGACTCGGCGAACCAGCCCCTGGCTTCGTCGATGGAAACGCCGAACTTGTTCTCGGCTTTCCCGGTGGAGATCTTCGCGTGCGTGCGCGCGTCCACGTCCGGATTGATGCGCACGGCGGCACGCGCGGTGACGTTTCGCGCCTGTGCCACTTGGTGGAGTTGGTGCAGCTCGTCGGCGGATTCGACGTTGAAGCGCCATACGCCCGCTGCCAGCGCGGCGTCGATCTCCTCGGCTGTCTTGCCGACGCCGGAAAAGACGATTCTCCCGACGGCGATGCCGGCTTTCAGGCTGCGCTGCATCTCGCCGAGCGACACGATGTCGGCGCCGACGTCATGCAGCGCCATCAACTGCAGGATCGCGAGGTTCGAGTTGGCCTTGACGGCGTAGCAGATGCGGACGTCGAGGCCGCGGAAAGCTTGGTGCAGGCCGTCGATCCGCGCGCGGATCGCCTCGGCCGAGTACGCGTAATACGGCGTCTGGATGTCACGGGCGATCGCGCCCAGCTCATCCGGTCGGAAGTTCGACAAATCCAGGCCCCATGCGAAGCGGAAAAAAAGACGGCGGACGGCACAAGGCCGCCCGCCGCTCGAGGGACATCAATAACTCAGCGAAAGGATGAACTGCGCATTGCGCGGCGACTGGTACGCGGTCGGATTGCCGAAGAACGGATTCATCAGACCGACGCCTTCCTCTTCCTGCAAGGTCTCGTTGCGCTCGATGACCGTCTGCTCGTTGAACACGTTGTAGACGGCGAACTTCGCATTGAGCTTCACCGGGCCCAGCGTGGTGTTGTAGGCCACGCTCAGGCCAAGGTTGTACGTCCACGGCAGGGTGTCGTAGGCACCGCGGCGAGACAGGCGCCACTGGCCTTCGTCCGTGTAGCACAGGCTCGGATCGCTTTCGCAGATGTAGTGCGTCAGGAACTCGTTGTCGTCATACGGATTGCCCGCGCCGTACTCGCTCATCGGACGGCCCGAGCGGGCGTCCAGCGTCGCGCCGACAATCCAGTTGTCCGTGATGGCGTAGTTGCCCCGCAGCTTGATCTGGTGACGATGGTCGTTGGGAAGGAACCCGTAGCCACCAATCTCGACGAACGGGTTGTCGAACGCTTCGGTACGACCCGAGTCGGCGAAGTCGGTGTCCGAGTTGACCGGCCCCTCGTAGTTGCCCTTGCTCGCCGACCAGACGTAGGTGGCGTTGAAGGCCCACTTGTCGTCCCATGCACGGTCCAGCTGCAGCTCGATCGCGCGATAGGTGCGCTTTGGATTCTCCCAGCCGATCATCGTGCCGTCGCGCAGCTCCCAGCCGGTCTGCGATGTGTCGACGGTGACGAAGCCGTCGCTCTCGCCGTCGCAGTCGGTATCGGTGTAATAGGTCAGGTTCTTGCCGGGATTTCCCATCACGAAGCCGCTGTCGCCGCAGCTGTTGAACACCTCCATGTCGTCGATGGCGTTATGCATCTTGCGGTACGTACCGCTGACGCCCCATGACCACTTCTCGCCCAGCATCTGCTGGAAGCCCAGGATGAACTCGTCCTGGTAGACCGGATCCATGTCCTTGTCGACTTCGCCGCGGAAGTCCGCGACGCTGCCGTCGCCCTGCGAGTCGTCCACCGTGCCGATTTCCGCGCCCAGGCCCGGGATCGGGTTGTCGCCATCGGCGAACGTGCCGTCCCAGAAGTAGAAGCGACGCGCATCGAGGAAAGGACCGGCCTGCTTGATGTTGATGACGTTCGCCACCGGCAGGAAATAGCGACCGACGTTGCCGAACACCTTCGAGCGTCCGTCGCCGTTCAGATCCCACGAGAAGCCGAAGCGCGGTGCAAGCTGGTCGCCCAGCTTGATGTAGCTGTTCCCGGCCGCGTCCTTGTTGTCGAAGCTCTCCAGGCGCAGGCCAAGGTTCAACAGGAAGTTCTGCGTGACGTTCCAGTTATCCTCGATGTAGTACGCCTCGTTCTCGGTTTCGAACGTGCCCTGGTTGGCGACCTGTCGGGTCCGCACGTACACCGTGCCGGCCGGCACCGCGATGCCGTTGACGCGGGCACCGGCCCGGTTGACCTCGTAACGCAAACCATCGCCCGGATAACGACTGCTGTAGTCAGACGTATTGGTTTCATGGTCGGCACCGAAGCGCAGCAGGTGGTCACCCAGGTTCCACTCGAAGTCCAGGCGCATCGCTTCGCGGGTATCGGTTCGATCGATTACCGATGTATTGCTGGTGCAACCGATGAACGAGGTGTTCACTCGCTGGTCCTGCACCAGGCTGCAGCGATCGTCGTTGACGCCTATGGCCGAGGCCGAACGCTCGTTCTCGCCGTACATGGCCTTCATCGAGAACGTATCGGTGAAGTAGCCCGTGTACGTCGCGGCCCAGTTGTCGCCGCCGGTCTTGTTGATGATGCGGTTGCGGAAGTCGCCGCGCGACCCGGTGTCGACGTCGAAACCGAAGACGTCCTGCGTGGTGTCGTTCTTGTCGGAGAAGCCGAACACTTCGAGCAGGTTGGCGTCGTTGATCTGCCAGTCGACCTTCGCGCCCCAGAAATCGTTGTCGCCGTGGTTCTCGAAGAAGTTCCCGCCGCCGTCGTCGGTGTTCTGCGAATCCAGGTCGCGCTTCTCATAGATGCCGAAGAAGAACAGACGGTCCTTGATGAGCGCGCCGGAACCCCAGATCGAATAGTTGTTCTCGTCCGAATCGTCCCAGCGCGTGTACAGCGTGGGCTCGAAGTTCTTGCCCCTGCCCTGCCACAGGCCGTCGATGACGATGTCGGCGCCGGCGTGGAACTCGTTCGTACCACGGCGCGTCACGGCGTTGATCACGCCACCGGTGCTGCGGCCGTACTCGACCGAGTAGCCGCCGGTCTTGATCTGGAACTCTTCCAGGAACGAAAACGGCAGCGACGAGAAGCCGACACGATTGTAGAAGTCGGTGACGTTCAGGCCGTTGATGTAGACGGTGTTCTCGGCGACGGACGAACCGCCGAACGAGATGCCCCCGAATTCGCCGCGATTCACGCCGGGCGCCAGCGTCGCGACGTCGGTGATATCGCGCTGCACCGGCAGGCGCGCCACTTCTTCGCGGCTGATGTTGGTCGCTACCTCGGTGGAGGTCACATCCACGGCAGAGACGACGCGCGATCCGATCACCTGCACGGCCGCCAGGTCCGTTGCCGAACCGCCCGCAGCGATGTTCAGCGTCGTGGCGTTACCTAGGCTGATCGTGGTCTGTGCCGGTTCGGACAGCGAATGCCCGTCGGCTACGACGTCGACCTGGTAATTGCCCACCGGAAGGAACGGGAAGCGGTAGTTACCCTGGCCGTCCGCGCGCACGGTGCGCACGAACCCGGTGGCCGGATTGCGTACCGTCACCTCCGCGTTCGGCGTGGTGCGACCGACCAGCGAACCGTCGGTGTTGGCGGCGTGCGCCTGATGCAACGACAGCGCCGACGTCAGGCAAACGCCCAGCGCCATGCACAACGCGGTCCTACGAAACCCCATGCTCTTCATGTCCCCTCTCCACGATGAAAGTGATGCGTGCCGTCGTTAGTTCGACGTCATGCCGGCGGGCAGTACCTTTGCTGCAAAGCTGTAATCCCACTGGTCGAAGTAGAGGTTGCCCCCTGCCCACTCCACTTCGCCGCGTTGCGAATCCACGGTTTCCGACCGCATGTGCTGCTTCGCCGGAACGAACTCCGTGCTGATGTCGTCGTTGAAGGCGATCCGGTATGCATCCAGGCCGCCGAGATAGAACCACTGAACTTCGGGATCGCGCGCGGCCTTGAACTGGCCGGTCGTCACGTCCATCGGCACCCAGCCGTAAGGTGCGAGATACAGCGCGCCCCAGTCGTGCAGGTTGTCGTAGGTGCCGTCGGAATAGACCATGCCCGACTGCCAGCGCGACGGGATTCCGTTCAAGCGCAACAGCGTCATCAGCAGCAGCGTCTGCTGGCCGCAGTCGGCATGGTTGCCACGCAGCGCGTAGTCGCTGATGTTGGTGATGGTCGAGTACTCGCGCGCGCCGCCCCAGGGAATCTCGTCGACGGCCTGAAAGAGCTTTTGCGCGATGCGGTACGGGTTCTTCTCGTCGCCGACGACCTTCTTCGAGAACGCGCGCATCTCATCGGTGAAAACGATGTGCGGCGGCTGTTGCATGAGGTACGGCGCGAGCTCGGGCCGGTCGCCGAGCGCGGTGACCTTGTCCGGATCGATGACGTGGTGTTCGCCGAAGATCGTCAGTTCGTAGTCGATCGAGAACGTCGTCGGTTTCCCGGCGACGGCGGGCTTCTCCAGATAGACGGTGCGTTGCAGCGTCGATTCCGGCGCGATCTGATGCTTCGCCGGCGCGCTCGAGACGAAACGGATGTCTTCCTGCCGGCCGGGCAGCGCACGCGGGTACGGAATCCACGCGCGTACGGTTTCACCCGCCGGCACCGCGTCGGCATTCACCGTGATCGATTGCGTCACGTGTATGCGCCGCGGTGCGACGCTGCTCTTTCCGGTGCGCTTCGATTCGGCCACGGCCTCGTCGTGGTACGCGTTGGCGTTCTCCATCGGCCCGTCGTTGCGCTGGAACGGCGTGGCGCGGCGCGCCATCGCTTCCGGGCTCACGCGGAACAGGTTCGAGATCGAGCGGTTGAAGTAGTACGGCGTTCCGTCGATCACCATGTGTTCGATCAGGTCCGCCTTCGTCCAGCGCTGGAACTCGTCCTCGCGCAGGTCGGGAATGGATTCGCGCAGCTTCGCGCGCGCCTGCTCGGCGGTGAGCGTGAAATCCAGGCGGATGCGGCGCATGCGTTCGCGCTGGAATTCGAGTTCGGCGCGGGTCGAGGCATCCAGGCCCGGCTTTGCGAGGGCGGCATCGATGTGAGCAGTCGCGCCGCGGAAATCGCCCGCGTCGATCTGCGTGATGACCGAAGGCAACGGATCGCTGGCGGAGATCGCGGCGTCGGTCGCGGCCACCGCGCCCAGCGCGAGGACGGCAGCGAACAGGACGTGCCGGCGGCGCGTCCGGGGCATTGGCGATCGAAGCGGTAACCGAAGATCGTCCACGCAAGGCCACTCACAGGGGGCCGGCCGTTAGAAGGCCCGTTAACCGCTGTGTAACATGAGTGGAGTACATGGTCAATAATTTATTCTTGACTATCAAGCAGAAAGAAGTATCTATTCTCCCCAGCCGGCCGCCGCCTTCCACACGGCCGCTTACGAGGGGGACGCGATGATCGAGGACGTTCTGGCGTTCGGCCGCGGCACGATGGACGCCGCGCCACGCCCAGCCCGCAACTGCGCGCCGCCGCGAATCTTTCGCCCCATCCACGGATTCCGCTCCATGCGCCTTCGCACCGCCCTCGCCGTCTCGCTGCTTTCGCTGGGCCTGCTCTCCTCCGCAAGCGCTTACGAGCGCGCATGGACAGTCCCCGCCGACACCGGCGTCGTCGGCATCGAGCAGGCGCAGCTGGACCCGTCGTGGTGGGTCGCACGACAAGACGCGCCGGACCGCGTGATCCTCGATGCGCAGGCCATCGCCGCGCAGAACGCGAAGCTGATGCAGCTCGACGACAGCATGTTCGATCTCGACGCCTTCCCGGCGACGCTTGATCGCGCGCGCGTCGCGGGCTGGGTCGAAGGACTGTCGTCTCGCCCCAAGCGCGCGCTCTATGACAATCGCGGCCAGCCGTTCGCGACTGCCGACCTCGACGCGATCGTCGACAACGTAAACCTTTCAGCCATTCCCGCCTCGCAGCCGACCCGCTTCGGGCTGGTCGTGCATCGCGCCGACCTGCGCGCGTTCCCCACGCGCACGCGGGTGTTTAGTTCGAACGACGACCACGACATCGACCGCTTCCAGGAAAGCGCCCTGTTCCCGGGCGATCCGGTCGCCATCGTGCACGAAAGTCGCGACGGACAATGGCTGTTCGTGGTCAACACGCGTTATGCGGCGTGGATCGAGAAGCGCTTCATCGCGCAAGGCAGCCGCGACGACGTGCTGGGTTACGGCAAGCGCGCTCCGTTCCGCATCGTCACAGGCGCACGCGCGACCACCGTCTACACACCCGAAGAGCCCGGCGTCTCCGAGCTGCAGCTGGACATGGGCGTGCGCGTGCCGGTGCTCGCCGACTGGCCGGTCGGCAAGGCGGTAAACGGCCAGGACGGCTATACGTCGCACATCATCCAACTCCCGGTGCGCAAAGACGACGGCACGCTTCGTTTCGCGCCCGCGCTGTTGCCGCGACGCGAACCGACGTCCGACGCGCCACTCGCGCTGACGCCGCGCAACCTCATCCAGCAGGGCTTCAAGTTCCTCGGCGAACGCTACGGCTGGGGCCACAGTTACAACGCGCGCGATTGCAGCGGATTCGTGTCGGAGATCTACCGCAGCATGGGCGTCCAGTTGCCGCGTAATACCAGCGACCAGGCTGTCAGTCCTGCGCTCAACCGCATTGCCTTCAACGAGAAGGACAACCACGCCAAGCGCATGGCCGTGGTGCGCGAATTGCAGGTCGGCGACCTGGTCTATATCCCCGGCCACGTGATGATGGTGATCGGCAACGTCGACGGCGAACCGTACGTCATCCACGACACGACCGGCTTGAGTTTCGCCGGCGCGGATGGAAGGACCGTGCGTGCGAAAACCAACGGCGTCACCGTATCGCCGCTCTCGCCGCTGCTGTTCAACGGCAAGCAGACCTTCGTCGACCGCATCACCAACATCCAGCGGATCCGCCCGTAGCGGCCGGACCGGAAGCACCCGCGTTTCGCCTGCAATCCCCGCCCCCACATACTCCAGAACGACAAGAATGAAGATCACGCAGATCCGCTTCGGCATGTTGCGCGTTCCGCTGAAAACGCCTTTCAAGACCGCATTGCGCACGGTCGAGGCGATCGAGGACATCATCGTCTGCGTGCACACCGATACCGGCCACATCGGTTACGGCGAAGCACCGGCGACGGCGGTCATCACCGGCGACACGCACGGTTCGATGATCGAAGCGATCCGCAAGTTCATCGCGCCTCGCCTGATTGGGCAGGAAATCGCCAATCTCAACCGCATCACGCAGTTGATCCAGACCGCGCTGGAGAAGAACACCAGCGCCAAGGCGGCGGTGGAAATCGCGGTGTACGACCTGTTCGGCCAGCTCTACGGCGTGCCGCTGTACAAGATGCTGGGCGGCGGCGATCCGGTGATCACCACCGACATCACCATCAGCGTCGACTACATCGAGAAGATGGTCGCCGATTCGCTCAGCGCGGTGGATCGCGGCTTCGAATCGCTGAAGATCAAGGTCGGCAAGGACATCGGCGTCGACATCGAACGCGTCAAGGCAATCTACGCCGCCGTCGAAGGCCGCGCCCTGCTCCGTCTGGACGCAAACCAGGGCTGGACCGCGAAGCAGGCGGTGCACGCGATCAACATGCTCGAGGACGCCGGCGTGCGTCTGGAGCTGGTGGAACAGCCGGTGAAGGCGCAGGACCTGGACGGCATGAAGTACGTCACCGAACGCGTGCACACGCCGATCATGGCCGACGAAAGCGTGTTCGGGCCGAAGGAAGTGATCGACCTGATCCGCATGCGCGCGGCCGACATCATCAACATCAAGCTGATGAAAACCGGCGGCCTGTCCAACGCGATCCGCATCGCCGACATCGCGGCGCTGTACGAAGTGGAATGCATGATCGGCTGCATGCTCGAAAGCAGCATCAGCGTCGCGGCCGCGGTGCACCTGGCGGTCGCCAAGTCGAACGCGATCACCAAGGTCGACCTGGACGGCCCGTCGCTGAGTGCGTTCAACCCGGTCGACGGCGGCGTGAACTTCAACGAGTCGGAGATCTCGGTGACGGACGCGCCGGGCCTGGGCATCCGCGAGATCCGCGGGCTGGAACTTCTGCCAGACTGACGCCCTTGAACCGGGAGCCCGCATGTCGCCGCTGCTGAAGATCCGAGCCGAACGCGACCAGATGTCGGCCATCGAACGACGCATCGCGGATTTCCTGCTGGAGAACTCGCACCTGTTGCGCGACTACTCGTCGCAGCAGCTCGCCAACGCGCTGGGCATCAGCCAGTCCAGCGTCGTGAAGTTCAGCCAGAAGCTCGGCTACAAGGGCTATCCGGACCTGAAGTATTCCATCGGCCAGGCGGTGGCGCGCGGCGATGGCGGCGAAGAGGGTGGCACCAGCCGCGAAACCCGCGCCGACGATCCGCACGCCGCGCTCGCCGAAGACCTCTGGCATCTCAAGGCGCTGGCCGAAGCCGAAACACGCCTGATCAATCCGCCCGAAAACATCGACGCGATCGCGCACGCGATCCTGAAGGCCGGAAAGGTCTTCATCATCGGCCTGGGCGAGGACGGCATCCCGGCGCGTGCGTTCGCCACGCGGTTGTCGATGCTGGGCATCCTCACCGTGCATTACGTCGATGCGATCCTGATGCAGGCCGGTGTCTCCAGCGCCGCACCGGGCGACGTACTGATGGTGTTCTCAGAACACGGCCGGCAGCCGGCGCTGTGCCAGATCAGCCACCTCTTCCGCGAGCGCGTGGGCCGTGTCGTCACCGTCACGCGGCACACGCCGAACCCGCTGCGCGCACACGCCGATGCAGCGCTGGTTGTGTCCGCGCACGACGAGCGCCGGCACATCGAACCCCTGCTGTACCAGTCGGCGCTGCAACACCTGCTCGACCTCATCTTCGTGCTGCTTTGCGATGCCAGCGAGGAACGCCGGCGGCAGCTCGACATCAACTTCGAGCGCATGCAGGATCTGCTCGACCACTGATCCGGAAGGTTCCTCTCCATGCGTTTGACCGTTGCGTTCGCCCGAGGGCTCGCCTTTGCATCGCTCGCGATGCTGGCCGGCTGCGCGGGACTTGCCTCCAAGCCTTCCGTGAAAACGCCGTGGAGCGATGCACGGCAACTCGTGCTCGTCACCACGTCGGACTGGAACGCCACCACCGGCACGCTGCACCGCTATGAGCGCGATGGCGGTGCATGGCGCGAAACCGGCGAGGCGACGCCGATCACCGTGGGCCGCAGCGGCTCGGCGTGGGGGCTGGGCCTCAACGATGCCCAGACCGACGGCCCGCAAAAGCAGGAAGGCGATGGCCGCGCACCCGCTGGCATCTTCCGCATCGGCACGGCCTTCGGCTATGCCGACACCGCCGCAACCGGTTGGCCGTACGAGGTCATGGGCGCGTCCGACTGGTGCATCGACGTGCCCGCCTCCCCGCTTTACAACCGCATCGTCGATGCGAAGAAGGTCGGCGATGCCGCGGTCGAAGGTTCGACCGAACCGATGCGCCGCGACCTGCACGCCGATGGCGACGTGCGCTACAAACTCGGCTTCGTGATCGAACACAATGCGGGCAACCGCAGCGGCGCCGGCAGCTGCATCTTCGCGCACCTGTGGCGCGCGCCGGGCGAACCTACCGCCGGCTGCACCGCGATGCCCGAACCGGCGATGCGGGCGCTGCTGGCATGGCTGGACCCGCGCCGTAAACCCGTGTTCGCGTTATTGCCCGATAACGAACTGGAACGTCTGTACGCGAGCTGGGATCTCCCCGCTCCGACGCATTCCCGCTGAAAATATCGCGCCCCACCCCATCCACCGCGCTACTGCGCGAGGATGGGTCTCACCGATCCGACCCGGATACCCAATCCCCGATGTCGAACACCGCCCGCGTACTCCTCGGACTCTTCCTCGGCGCCGTCATCGGCCTCTCGCTCGCGTGGCTCGATCCGGTGCTGGCCGGCAAGGTCGCCGACTTCGTGCAACCCATCGGGCGGCTCTGGCTCAATGCCCTGCAGATGACCGTGGTGCCGCTGGTCGCGGCTCTGGTGGTGATCGGCGTGAACAACGCGACCGACGCCGCTGCCTCGGGCCGTACGGCACGCAAGGCGATCATCACCTTCGTCGTGATCCTGTCGGTCTGCGCGGCGTTCGCGGCGACGGTCGCGCCGATCCTGTTCTCGTTTGTTCCGCGCCAGGAAGGCCTGGCCGATTCGCTGCGCGCCGCCACAGCGGGCGCCGCGCAGCTGTCGCTACCCAGTTCGCTGGCCGAATGGTTCGCCGGGATCATCCCCGCCAACGCGCTTTCGGCCGCCGCATCCAGCGCGATGCTGCCGCTGGTGGTGTTCGCACTGTTCTTCGGTTTCGGCCTGACGAAGATCGAAGCCGGCCGCCGCGCGCGCGTGCTCGAACTGATCCAGGGCATCGCCGACGTGATGATCGTGATCGTGCACTGGGTGCTGTGGGTGGCGCCGATCGGCGTGTTCGCGCTGGTGCTGGCGGTCTGCGCGCGCGTGGGCCACGGCATGATCGGCGCGTTCGGCTGGTACATCGCGATCCTGTCGACCATGTACCTGATGGCGACCGCGCTGATGTACCCCATCGCGATCTTCGCCGGCCGCGAACGCCTGCGCCGCTTCGCCGCGGCCATCGCGCCGGCGCAGGTGGTGGCGGCCAGCACGCAGTCGTCACTGGCCTCGCTCCCGGCGATGATCGAATCCTCCCGCGAGCGCCTGGGCCATCCGCTCAGCGTGACCTCGCTGGTGCTGCCGATGGCGGTGTCGCTGTTCCGCATCACCAGCCCGATCCAGTACCTGGGCGTGGCGGCGTTCATCAGCTGGGCGTACGGCGTGGACCTCACCTTCGCGCAGTGGGCCGCCGCAGCCGCGCTGGCGGTGGTGATCAGCATGGGTTCGGTCGGCCTGCCCGGCCAGGTCAGCTTCATGGCGACCAACATGCCCGTCACGCAGGCGCTGGGCCTGCCGATCGAGCCGCTCGGCCTGCTGCTGGCGCTGGACACCATTCCGGACGTCTTCGCCACCCTGGGCAACGTCACCGGCGACCTCACCGCAACGACGGTAGTCGCGAAGGGCCAGCACGATCCGGTCAATCCGGACCTCGGCGAAGGCAGCTGACAAGCCGGCAGCCCGCAGTGCCCGGCTTCACGCCGGGTACCGCGAGGCGCGAATGGCGCGGATCTGCGGGTGCCTACGCGAATTCGAAGACTTTTCCGACGCGCCAGTGACCATCCGGCCGGTCCGATTCGCGCGCGTTCATGCGAAAATGCCCGGACTCATGGCCCCGTAGCTCAGCTGGATAGAGCGGTCCCCTCCTAAGGGACAGGTCGCACGTTCGAATCGTGTCGGGGCCGCCAATTCGCGCAGTAGAAGGGAACCGCCATGACCCACACCGTCCTCACCGCCCTCGGCCTGAAAGACGCCGAATCCGGTACCTACCTCGGCAACGACGAGTGGTCCGGCACCCGCGACGCAGGTGTGCTCGAGTCGGTGAACCCGACCAACGGTGAGGTGCTGGCGAAGGTCCACGCGTCCTCGCAGTCCGATTACGACACCATCGTCGAGCGCGCCCAGGCCACCTTCAAGGTGTGGCGCACCACGCCGGCGCCGCGCCGCGGCGAAGCGATCCGCCTGTGCGCCGATGCCCTGCGCAAGCACAAGGACGCGCTGGGTTCGCTGGTCGCGCTGGAGATGGGCAAGTCCAAGCCCGAAGGCGACGGCGAAGTGCAGGAGATGATCGACATCGGCGATTTCGCCGTCGGTCTGTCGCGCCAGCTGTACGGCCTGACCATGCATTCCGAGCGTCCCGGCCACCGCATGTACGAGCAGTGGCATCCGATCGGCCTGGTCGGCGTGATCTCGGCGTTCAATTTCCCGGTTGCGGTGTGGGCGTGGAACTCGTTCATCGCGGCGATCTGCGGCGACATCACCATCTGGAAGCCGTCGCCGAAGACCCCGCTGTCAGCCATCGCATCGATGAAGATCTGCAACGAAGCGCTGAAGGCCGGCGGCTTCCCGGACATCTTCTTCCTGTTCAACGACGCCGGCACGGAGCTCGCCTCCAGTTTCGTCGACGACAAGCGCGTCGGCCTGATCAGCTTCACCGGTTCGACCAAGGTCGGCCGCATCGTCGGCGAGCGCGTCGCGCGCCGCATGGGCCGCTCGCTGCTGGAACTGGGCGGCAACAACGCGATCATCGTCGACCCGACTGCGGACCTGAAGCTTGCGATCCCAGCCATCGCCTTCGGCGCCGTCGGCACCGCCGGCCAGCGCTGCACGACGACGCGTCGCCTGTTCGTGCATGAATCCATCTACGACGACGTCCTCGCCAAGCTCATCACCGCCTACAAGCAGGTGGAGAAGAAGATCGGCGATCCGACCGACCCGACCAACCTCATGGGCCCGCTCAACAGCCGCGACGGCGTGCAGGCGTATCTGGACGCGATCGCGAAGGCCAAGGCCAGCGGCGGCAAGGTCGAGACTGGCGGCGCCGCCATCGACCGCCCCGGCAACTTCGTCCTGCCGGCCATCGTGACGGGTCTGTCTAACGATGCCGAGATCGTCCAGCACGAGACGTTCGCGCCGATCCTGTACGTCATGAAGTACAGCGATCTCGCCGACGCGATCCACATGCAGAACGACGTCCCGCAGGGCCTGTCGTCGTCCATCTTCACCACGAACCTGAAGGCGGCCGAAGCGTTCCTGTCGGCAGCCGGTTCGGATTGCGGCATCGCCAACGTCAACATCGGCACCAGCGGTGCGGAGATCGGCGGGGCATTCGGCGGCGAGAAGGAAACCGGCGGCGGTCGTGAATCCGGTTCGGACGCGTGGCGCGCCTACATGCGCCGCCAGACCAACACGATCAACTACTCCGACGCGCTGCCGCTGGCGCAGGGCATCAAGTTCGATCTGTAATGCGTGTCTGCCTGCGGCAGCAGGAATCCAGCGCCAGTCGGCATGCCGCAAGGCACTGGATTCCCGCTCTCGCGGGACTGACGATGGGAAACGTCACGGCCCGATGAGCGACCACTGACCCGAATGTACGGACTCGCCCGCCCCTTCCTGTTCGGCCTGGACGCCGAAGCCGCGCACGGCGCCGCGCTCAGCGCGCTGGAAGTGGCCTATCGCACCGGCACGAGCGCGCTGCTTTCGCGGCGCCCGACGCCATTGCCGACGCGCGCGTTCGGACTGACGTTTCCCAATCCGGTCGGCCTGGCCGCCGGCCTGGACAAGAACGGCGCGCACATCGACGCATTGATGGCGCTGGGCTTCGGTTTCGTCGAAATCGGCACGGTCACGCCGCGCGCGCAGGAAGGCAATCCGAAGCCGCGCATGTTCCGGCTGCCGGATCAAAAAGCCGTCATCAATCGACTGGGTTTCAACAACGGCGGCGTCGACGCGCTGGTGCGCAACGTCGAACGCGCCAGGCGCCGCCACGGCCTGCTCGGCATCAACATCGGCAAGAACAAGGACACGCCCAACGATTCGGCCGAGGACGACTATCTGTTCTGCCTCGAACGCGTGTACCCGATCGCCGACTACGTGACGGTCAACATCTCCTCGCCCAACACCGCGGGCCTGCGGGAGCTGCAGGAAGAACAGGCGTTGCGCCGCCTCGTGGGCACGTTGCGCGAGGCGCAGGAACGTCTCGCGTCGGTGCACGGTCGCCGCGTGCCGATGCTGGTGAAGATCGCGCCGGACCTGACCGACAACGACGTCGAAGCCGCAGCGCGCGTGCTGGGCGACCTGCACGTGGATGGCGTGATCGCCACCAATACCACCATCTCGCGCGTGGGCATCGAGGGCTCGCCGCTGGCGAACGAAACCGGGGGACTGTCCGGCAAGCCGCTGCTCGGCCAGGCGACTGCCGTGCTGCGCATGATGCGCACGCGCCTTCCCGAATCGATTCCAATGATCGGCGTGGGCGGCATCCTGTCCGGCGCCGATGCCGCGGCGAAAATGGCCGCAGGCGCGACGCTGGTGCAGTGCTACACCGGCCTGGTCTACCGCGGGCCGGCGCTGATCAACGAATGCGTGGAGGCCATGCGCCGCCGCAAGGAAGCCCCGAGCCGCGGCAACATGCCGCCGATCGTATGAGCCCCTTTCCGTCTTTCGCGCCCCTGCGGAATGACGCTGTTGAGTGAAATGACAGATTCGATCCGCCTCTTCCGCAACGCACCGCTGCAATCGCGCAACACCTTCGGCGTCGCCGCGACCGCGCCGCTGCTGGCGGAAGTCGCCGACGCCGATGCCCTGACCCAGCTGTTCGCGCGCGACGAATTCGCCGGCCGCGCGCCGCTGGTGCTTGGCGGCGGCAGCAACCTGCTGTTCGCGGGCGATCCGGACGTTCCGCTGCTCGCACTGACTGGCCAGAACATTCGCGTGATCCGCGATGAAGGCGACGTTGCGATCGTGCGCGCAGATGCCGGCGTCGAGTGGCACGGTTTCGTACAGCGCATGCTGGGTGAAGGCTTCGCCGGACTCGAAAACCTTTCGCTGATCCCGGGCACGGTGGGCGCTGCCCCCATCCAGAACATCGGCGCCTACGGCGTCGAGGTGCGCGAGTTCGTGCACGCGGTGGAATGCTTCGAGCCGGCGACCGGCAAGGTGCACCGCATCGATGCCGCGCAGTGCGCGTTCGCCTATCGAGACAGCGTCTTCAAGCACGAGCCCGACCGCTACATCGTCACCGCCGTCGAATTCGCACTGCCGCGCACGCCGGCGCTGAAGCTCGACTACGCGGGCATCGGCGACGAACTCACCGCGATGGGCATCACGAATCCGACGCCGCGCGACGTTGCGCAGGCGGTCATCGCGATCCGGCGCAGCAAGCTGCCGGACCCGGCGGTGCTCGGCAACGCGGGCAGCTTCTTCAAGAACCCCATTGTGCCGCTTGCGCAGGCCGAGGCGTTGCATGCGCAAAACCCGGCAATGCCGGTGTTCCGCGGCAAGGACGACCACACGCGCAAACTCTCCGCGGCCTGGTTCATCGACAATTGCGGATGGAAGGGCCATCGCGACGGCGATGCCGGCATCGCGCCGACCCACGCGCTGGTGCTGGTGAACCACGGCAGCGCGAGCGGCCAGGAACTGCTGTCACTGGCGCGACGCGTCGCCGACTCGGTGCGCGCGCGCTTTGCGGTATCCATCGAACCCGAACCGCGCATCGTCGGCGCGAGCTGGTAAGGAGCGTTTCACGGTGAGCGAAGCCCTGCCCCATCCGCTTCGCGCCGCGGGTTTCATGCTGGCCAGCACGTTGTGCTTCGGTGTGATGGCCATTGCGATCCGCCTGGCGTCGCATTCGCTCAACACGATGGAAATCGCGTTCTTCCGCAATTTCTTCGGCCTGCTGACCGTGCTGCCGCTGGTGATGCGCATGGACCCGGCATCGCTGCGCACGACGCAGCTGCCGCGCTACTTCGTGCGCTGCTTCATCGGCATCTTCTCGATGCTGTGCGGCTTCTGGGCCATCGGCCACCTGCCGCTGGCGCAGGCGATCTCGCTGTCGTATTCCTCGCCTGTGTTCGTGACGATCCTCGCCGCCTTGATGCTGGGCGAACGGGTACGCGGCCGGCGCTGGGCCGCGGTGGCCGCAGGCTTCATCGGCGTGCTGGTGATCGTGCGACCGTTCTCGCACGAATTCACCGTCGGCACGCTCATCGCGCTGGCCGCCGCCGTGCTGAGCGCGGTCGTCGCGATCCAGATCAAGCAACTCGCGCGCGTCGACGCCGCCAACACCATCGTGCTCTACACGTACCTGTTCTGGGTGCCGATCTCATTCGTGCCTGCGCTGTTCGTGTGGGAATGGCCGCAGGGAATCGCCTGGCTCTGGGTGGTCGGCGCAGGCCTGTTCGGCACGGGTGGACAGGTGCTGTGGACGCACGCGCTCAAGCTGGGCGAAGTCTCGGCGCTGACGCCGATCAGCTTCATCCAGTTGCCGCTGGTGGCACTGGTGGGCTGGCTCTGGTTCAACGAAAGCGTCGACGTATACACCTGGGTCGGCGCCGGCATCATCCTCGCCGCCAATGCCTACATCGCCCATCGCGAAGCAGTGCTGCTGCGCAGGCATGCAACGACGGCGCCGGTCGAGGCCGCCAAGCCCGGCGAGTAAGCGTCCGCGTCAGTCTGCGGCGAAGCGGCGACGCCACGGCCGCCCCTGCACCCGATATACCGACAGATACACCGCCACAACCCAGGCCATCGCGACCGACCAACCCGCCAGGATGTCGGACGGGTAATGCACGCCCAGGTACACGCGCGACAGGCCAACCAGCACAACGAACGGCGCCATCACCGCCAGCACCGGCCAGCGCCAGCGCGTGTGCCAGGCCAGCATCACGAGCACGCACGCAAGCGTCATCGAGCCCATCGCGTGTCCGCTGGGGAAGCTGTAGGTGGTTTCCGGCGCGATGGATTCCCACAACGAGGGCCGGTCGCGCGCGAAGAACAGCTTCACGCCGATGTTCAGCAAGGCCGAGCCGCCCAGCGCGATCGCCGCGAACACCGCCTCGCGGTATTTGCGAATCACGGCCAGCACCACGACTAACGCGATGTCGAACGGCACCACGCCCCATGCGTAGCCGACCTTCGACATGAACACGAAGAAATCGTCGAAGCCCTGTCGCGCCATTGCGTGCGCGAACATCAGGATCGGTTCGTCGAAGGCGATCGCCTCCTGCTCGTGGATCTCGTCGGCCAGTTCACCGAACACCCAAAGCGGCAGCAGCAAGCCGGCGAAGACGAAGGCCAGCAGCAGGCCGTGACGACGCAGCAGGTCCGCGCCGTAGCGCAGGACGCTCGCGGATTCGCTCCCGCCGGATTCAGCCGCCACGCGCGGCATCGACTCCGTACTTGCGTTCGACGTACTGGTCGATCAGCGCCACGAACTCGCGCGCGATGTTCTCGCCGCGCAGGGTCACGGTCTTCTCGCCATCCTCGAACACCGGCGCCGACGGCGCTTCGCCGGTACCCGGTAGCGAAATGCCGATGTTGGCGTGGCGCGACTCACCGGGGCCGTTCACGACGCAGCCCATCACGGCGAGCGTCAGGTTCTCCGCGCCCGGGTGGCTGATCTTCCATTCGGGCATCTTCGCGCGCACGTGTTCCTGCACGGTCTTCGCCAGTTCCTGGAAGAAGGTGCTGGTGGTGCGGCCGCAACCCGGGCACGCGGTGACCATCGGCGTGAACGCGCGCAGGCCCATCGTCTGCAGCAGTTCCTGCGCGACGATGACTTCGTTCGTGCGCGACTGGCCGGGCTCGGGCGTGAGCGAGATGCGGATCGTGTCGCCGATGCCTTCCTGCATCAGGATCGCAAGCGCCGCGCTGGACGCGACGATGCCCTTGCTTCCGATGCCGGCTTCGGTGAGGCCCAGGTGCAGCGCGTAATCGCCGCGACGGGCGAGTTCGCGATACACCGCAACCAGTTCCTGCACGCCGCTGACCTTCGCGCTGAGCACGATGCGTTCGCGCGGCAGGCCGATCTCCTCCGCGCGCGCCGCAGAATCCAGCGCCGAACGGATCAGCGCCTCGCGCAGCACTTCGGCCGCTTCGCGCGGTTCGGCGAGCTTGTGGTTTTCGTCCATCAGCTGCGCGGCGAGCGCCTGGTCGAGCGAGCCCCAGTTCGCGCCGATGCGCACCGGCTTGCCGTGCTTGATCGCCAGCTCGATCAGTGTGGCGAACTGGCTGTCCTTCCTCTTGCCGAAGCCGACGTTGCCCGGGTTGATGCGGTACTTCGCCAGCGCCTCGGCGCAGGCCGGCTCGGCGGTGAGCAGCTGATGGCCGTTGTAGTGGAAGTCGCCGATGATCGGCACCTCCACGCCCATCATCGCCAGCTTGTCGACGATGCGCGGCACGGCGGCGGCGGCTTCGACCGTGTTGACGGTGACGCGGACCATTTCCGAGCCGGCGCGCCAGAGTTCGGCGACCTGCTTCGTCGTGGAGGCGACATCGGCCGTGTCGGTGTTGGTCATCGACTGCACGACGACCGGATGGCCGCCGCCGACGTCGACGCCGCCGATGCGTACCGCGGTCGTCAGGCGGCGCGGCAGGGGTCCGAAACCGGGGTGCGCGCAGGGCGCCTGGGCATGCGAATTCATCCGCTTATTGTAGGCCAGGCCGGCGTCGCGGCCGCGCGCCTTCCCGCCGCGCCTTCACACCCCGCGATCACGTGACCCGCGCCCCCGCGTGCGGTACCGTGGCCGGCCATCGCAGCTCCCCCGCCATGCGCGACTTTCCCGACGACAACCGCCCCGACACGGTACTCACGCCCAGCCAGCTGAACACGCTGGCGCGCGACCTGCTGGAAGGCGCGTTCCCGTCGATCTGGGTCGAGGGCGAATTGGGCAACGTCTCGCGCCCGTCGTCCGGGCACCTGTATTTCACGATCAAGGATGCGCGCGCCCAGGTGCGCTGCGCGATGTTCCGCCCCAAGAGCAGCTGGCTGAAGTTCCAGCCGCGCGAAGGGCTGCGCGTGCTGGGTCGCGGTCGCCTGACGCTGTACGAAGCGCGCGGCGAGTACCAGATGGTGTTCGACCACCTGGAGGAAGCCGGCGAAGGCGCCCTGCGCCGTGCGTTCGATGAACTCAAGGCCCGGCTTGCCGACGAAGGCCTGTTCGATGCCGAACGCAAGCGGCCGCTCCCGCGCTTCGCCCGCCGCATCGGCGTGATCACCTCGCCCAGCGGCGCGGCCGTGCGCGACGTGCTGAGCGTGCTGTCGCGACGCTTCCCGCTGGTGGAAGCCGATGTCCTGCCAGTGCCCGTGCAGGGCGAAGGCGCGGCGGCGCAGATCACCGCGATGCTGCAAAAGGCCATCGCCGCACAGCGCTACGACGTGATCGTGCTGGCACGCGGTGGCGGCTCGCTTGAAGACCTGTGGGCGTTCAACGACGAGCGGCTGGCGCGCGCGATCGCCGCATCGCCGGTGCCGATCGTGTCCGCCGTGGGCCACGAAACCGACTTCAGCCTCAGCGATTTCGCCGCCGACGTGCGCGCGCCGACGCCGTCGGTCGCCGCCGAACTGCTGGCGCCCAATCGCGAAGACCTGCTGCATCGCCTGCGCGTACTCGACGCACGCCTGCGCAACCTGCAGATGCAGCGCCTGCGCCAGGCGATGCAGCGCGCCGACCGCGCCGCGCTTCGCCTCAACGCACTGCGTCCGCGTGCGCGGCTGGACATGTTGCGCCGTCGCCAGGTCGATGCATTGCGACGCCTCGACGCGGCATGGAAGCAGCGCATGGAACGCGAGCGCGCTCACCTCCGCCATGCCGATGCCGTGCTGCGCGCCGCACATCCGGGCCGCCGCATCGCCCGCCTGCGCGAGCGGCTGGCGGCCATCGCGCAACGACCGCAGTCGGCCATCGTGCGTCGGCTATCGAAGGAAGCACTGCACCTGCGCGGACTGGCGCGCTCGCTTGAAGCGGTGAGCCCGCTGGCGACGGTCGCGCGCGGCTATTCGATCCTGCGCCACGAAGACGGCCGCATCGTGCGCAGCGTGCTCGACGCCGCGCCCGGGGATCGCCTGTCGGCGCGATTGTCAGACGGCGAACTCGCGGTGCGCGTGGAATCGCACGACGGCGAGGCGTAAGCCCTGATCGCACGCTAACGTCCGCTGCCCTACCCTTGCTCCTTTCCGGGAGTCGATCATGGCGAAGG
>Ga0209256_1000890_pt1 | contig 36781 bp, 34 predicted proteins | sample AraplaCol_mCL_r2_2_FD_184270 | JGI IMG/M metagenome (GOLD analysis project Ga0209256, IMG submission 184270) | Arabidopsis root microbial communities from North Carolina, USA - plate scrape MF_Col_mCL_r2 (SPAdes) (version 3) | ecosystem: Host-associated > Plants > Roots > Endosphere | place...
CGGCGCCGTTGCGGCCGATCAGCGCGATGCGCTCGCCGGGTTCGATGGAGAGGACGACGTCGGAAAGCAGCAAGGGGCCGCCGACGCCGTAGTCGACGTTGTTCAGGGTGATCAGGGGCATGGGCGCCATTCTAGCGTTTGCGTCCCTTCTCCCGCCTGCTGGAGAGGGGCACGCCATGGGATCATCAAACCCATGCCCTCACCGACCTCCCTCGCCGCCCAGCGCATCCGCCACTGGGTCCTCTCCGCTTTCCCGCGCGGCCAGAGCAGCATCGACTACGACCTCCCGCCCGGCGATCCCGGCCTGTTCGGCCCTGACAGCATCACCTGGCGGATCCATGCCGACTTCCCCGGCATGCTCGCGGGCGGGCTGTGCGCCCTGATGCTGCAGACGCTGCATCCGCTGGCACTGGCCGGCGTGTGGGATCACTCGAACTTCCGTACCGACCTCGTCGGGCGCTTGCGCCGCACCACGAACTTCGTCGCGGGAACGACCTACGCCTCGCGCCCGGAAGCGCAGAAGCTGATCGATCGCGTCGCCGGCATCCACGAACAGGTGCGCGGCACGATGCCCGACGGCCGCGCATACCGCGCCGACGATCCGGCGCTGCTCACCTGGGTGCATGTGACGGAAAGCTACGGCTTCCTCGAGGGGTTCCGCCGCTACTCACCGCTCACGCTGCCCGACGGCGCCGCCGATACGTACTACGCCGAGGTGCGGCGCGTCGCCGAAATGCTGGGCGCGCGCGATGTTCCCGGATCGGAAGCCGAGGTCGCCGCGTTCTTCGCGCGCATGCAGGGCGAGCTGCGCCTGGACGAGCGTTCGCGCGAGGTGCTGCGGGTGTTGTCGGGCATCCGGCTACCGGTGCCGATGGCGGGGCTTTCGCGCGATCTGTTCCTCGGCGCCGGCACCGCGCTGCTTCCGGAGTGGGCCTCACGCACGCTGGAATTCGGGCGTTTCGAGCGAGCGCGCGCGGCCCTTGCATCGCGCAGCCTGCGCACGATCGCGCCGCTGTTCCGTGTCGCGCTCAGCGACGGCGTCGCACCACGCGCCTGTCGTCGCGTCGGGGTCGATCCGTCCGTCCTCGATCGCTGGCCCTGAGCCTCAACCGCCGCCGGCCGGCCGCAGCAGCACGATCTTGGAGGCCGTCCGCACGCGACCCTGCAGGTGGAACGCCATGTCGATCTCGTCGCCGGGCTTGAGCTGGTCCAGCCGCATGACGCTGCCGTCAAGCGCGAAGACCTGCGTCTGCGGGTCAATCGCGATGCGGTTGCGGATGCGCGTCTCCGCCTGGTCGACCAGCAGTACGTTCGTGCGCGGCACGAATTCGGCCACGGTGCCATGCAGGTACTGGCCCCAGCCCTGCCCCGGCGTGGTGTCGGGCAGGCGGTGGGCCGAGATGGCTTCGACGCGGTTCCCCGTCTTCACCGTGTCCAGCATCAGGCGGTCGCCCGGCTGGAGTTTCGGTCGCGTGGCGCGGTCCTTCGCTGCCTTGGCTTCGTCGTAGTACAGGTTGATCGGCGCGCCCTGCCCCAGCTCGCTGCCGGTGCGCGCATCGTTGCTGAGCACGATCCGGTGCTGCGCCGGATCGTGGCGCTGCAGCGTGCCGACCGTGCGTCCTTTTTCCTGTGCATGCGCCGTCGCGGCCAATCCGAGAATCATCAGCGCCAGCAACGCGCGATGTGTCCAGCCCGACTGCCCAACCGTTGCCTTGCCCATGGCCGCACCTCCGCGATGTCCCCCGCGGCGGCATCATGCGCGGCCGGTGTGTAGGCCGCGTCAGGAACTGCAGGAGAGCATCGAACAGCCCGCACGTTCGCGCGCCCAGTCGGGGCGGCGGCCCGCGTAGGCTTCGCGGCCGGGCTGGTCCTCGTAGGGATGGCGCATTACTTCCAGCAATTCGGAGACGCCCGCGATGTCGCCGCCGGTAGCGCGGTCGATCGCCTGCTGCGCCAGGTAATTGCGCAGCACGTAGCGCGGGTTGGCGGCGTTCATCCGCTCACGCCGTTCCTGCGCCGGCAACGACTGTTGCGACAGCCGGGCGACATAGCGCCCCAGCCACTCGTGCAGCGCCGGTTCCACCGCTTCGCGCCGCGTCGGGTCGTAGAAGGCGTCTTCCATCGGCGCGAGGTCCGGCGCCTGGACGTCGAGGTCCGCCAGCCCGCGGAAGAACAGCGTCATGTCGATCTCGCCTTCGGTCAGCAGGTCCTGCAACTGCTGCATCAGCGCGGTGTCGTCGTCGCGGCATTCCGCAAGGCCGAGCTTGCGCGCGGTGTTCTCGCGATCGGCGTCGAGGTAGGCCGAGACGAAGCGGCGCAGGCCGGCCTGCAACGGCTCGGTGTCGTCGAACAGCAGCGACAGCGAACCGGCCAGTCGGCCCAGGTTCCAGTACGCCACCTGCGGCTGCTGGCCGAAGCGGTAACGGCGCTGGTAGCGGTCGGTGGTGTTCGGCGTCCAGCCCGGATCGAAGTTGTCGACCCAGCCGTACGGCCCGTAGTCGATGGTGAGGCCGAGCACCGACATGTTGTCGGTGTTCATCACCCCGTGCACGAAGCCGACGCGGATCCAGTGCGCCATCAGCACCGCGGTGCGTTCGCAGATCCGCGCGAACCATTCGGCATAGGCCGGCTGGCCGCGACCCAGCCCGCGCAGTTCGGGGAAATCGCGGCGGATGCAGAAATCGGCCAGCTGGCGCAGCAGTTCGGTGTCGTTGCGCGAGGCCGGCAGTTCGAAATTGCCGAAGCGGATGAACGACGGCGCGACGCGGCACACCACCGCGCCGGGCTCCATCTGCGGATGGCCGTCGTAGAACATGTCCCGTTCGATCCACTCGCCGGTGCCGACAAGACTGAGCGCGCGCGTGGTCGGCACGCCGAGGTGGTGCATGGCCTCGCTGCACAGGAATTCGCGGATCGAGGAGCGCAACACCGCGCGGCCATCGGCGCTGCGCGAGTACGGCGTCGGGCCGGCGCCCTTGAGCTGGAGTTCCCAGCGCTCGCCGTCGGCATTGATCATCTCGCCCAGGGTGATCGCGCGACCGTCGCCGAGCTGTCCGGCCCACTGGCCGAACTGGTGGCCGCCGTAGTTCGCCGCGAACGGCTGCATGCCCGGCAGCAACGCGTTGCCGCCGAAGACGCGGGCGAAGTCGTCGGAGGCGACATCGGATTCGCTGAAACCGAGCCGGCGCGCCATGTCCGCTGAATGCGCCAGCAGGCGTGGCTGCGGGACCGGCGTGGGCTCCACGCGCGAGTACGCGGCACCGTGCACCTGGCGCACGCCGGGCGAGGTGTCGGGATCGCCGGGGAGATCGCGGACGAACAGGTTGTCGAAATGCGGGTTCAGCATGGAGCGTTCACGGAGCGCACGTGCAGCGATGGGGCCGCTTCCACAGATGGTGCCGCGCCCGGCGGGTACAAGCGGTGAACCCGTACCCGACACACGCCGCATACCCACGCCGGCCACGGTCGGCCGGGCGCGCGGCCGCGTATGCTGGCCGTCCACCGTCGCATTGGGGAATGGAACGGATGATTTCGCGTCAATGCATCAGCGCTGTTCGAACGCACGCCCTTGCTCGATTCAACCCGGCGCTGGCCACGGCGATGCTGCTCGCCCTGGCGCTGCCTGCCGCCGCGCAGACAACGACCGCCGCGCCGTCGTGCAGCCTCGTTCAGGCCGGGCATCTGCTCGATCGCCCCGGCCATCCGGCGCGCGGTGCGAGCACGCTGCTGGTGTGCAACGGCCGGATCGAGGCGGTGCGCGACGGGTTCGTCGAGGCATCGATGTTTGCCAACGGAGCCAGCGCCCGATTGATCGACCTGCGCGACCGGTTCGTGTTGCCGGGACTGATCGACAGCCATGTGCACCTCACCTCCGACAAGGCCGGCGTCGAAGGCCAGCTGGAAGGCATTTCGAAAGGCGTGGCCGATCATGCGTACGAGGCCGCGGTCAATGCGCGCAAGACCCTGCAGGCCGGGTTCACCACCGTGCGGAACCTGGGCGACGAGGATGGCGTGACGCTCGCACTGCGCGACGCCGTTGCAGCCGGCAAGCTGCCGGGGCCGCGCATCGTCGATGCCGGCATGGCGATTTCCGCCACCGCCGGCCACATGGATCCGACGCTGGGGTTCCGCGACGAACTGCATGCCGCGCTCGACGTGCACGGCAACACCTGCGACGGCGCCGAGGAATGCCGCAAGGCCGTGCGACGCCAGATCGCGCGCGGCGCGGACGTGATCAAGATCGCCACCACCGGCGGCGTCAACAGCCGCATCGGCGCGGGCCTGGGCCAGCAGATGTTCGACGACGAAGCCAAGGCGATCGTCGAAACCGCGCACCTGTACCACAAGAAGGTCGCGGTGCACGCGCACGGCGCCGACGGCATCGCGCTGGCGCTGCGTGCCGGCGCCGATTCGATCGAGCACGGCACGTTGATGGACGACGCCGACATCAAACTGCTGCGCCAGACCGGCGCGTACTACGTGCCGACGTTGTCGACGGTGAACGGCTACAAGGAACGGCTGGCGAAGAACCCCGAGGCCTATACGGGCGAGGTGCTGGAGAAGATCCAGTGGCGCATCGGCATCACCGGCAAGGCGCTGGAACGCGCGGTGCCGGCGGGCGTGAAGATCGCCTTCGGCACCGACGCGGGCGTCAGCCTGCACGGGCGCAACGCCGACGAGTTCGAACTGATGGTCGCGCACGGCATGACGCCGGCGACCGCGATCCAGGCCGCGACCGTGAACGCGGCGGACCTGCTGGGGCTGGCCGATCAGGTCGGCTCGCTGGAAACGGGCAAGCGCGCGGACCTGATCGCGGTCAGCGGCGATCCGCTGAGCGACGTGACCGTGCTCAAGCGCGTGGAATTTGTCATGAAGGATGGGCGCGTGGAAAAGGATGTGGCTTCGCGCGATTGACCAGCTTTGGCCCCTCTCATGCCGGAGAGGGGTTGATGAGGGTCGGGGCACGCGGCTCGCGATGCTCGCCGCCGTAGCCCGGGTAAGCGCGGCGCACCTGGGGCCTGTCGTGCTCACCCCGGGTGCGCTGCGCTTACCCGGGCTACAAAGCTCCGGGCTACATGAGCGGAATCAACATGGATTCCAGCTTTCGCACCGCCCGGGTTCCCTGCCTGCGCGCGAATACCGAACAAAAACCCCGCTATTCGCGGCCTCCGCACGCGCTGCGAGCAGTTTTCCCCGCGCGCGAACGCCGTAATTACACAGCCCCGCGACGCCCCTCGGTTACACTGTTCAGTCTTCCGACCGGCGTCCGCCGGCGCTGCCGAGTCCTCCCCCATGAGCGCCGAGCCCAGCTCGAACGATGCCCCGTCTCTGAAATTCACCGATCTGGCCCTGCCGGAGCCCCTGCTGAAGGCGCTGTCCGACGTCGGTTACGAGTCGCCCTCGCCCATCCAGGCCGCCACGATCCCGCCGCTGCTGGAAGGCCGCGACGTGCTCGGCCAGGCGCAGACCGGCACCGGCAAGACCGCCGCATTCGCGCTGCCGATCCTGGCGCAGATCCAGCCCGGCCGGCAGAAGCCGCAGGCCCTGGTGCTGGCGCCGACGCGCGAACTGGCCATCCAGGTCGCCGAGGCGTTCCAGAAGTACGCCCATCACCTGCCCGGCTTCCACGTCCTGCCGATCTACGGCGGCCAGAGCTATTACCCGCAGTTGCAGGCGCTCAAGCGCGGCGTGCAGGTCGTGGTCGGCACGCCCGGCCGCGTGATCGACCATCTCGAGCGCGGCTCGCTCGATCTGTCCGAGCTGCGTTGCCTCGTCCTGGACGAAGCCGACGAGATGCTGCGCATGGGCTTCATTGACGACGTCGAGGCCGTGCTGAAGAAGACGCCGGAAACGCGCCAGGTCGCGCTGTTCTCGGCGACGATGCCGCCGCCGATCAAGCGCATCGCGCAGACCTACCTGAAGGATCCGGTCGAGATCTCGATCAAGGCCAAGACCACCACCGCCGCCAACATCCGCCAGCGCTACTGGGCGGTGAGCGGCGTGCACAAGCTCGATGCCATCACCCGCATCCTGGAAGCCGAACCGTTCGACGCGATGATCGTGTTCGCGCGCACCAAGCAGGCCACCGAGGAACTGGCGGACAAGCTCGCCGCACGGGGCATCGCCGCGGCCGCCATCAACGGCGACGTGCAGCAGGCGCAGCGCGAGAAGACCATCCAGAACCTTAAGGACGGCAAGATCGACGTGCTGGTCGCCACCGACGTGGCCGCGCGCGGCCTGGACGTGGAACGCATCAGCCACGTGCTGAATTTCGATATTCCCTACGACACCGAAAGCTACGTGCACCGCATCGGCCGCACCGGCCGCGCGGGGCGCAAGGGCGAGGCGATCCTGTTCGTCACCCCGCGCGAGCGCGGCATGCTGCGCGCGATCGAGCGCGCGACGCGCCAGCCGATCGAGCCGATGGCGCTGCCGACCGTCGAAACGGTGAACGAGCAGCGCGTGAACCGCTTCCTCGGCCGCATCACCGGCGCGCTGGACGGCGACGATCTGGCGCAGTTCCGCAACCTGGTCGAACGCTACGAGCGCGAGCAGAACGTGCCGGCGGTGGAGATCGCCGCGGCGCTGGCGAAGCTGCTGCAGGGCGACATGCCGCTACTGCTGGACGTCACGGCCGAGAAGCTGCGCCCGCACGCGCAGGTCGGTTTCGAACAGCGCGGTCCGCGCGAACAGGGCCGCGATTCGAAGTTCGGCCGCGACCGCGATTCGCGTTTCGAGCGCGACAGCGGTCCGCGTGCGCCGCGCCAGGATCGTGGCGAGCGCTTCGAGCGTCCGCAGCGGACCGAAACGCCATACGCGCCGCAGGAGCGCCATGAGCGCCCGGCGATCGAGCGGCCGCAGTTCGACCGTCCGCAGCACGATCGTCCGCGCAACGAACGCTCGTTCAACGCCGCCGAATCGATGTTCGACGACGAGGCGCCGCGCCATGAGCATCGCGAACCGCGCGAACATCGCGAGCCGCGTGAAGCGCGCGAGCCGGAAGTCGGCATGGAGACCTTCCGCATCGAGGTCGGCCACCAGCACGGCGTGAAGCCGGGCAACATCGTCGGCGCGATCGCCAACGAGGCCGAGCTCGAGAGCCGCTACATCGGCCGCATCGACATCCGCGACGACCACAGCCTGATCGACCTGCCCGAAGGCATGCCGCGCGAGGTCATGGACCACCTCAAGCGCGTGCGCGTCGCCGGCCAGCAGTTGCGCATCAGCCGCGCCGACGAAGACGCCGGCCACGGCAGCCAGCGCCCGCATGGCCGCCACGCGCGCGAATTCGACGGCGACCGCCGCCCGCCGCGCGGGCCGCGCCCCCAGGGTTCGGGGCCTCGGAAGCCGGGCGGGTTCCGTCGCTGAGGTCGAGAGGAGGGGAGCCGATATCGGCTCCCTTCGCATATGGGCCTGCGTGATGGCAGCGGCGGCAGTCGCTCCTGCTCGCACCCATATCGCCGTCATTCCAGCGAAAGCGGGGATCCATCTTGATGCTCGCGGCGCGCGGGAAGCAGATTGGCGCGGGCGAGATTGCCGCGGCCGAGGCCGAAGCCGCCCTCGTCCACCATCATCCCGGCGAAGACCGGGATCCGGGCTGGCTACCTCTTTGCGCCATATTCACCGTCAAGCGAAAGCTGGAACCCATTTTGACTCTTGCTTTCGCGCTCACCGCGAGCATCAAGATGGGTTCCAGCTTTCGCTGGAATGACGAGGTTTGTAACTGACAGTCAGTCAGCCCGGATCCCGGCCTTCGCCGGGATGACGGTCTCGGGGGCATGACGGTCTCGGGGGGATGACGATGTCGGGGGATGTCATCATCACCGCCCGCCGTCGTTCCCGGACACCCCAGCGCCGATGCACCTGATCCTCCTCAGCGCCCTGTGCAGCGTCCTCGTTTCCGTGCTGCTCAAGCTGGCGCCGCGGGCACGGCTCGACGTCGGTCAGCTGGTCACGTGGAACTATCTCGCCGCAGGCGCATTGTGCGCGTGGCTTCTGCGTCCGCCGCTGGACAGCCTCACGCATCCGGATACGCCCTGGGCCGCATTGATCGGCCTCGCCGTGGTGCTGCCGTCGTTGTTCCTCGTGCTCGGCGCGTCGGTACGCGCGGCGGGCATCGTTCGCACCGACGTGGCGCAGCGGCTGTCGTTGCTGCTGTCGCTGCTGGCGGCATTCACGTTGTTCGGCGAACGCGCGGACGCACTGCGCCTGCTCGGCCTTGCGCTCGGGCTGGTCGCCGTCGCGGGCATCGTCGTGCGTCCGGAAGCCGAGCCGAGCGGTGGCGAACGCCGCAGCTGGCTCCTCCTGCTCACCGTCTGGGTCGGCTTCGCGCTGGTGGACGTGATGCTCAAGCGCATCGCGCTGGCGGGCACGCCGTCGATGGCCGCCCTGCAGGCCGCGTTCGCCATCGCCTTCGTGCTGATGCTCGGCGCGCAGCTGGTGCGCCAGTTGCGCGGCCGCACGCGGCTGGCGTGGCGGAACCTCGGCGGCGGGCTGCTGCTGGGACTGTTGAACTTTGGCAACATCGTCTTCTACGTCCGCGCGCACCAGGCGCTGCCGGACAGCCCCTCGGTTGTCTTCGCGGCGATGAACATCGGCGTGGTCGTCCTGGGCACGCTGGTCGGCGTGGCGGCGTTCGGCGAGAAGACCAGGCGCTGGAATCGCCTCGCGATCGTGCTGGCGCTGATCGCCATCGCGCTCATCGCACTGGCGCCGCGCGCATAGCAGGCGGATTTGGCATAGTCGTGTGTCCCTCCCTGCGTTTCGTTCCGCCATGCCCCGCCTGCTCGTTTTCCAGCATGTCGCCGCCGAACCGCTGGGCACGCTCGACCGGTTGATCCGTCGGCGCGGCCACCGCATCCGTTTCGCCAACTTCGAACGGCAACCCGACTTCGAACCGAACGTGGACCGTTATCGCGGGCTGGTCGTGCTTGGCGGGCCGATGAACGTCGAGGACCAGGCGCGGCGTCCGCACCTGAAGACCGAACTACGCGCGATCGAACACATGCTCGAACAGGGCAAGCCCGTGCTCGGCATCTGCCTGGGCGCGCAACTGCTGGCGCACGTGCTCGGCGCGCCGGTGCGGCGGCATGAGGCGCCGGAGATCGGCTGGTATCCGCTGAACACCACGCAGGCCGGCCGCGAGGACTCCGTGCTGTCGCCGCTGGGCGAATCCTCACCGGTATTCCAGTGGCACCGCTACAGCTTCGAAGTGCCGCGCGAGGCGACGCATCTGGCGAGCACTGCAGGCTGCGAGCAGCAGGCGTTCCGCTACGGCGAGAACGCGTACGGATTCCAGTTCCACCTGGAGATGGACCAGGCGCTGATCGAACGCTGGCTGCGCAACCCGGCCTATCGCGAGGAACTGGCCGAACTGGGCGGACTGGATCCCGCGCGTGCCGACGTGGACGCGATCCGCCGCCACACGCACGAGCACATCGCCGGTATGCAGTCGCGTGCGGACGAGGTGTTCAACCGCTTCCTCGACCTGGTGGGCCGGCCGCAGCGGCGGATCACGCTGCCTTCGCGCGAGTGGGTCTGAACTGCCGCGCGAGCTTGGTGTGAAAGCTCTAGAGGCCGGCGCGAAGGTGACCGGACCCAGCCCACTCCATCGAGGGATCCCGCATGGCGAAGTTCAAGAAGGCGGCCGGCAAGACCACGGCGTCCGGCGCGCGCGCCCGCAAGAAGGCCGGCACCCAGGACGCGCAGCAGCAGGCCGACCAGCTCTCGCGCAGCCTGAGCGAATCGGCGCAGCAGATCTGGCTCGCTGGCGTGGGCGCGTTCTCGCGCGCGCAGGCCGAGGGCACCAAGCTTTTCGACGCGCTGATCAAGGAAGGCATGACGCTGGAGCAGACCGCGCGCCGCTTCGCGGGCGGCCAGGCCGATACGGTGCGCGATGCCGTCGGTTCGCGCGTGGGCCAGGCAAAGGAACGCGCCGCCGATACCTGGGATCGCCTGGAAAAGGTGTTCGAGGACCGCGTGCAGCGTTCGCTGGTGAAGCTGGGCGTGCCCGGCCGCGACGACCTCAACGAACTCAGCCGCCGGGTGGACGCGCTCACCAATGAACTGCGCCGCCAGGGCGGTTCGGCCGCGCCGCGCAAGACGACCGCACGCAAGACGGCGGCCAGCAAGCAGGCCACGCAGGCACCGGCCGCGCGCAAGTCGCCGCGCAAGGCGACCCGCTCGCGTTCGACCAGCTCCTGACGTCCTTCCTGACGCATCACCGCTTTACCGCCCGGCGCTCGCCGGGCGTTCCGACAAGCCCGCCAGTCCGCGCGTTCCGTATGCTCCCCTCCCCTTACGGTTTCGGACTGGCGGGCTTTCTTTCGCCCGCGTCCGGGCGGATGGCGTGATCGGCGCCACGCGGAACGCCATGTCGCTGTCGTATAGTCGCCAGCCTCCGACATCTCCGGGTTGTACATGCTGGCTGGTTTTTCCCTGACGATCGCGCTCCTGATCACCCTGCTGCTGGGCGCCGCCGCGACAGTGTGGTTGTGGCTGGTGCGGCGTCGGCAGGGCGAGACGATTGCCGGCATCGAAGCCCTGGCCGGCATGCGTTGGCGCGAGTTCTCGCGACTGGTGGTGGAGGCGCTGCAGACGCAGGGCTTCGAGGCCGAGTCGATCGAACAGACCCTCGAACGCGGACCTCAGGCCGAACTGCGCCTGCGTCGCGAGGGCCAGACCTGGCTGCTCGCCTGCAAGCTGGCCGGCGCGCGTGCGCACCTTGGCGTTGCGAGCGTGCGCGAGCTGGCCGATGCCGTGCGCTTCAACGCCGCGGCCGGCGGCATCCTCGCCACGCCGGCTCGCATCGACGCGAACGCCCGCAAGGTGGCCGCCGGGTTGGAGCTGTTCGATGGCGATGCGCTGTGGTCGCTGGTCGGCCCGATGCTGCCCACGTCGCTGCGCGATGACCTCAGCCTCAACGCCCGCCGCCGCAGCGTTCGCGAGACGGTGCTGGCGTGGATCGGCGCCCTGCTGGTCGGCGTACTGGTAGCGTTCGTTGCGGCGAATCCGCGCGGCGATACCGCATCGGCGCCGGTCCCCGTGGTCGAAGCGCCCGCGGCCGCTGCCGAAGCCACACCGCCGGCACCGCAACCGCGTGCGCCGACCGCGCCGTCGACCGATCCCGCCCTCGCCGCCCCTGCCGATCCGAACCGCGACCAGTTCGAACGCGGCGAAGTGATCCATGCGATTTCCGCGCTGCCGTGGGTCGAACGCGTGCTGTGGTCGACCAGCTCAACGCTGGTGATCCAGCAACGCGACGATGTCGACCAGCAGCAGGTGCAGGAAGTCTGCGGCGTCCTCGCGCGTTACGACGCCTTGCGCGCCTCGCGCCTGCAGTTGCAGCCGCCGTCTGGAAGCGACCGGAAGATCCGCTTCCTGCAGTGCCGGGCCTACTAAACACGCATTGGCTCTTGTAGCCCGGGTAAGCGCAAGCGTACCCGGGACCTGTCACGCTCAACCCGGGTGCGCTTGCGCTTACCCGGGCTACAACAGCTTGTGATCCAAGCGTGTGCGTGTGCGCTTACCAGTGCACGCCGCGCATCAACGCCGCGAACGCGATCTGCTCGCTGCTCGGTGCCACCTCGCCCTTCAACGCCTGCTTGTCGCCGCGCGCGGCGGCCGAATCGGGGAAGAGTTCGAACGCCGTGCTCATGATCACCTCGTAAGCCTTCGGCGCCAGCGCGTTGATGACCGAAGCGAAGATGCCCAGTCGCGTGGCGATGCGGCTGGGGCGCTCGATGATGCCCTTGATCACCAGGTCCGCCGCTTCGTCCGGCGTAAGCGTGGGCACGCTGTCGTACATCTTGGTCGGCGCGATCATCGGCGTCTTCACCAGCGGCATGTTGATCGTGGTGAAGCTGATGCCCTTGCCCGACAGCTCGCCCTGCGCGCAGCGGCTCCATGCGTCCAGCGCCGCCTTCGATGCGACATACGCGGAAAAACGCGGCGAATTGGCCAGTACGCCAATCGAGCTGATGTTGATGATGTGGCCCTTCCGGCGCTGCGTCATGTTCGGCATGAAGCCCATGATCAGGCGCAGGCTGCCGAAGTAGTTCAGCTGCATCGTGCGCTCGAAATCGTGGAAACGGTCGTAACTCAGTTCGATCGAACGGCGGATCGAGCGGCCGGCGTTGTTGACCAGCACGTCGCAGCGGCCATGTTCTTCCAGCACGGTTTTCACCAGGCGATCGCAGTCGGCCATGTCGGCCAGGTCCGCGGTGTAGGCGAAAACCTTGCCGCCGGCTGCGTTCATCTCGTCGCGGGCCTTGAACAGTTCGTCCTCGCCGCGCGCGACGATGATCGTGATCGCGCCCGCTTCGGCCACGCGCTGCGCCGTCGCCAGTCCGATGCCGGACGAACCGCCGGTGATCAGCACGACCTTGTTGCGCACCTTGCCCTTCAGGCTGCGGTCGACGAACAGGTCCGGATCCAAATGGCGTTCCCAGTAGTCCCACAGCCGCCACGCGTAGCTTTCCAGCGGAGGCACCTGGATGCCGCTGCCCTTGAGCGCACGCTCGGCTTCGCGATTGTCGAAGCGCGTGGGATAGGTGAGGAACTTCATCACCTGCTTGGGAATCTTGAAATCGCGCAGCAGCATGCCGATGAAACGGCGTACCGGCGGCAGGTTCGCGACGGCGCCGCGCACGCTGCCCGGAATGAAGGCGAACATGCGCGCATCCAGGCGCATGGTCATCTCCGGCGAATGGCCGGCACGCGCGAAGGTGTTGAGCACTTCGCCCACGCGCAGCGGGTCGGAATCGGTGAGGTGGAAGCAGTGGCCGTCCAGGCGTGGCTTGTGCGCGATGTGGTCCATCGCATCGACCACGAAATCCACCGGCACGATGTTGATGCGGCCGCCTTCCAGCCCGAGCATCGGCATCCACGGCGGCAGCATCTGGCGCAGTTTCTTGAGGAAGGTGAAGAAGAAATACGGGCCGTCGATCTTGTCCATCTCGCCCGTCTGCGAGTGGCCGACGACCATGCCGGGGCGGTAGATCCGCCACTTCACGCGCGCCTCGCGACGCACCAGTCCTTCCGAATCGTGCTTGGTGCGAAGGTAGGGATCGTCCAGGCCTTCGGCTTCGCTGAACATGTCCTCCCGGAACACGCCCTGATACAGGCCGGCGGCGGCGATCGAACTGGTGTGGTGGAACACGCCCGCCTTCAGCGCCGCGGCCAGGTCCAGCGCATGGCGCGTGCCTTCGACGTTCGCGGCGTACTGCGCCTCGGGCTTGGCGGTGAGGTCGTAGATCGCGGCCAGGTGGAAGAAGTGCTTCACCTTGCCGGCGAGCGTGCGTAGTTGCGCGGCTGAAACGCCGCACTTTTCCTGTGTCATGTCGCCTTCGACCGGGACCACGCGCTTCATGTCCCAGCCCATCTTCTTGCCGATGGCATCGAGCTTCCTGCGCGAATCCTTGCGCACCAGCACATGGATCGTGCCCTTGCGCTGGCGAAGGAGCCGATCGACCAGGAAGCGGCCGATGAAACCCGTGGCACCGGTGACGAAGTAGCTCATTGCCCTTTCTCCGACCTTGGATGGCCGCCGCGCGGCGCCTGCCGCCTACGTTGCCAGAGGGCCCGCCCCGTCACAATTCCCCTGCGTATTGACCACCGCGAGGGTGCGTGAGGTAATTCCGGCCTCGATACGCTTCGGGGCGCCGCCATGACCGACCTGCAGTCCGCTTTCGAACAAGCCGCCAAGGACGTCCAGTCCCTGCCCGAGCGCCCCGACAACGAAACGCTGCTGCGCCTGTACGCGCTGTACAAGCAGGGCTCCGAAGGCGACGTCGCCGGCGCCAAGCCGGGCTTCTTCGACTTCGTCGGCACCGCCAAGTACGAGGCCTGGGCGAAGCTCAAGGGCACCGGCAGCGACGAGGCCAAGCAGAAGTACGTCGACCTCGTGAAGAAACTGCGCGCCTGACGCGCGCCGCGTCCGCCCACGACGACCGATGGCGAAACAGACCCGCCAGCGCATCCTCGACAGCGCATTGACGATGTTCAATGCGCTGGGCGAACCCAATGTCACCACGAACCACATCGCCGACGAGCTGGAGATCAGCCCCGGCAACCTGTACTACCACTTCCGCAACAAGGACGACATCATCGAGCAGCTGTTCGCGCGCTTCGAGGAGCGCATGGACGCCGCGCTCGCCGCGCCCCAGGGGCGGTTGCCGGGGCTGGAGGACATCTGGCTGCAGCTGCACCTGGTGTTCGAATGCATCTGGGATTACCGCTTCCTGCATCGCGACCTGGTGGAAATCCTCAGCCGCAACCGTCGCCTGCGCCTGCGCTTCGCCCGCATCCTGCGGCGCGCCAACGAACAGGCGCATACCGTCATGCGCGGGCTGGTGCAGGCGGGGATCATGCGCGCGTCGAAGGACGAACTCGCCGCGACGGCGACGAACGTGCTGGTCATCGCCACGTTCTGGTTGAACTATGCGGCCGCGCGCGGCGACAAGGACGAACACGCCGCGATCCGCGACGGCATCGTGCAGGTGATGATGTTGCTGGCGCCGTTCCTGCGCGACGCGGAACGGGTGCATCTCAATACGCTGACGCGGGCGTACCTGGATTGAGGACCGGTTCGCGCGCTCAGCGCACGAGTCCACGCCGCGTACGACGCGCAAGCACTGCCGCAAGCCCCAGCCCCGCCAGCCAGACATGGCGCAGGGTGGTCCGCCGGGTCTTCCGGGGGCGGGTCCGGTAGGTCATCGGCTCCTCCTGTGCGGCCATCGGCCGCCGTCAGCCGGACTGTCGGCCTCCGGGATCGAGCAAACACCCTAGCCCAACCCCTTGCCAGTGCGGGGCCGCAGGCGGGATGCTGCGCCCATCGACCGCACGAAGGACCGCCGATGGCCGCGAAGTCCAGTTGGGCCGCTTTCCCGCACGACGCCAAGGGCTTCGCCTACGCGGGCGACGCGCTGAAAAAGGTGTGGCCGAAACTGCATGCCGGGGATGTCGAACCCTACCCCGACACGAAACGCGCGGCCGCCTTGCTGGACGCCGCGGGAAAGGCGGCGCCGAAAGGTATGGATGGCGATTCGCTGGCCTTGCAGCTCCAGGACGCCTGGCGCGCCTTCCATCATGGGGATTTCAAGGCCGCGTACGACGCCGGCGTCGCACTGGGCCCGGTTGGCGCATCCGTGGCCGTCAAGGCGTTGGGGATCCACGCGACCTACCTGGTCGACGACGATGCCGAGCGGCTCAAGCGATTCGAACAGGCGGCGAAACTCGCCGAATCCGCGGCGAAGGCGCTACCGGACGATGCCAACAGTCATTATCGCCACGCCTTCGCGCTCGGCCGCTACAGCCAGGGTTTAAGCATCGCGAAGGCGCTGAAGGCCGGCATCGCCGGGAAGGTTCGCGGCGCGCTCGAAGCCACGCTCGAGCTTGCACCCAAGCACGCCGAAGCGCACACGGCGATGGCGCTCTACCACGCGGAAATCATCGGCAAGGTCGGCGCGATGATCGGCGGCCTCACCTACGGCGCCAAGGCCGCCGAAGCTGAGAAGCACATCGCGATGGCGCTGAAACTCACGCCGGATTCGCCCATCGCCCACATCGAGCACGGCAACGTGCTGATGCTGCTCCACGGCGACAAGAAGGAAGACGCCGCCGCGGGAGAATACGAAAAGGCGGCGAAACTCAAGCCGCTCGATGCGATGGAGGCACTGGATGCCGCCTATGCGGCATCGCAGCTGGAGTAAGCCCGACGCCGGAGGTCAAAGCTCCGGATGCAGCATTCCGAGGTAACCACGCTCGCGTGCCACGCGCGCCAGCGCCGGCAGCGTACGCGCGCCGAGCTTCACCATCAGGCTGGTGCGATGGCGGTACAGCGTCTTCACGCTGATGCCGAGGTCGGCGGCGATCGCCTTGGGCGGAAGTTCGGACAGCAGGCCGCGCAGGGTTTCCAGTTCGCGCGGGGTCAGGCCGAAATCGCGCGGCCGCTCCACCGCCTGTCCGACGTCGCTGCTCAGTGCCACGTCGCCCTTCATCACGCGGTCGATGACCGCTACGAGTTCGGCAATGGCCGCAGTCTTGGTGACGTAGCCGTGGGCACCTTCGTCCAGCGCACGCAGGACCACGCCGGGATCGCTGTGCATGCTTACGACGACGCGTCGGACCTGCGGCAGTTTGGCGCCGAGCATACGCAGCAGCACGAGGCCGCCATCGGCCGTGGCCAGGCTGAGGTCGATCACCGCCACATCGATGGGGCGGATGCGGACGATCTCGAGCGCCTGGGCGGCGTCGGCGGCTTCGGCGACTACTTCGTAGCGGCCCGTGTTGTGGAAAAGGCGTTTGAAGCCTTCCCGGACGATTGCGTGGTCGTCCACGAGGAGTGTGCGGATCATTCGGTGAGTTTCATCGACCGCAAGGGGGCGCGTAAGCGGAATATTCTGATTGTTGAGAGGAAGAGTCTCGGTCCGTTTACAAAAGCAGACCGGAACCGGGGTGTTGCCAACCTCCCGCCCCTTTGCGCTATACTGCGCGCCCGATTACGGGCGGTTAGCTCAGCGGTAGAGCACTGCTTTCACACGGCAGGGGTCACAAGTTCGAAACTTGTACCGCCCACCAATGCAGGAATGATGCGAAGCGTTCTCGCTTCAGACCGAAGCGCATCAGTCCAGCCGCTACCGCAGCGGCTCAAGCCACCGGCCAATGCCGGTGGCTTTGTCTTTTCCGGGACACATGCCTCCTGTCATGGACGTACTGCGGAACAGGTGCTTGTGGCGCATGTGTTCCTGCCCTCGCACGACGAAGGTTCACGTCGGCCAGCAGTCCTGCCGAGCGCAAGCCGTCGTGCGCAGCAGCGTCGCATCGGCCTTCCAACATCGATGCATTCCATGATGACAAAAAGGGAGTCCTCCCCTCTTTTTCAGATTGGTCACCATGCACGAGGCACGCAATCGATGCGGACGCGAGCGTCCCCGCCACGCCCGGGTCGACGCCCGGCCTTGTCCACCTTCCCGCTTCCACGCAAAATGGGGCCGGAACGCTTAGACAGCCTCTTCACCTAGGAAGAAGCCCGCCTCGCGCGGGCTTTTTCTCATCAGCAGCGCTGGTACTGGAACCTGTCGGCGTGATGCATTCGACGCGCTTTGTTCGCTTGATGTGCCCAGGTGTCCAGAAGGCGCCATACTCGAGCACATATTCCTGCCCAAGCCACTGAATAGTCACGCGATTCCAGTATATGCACCCCTTTCCGGAAATCCTACGCGACACCAAGTTGCGGCTCCTTCGACTCCATAGAGAAGCCAATTGCGGGCATGTGGGCGGCAACTTTTCCTGCATCGACGCATTGATGGCGCTCCACCACAGGGTAATGAAACCTGACGACCGCTTTGTTTTGTCAAAAGGGCACTCGGCTGGAGCGCTGTATGCCGCACTGTGGAGTCTCGGGCGCATTTCCGAGGAGGAGCTGCAGACCTTCACCTGCGACGATTCGCTTCTGCCGGGACACCCCAGCGGCCGTGGCATTCCTGGCTTGATGTTCGCCACTGGATCCCTTGGCCACGGTCCCTCATTGGCCGCCGGACTCGCAGTCGCCGCACGACATCGGGGGCAGGGTCATCAGATCTTTTGCCTGTGTTCTGACGGCGAATGGCAGGAAGGCAGCTGCTGGGAAGCCCTCACCTTCGCCATCCATCAACGACTGGCTAATCTGACGCTGCTCATCGACCAGAATGGCCTGCAGGGCTTCGGCCGGACAGCCGACGTCATTTCCTGCGACGACCTTACCGGGCGCATTGGGGCATTCGGGGTCGATGTCAGACGCGTGAATGGGCACGATTGCGATGCGATTGTGAAGGTCCTTTCACGCCCTCCTGACGGGGCCCCCAGGGTGGTCATCCTGGACACCGTGAAGGGACGCGGCATGCCTTTTGAGGACAGCCTCGAGTCCCACTATCTACCGTTGTCTGAATCCCAGTACGAAGCCGCTCGCCAGGCAATCGAACGGGAAGTCCCATGAGGAAAGCCTTTGCAGATGCGGTCCTGACCCAATGCGGTGGCGAGGATTGGTTCTTCCTGACCGGCGACCTCGGCTTCATGGCCCTGGAAGGCATACAGTCCGCCTTCGGCAAGCGCTTCATGAATGTAGGAGTGGCCGAACAGAATATGATCGGCGTTGCAGCCGGTTTGGCTCGTGAATCCTTACGAGTAATCGTCTACAGCATCGCCCCATTCTGCTACGCCCGCCCCTTCGAACAGATCCGCAACGACATCTGCCTGGGGCAGCTGCCAGTGTGCTTGGTTGGTAATGGCGGGGGCTACGCGTATGGCCACATGGGGCCCACGCACCATGCACTCGAAGATTGCGCAGCGATGAATGCGCTCGGTGTGCGCGTCGTGGCGCCAGCCTTTGACGAGGACCTGAGCGCGTTGCTCGCCAGCATCGACACCCCTACCTACATACGACTAGGCTTCGACGCGCGGCCGGCCGGAACAGTCGTTCCAGAATACGCTCCATGGCGACAAATCCTGCCAGGCGGTCGAGGCGCCATTGCAGCTCTCGGGCCGCTCGCCGGCGTTGCCTGGCAGGCCCTATCCGACCTCCCGGTAGATAGCAGGCCTGCACTCTGGGCGGTTTGCGGGTTCGACAGCACCCAGATCCCTCCGCAATTCTTCGATCAGATCTCCACCCAGCCTTTATATGTTCTCGAAGAACACGTAGCGCAAGGCGGACTGGGGATGAGCTTGTCGCTGGCGCTGATGGAGCGCGGCCTGAGGCCCGGCGAATTCGTGCACCGTCCAGCGCTTGGATATCCCACTGGACGCTACGGATCCCAGAACTTCCATCGCGCCCAATGCGGACTCGATGTTATATCCATCCGCACGATGATCACCGGCTGAAAAGGCGACATGGACGACAAACTCAAAACTCTAGCCGGACCGGTCCTGGTGCTCGGTGCCAGCGGCTTCATTGGTGCCAACTTGCTGCGGCGCCTTCTCGCTGTCCGCAACGATGTCACAGGCACCGTTTTTTCCGGCGCCACATGGCGTCTGGACGACGTACCCTCTAGCAACGTCGCGTTCCTCAATTTACAGGATCCGCTAAGCATCGCATCGGTATTACGCCGGGCCGCGCCACGCACGATTTTTGACTGCTCATCCTTCGGTGCCTATTCCTTCGAGCAGGACCATGAACGGATTCATTCGACGAACTACCTCAGTTTTATCCGAATGATGGAGGAACTGTCCGAAATGGAGTTTTCGGCGTTCGTACATGCCGGCAGTTCGTCCGAGTACGGTCTCAACTCGGAAGCGCCGTCGGAAGAGTCCGCACTCATGCCGAACAGCCACTACGCCGTCAGCAAAGCAGCTACTAGTGGTGCCATTTCGTACTATGGAAAAGTGCGGCGATTGCCGGTCGCAAACCTGCGTCTCTACTCCGTTTACGGACCATTCGAAGACAGTTCCCGCCTTATCCCGGCGATATGCGAAGCCAGCCTCCGGAATGAGCTCCCCGTGTTGGCCGGCCCAACGATCAGTCGCGATTTCGTTCACGTCGACGACGTCGTGGAAGCTTTCGCAGATACCGCATTGCGGATGGGCCCGGACCTTGTTGGCGAGTCGATCAACATCGGGAGCGGAAAGCCGACTACGCTCGCCGAGTTGGCAGCGCTCGCACGTCAACGTTTTGGACTAGCGGCCGAACCCCGCTTCAACTCTGCCGCAGGACGGTCCTGGGACACCGACAACTGGTACGCGGACGTGTCCAAGGCACGGCGCCTGCTGGGCTGGTCGGCCAAAGTCGACCTCGCCAGCGGCCTCGAACAAACCCGTCGCTGGTGGAAGGACCATCTCGTCGCGGCTGATTTTACGCGACTGACCAAGCGCAGTCAGCCTCGCAAGGAGAAGAACTCCGTTTCCGCCGTGATTGCCTGCTACCGGGATGGGGAAGCGATTCCAGTTATGTACGAGCGACTGGTGACGGTGTTCGAGCGTCTGGGAGTCGACTACGAGATCATCTTCGTAAATGACAACTCGCCAGACAATTCCGCCGAAGTAATCCGTGAAATCACCGCTCGCAACGCCCATGTGATCGGCATCAACCATTCAAGAAACTTCGGGTCTCAGGCAGCTTTCCGCAGCGGCATGGAGATCGCGAGCAAGGAATCGGTTGTGCTGCTGGACGGCGACCTGCAGGATCCGCCGGAAATCATCGAGACGTTCGTTGATCGTTGGCGTGCTGGGGCCGACGTCGTCTATGGTCGCCGGATCAAGCGTGAGATGCCTGCGCTGTTGGAAGCGTGCTACCGGACCTTCTATCGGATCTTCGCGGCGATGAGCGAGGTGCCGGTACCAAAGGATGCGGGCGATTTCTCACTCATCGACCGCAGCGTTGTTTACTGGATACTTAAGTGTCAGGAGCGCGACGTCTTTCTCAGGGGACTTCGCGCCTACGTGGGTTTTCGCCAGGAGGGCGTGGATTATCTGCGCCCCGAAAGGATGTTTGGCGTCAGCACGAATAACTGGATCAAGAATATCGGTTGGGCGAAGAAGGGTATCTTCTCGTTCTCGCGCATGCCTCTGCACCTGCTTACGACTTTCGGAGGGCTTGCCAGTGTCGCAACGGTATTGCTGGCAGTACTCAGCGTCCTGATGAGAGTCCTCAACCCTGACGCGGTTCCCAAGGGCATCACATTCCTGTCGCTGCTGGTGATGTTCTTCGGTTCGTTCACACTGCTGGGAATCGGCTTGCTGGGCGAGTACATAGGAAAGATCTTCGAAGAGACCAAGGCTCGACCGGCTTTCATCCGACGTAGCCTCATCGTACGTGGCGAAATCCGCCCCGCCCGACACGGAGAGCAGGCGTGATCAAAGAACGCGCCTGCCCGGTCTGCCATGGGACTGGACATGTTCCCTTCGCCGAGGAGCGAATCGATCCCGAGCGCGTCGGCTCGCTTACTTACGCTTCGCGAAAACCCCCTGAATTCATGTGCCTGCGCCTTGTGCGCTGCACCGGCTGCGACCTCGTTTACGCACCTACACCACCGGATGCAAGCTTCCTTCATGCCGCGTATGCGGAAGCCGACTTCGACTCGGTGACTGAGGCCCAGGCTGCTGCCAAGACGTATGCCAGTGCACTTACGCCCCATGTAAAAAACCTGTCAGCGCGGAATGCCGCTGTTGATGTTGGCGCAGGAAGCGGCCCCCTGCTTCCGTGGTTGCAGGAGCAGGGCTTCGCACCGGTCATCGGGATCGAACCCTCGCGAACAGCGATTCAGGCGGCCGCTCCATCGGTGCGCCCGTTGCTTCTTGAAGGCGTCTTTTCTGACGACCTGCTTGAAGAGGATTCGTCATCGCTGATTTGTTCCTTCATGACGTTGGAACACATCCTGGATCCGGGGAAGTTCGTCTCTACAGCCCACAGCAAGCTGGAGAACGGCGGTTTGCTTGCCGTAGTTGTGCACAACTGGCGAGCGCCCCTGAATCGCCTGCTAGGTCTTCGGTCGCCCATCATCGATGTGGAACACCTTCAACTTTTCAGTCCGCGTTCGCTCGAAGAGCTGCTCAAGCGAGGCGGCTTCGAGGAGATCAGGTTGCTGCCGCTTCGTAACGCGTACCCCCTTTCTTACTGGCTCCGCCTGACTCCGCTTCCATCCCCAGCCAAGCGCGTGCTGCTTGCCCTGCTCGAACGGGTCGGACTTGCCCGTTGCAGCCTGGCAATGAACGTTGGCAACGTGCTTGCAGTAGGCGTGAAGCCCGGTGGACTTACGACCTCCAATCCGTCAATGCCATGACCAGAATCCATCCAACCACCAAAGACAATGTGCGCCGCTTCGACGAGGATGTGCGCGATCAGGGCGCTTATGCCTATACCGGCGACCGCCTCTCCGCGAAGCTTGCGAACGCGCGTATAAGCCGAGCTATCGCCGGCGCCTTCGACTTCCGCAGCGCGTCGATCCTCGATCTGGGTTGCGGCGATGGAGCGTATACCGTCGAATTTGCTACGTTGGGCGTACGGCAGATCGTTGGGATTGACCCCGCCCCCGGCGCTGTCGAAGCCGCCCGGAACCGCGCTTTCGCCCTAGGGCTTGCCGATACCGTGCGATTCGAAGTCGGGAACATCTACGACCTTGCCGAGTACCTGACACCTGGACGGTTCGACTGCATCGTCATTCGCGGCGTTCTCCACCATCTCCCCGACCCGGCGCGCGCGCTAGCCGGCTTGGCTGCCTTCCAGGGAACGGTGATCGTGCTCGAACCGAACGGAAACAACCCTGCCCTCAAGCTGCTGGAGCGGTTCTCGCGCTACCACATCGAGCATGAGGAACGTTCATTCCGCCCGGCTCTGATTCGCCGATGGCTCGCGGCAGCTGGTCTTTCCGTGCGTAGCAGCCAGCTTTTGAACCTCGTTCCGTTCTTCTGTCCCGCCCCGATCGCTCGAGTGCTGAACCTGATTAGCCCTCTGGTCGAAGGCGTTCCATTGCTGCGGGACTTGGTTTGCGGCCAAGCCATCATCACCGCACGGCGCTGAGTGTCCTCATGCCTGTCCTGTCGCAAACCCGCTTTCCCCGCCTTTGGCTGTTGATGCAGCGGCTCATAGGCGGCAATGCTGCCAAGCAGGCGCTGGCTACGGAGCACTATCGCGGACAGCAACGTGTGCTGGAGATCGGATGCTCGGTCGGTAATATCTCCGAGGCTTTTCGTCGCTATCACGGACTGAAGTTCACCGGCATCGACATCGATGGCAACGCTCTCGCGCTTGCACAGCATCGCTTCAAGGACGTGGAGAATTTCCGGTTCGTACTCCGCTCGCTCAAAGAGCTCAGTGAAGACGGCGAGCAGTTCGACTACGTTCTTTTTGCCGGCATGTTGCACCACGTTGACGATGCAACCGGTGAAATGCTTCTGAAGGATGCGCTCAAGTGCACATCCGATCACGGCGTTATCGTGATCTATGAGCCCGAGGCCGTTCGCAAGGGAGACGGAGGTTTTTTTCGGCTGTTCTACGCTCTCTTCGAACAGGGTACCCATCTGCGTTCCCGTGCTGCGCTTGAGGCCTTGGTGAAGAGCGCAGGGATCTCGATCGATCGATCGGAAGATCGCATGATCAGTCCAGGAATCGTCGCTCGACCGTATGTGGCCCGCTTCAACATGCTCGTGTGCAGCCACCTGCTTGACGTGACTTCCTCGTGATCACCCATCGCGAAACAAACCTGCTTGCGTGGCTATCGCTGGCTACCATGATCGTGCTCATGACTTTCGCCCAACTGCTTTTCAAGCAAGCCGGTCTGCATTCGCACTCTCGCCCGGAGTGGTACCTGGCATTGACACTTAATCCCTGGCTAGCGGCGGGCTTAGTCGCATCGGTCGCCGGGATGGGATGCTGGTTGCTGGCCCTGCGCCGCCTCGCTCTTTCGAAAGCGTATCCATGGACTGCTCTCACCTACGTCCTCATTCCTCTCGGGGCGACTGCGTTTTTCGGAGAGATCATCACGACCGGGTACGTAGTGGGAATGGCGCTGGTCATGGCCGGGATTGTGGTCGCGACCGGGGAAGGGAAACGCCCATGAGTCCTTGGGAACTCGGACTATGCTTGGCATCGTTGGCCTGCAGTAGCGCCTCCCAGCTTTTCATGAAATCAGCCGTTCTGAGCGAGATATGGGCGCGTAGAGTGGGACGACTGGCTATCGCAGGCTTCCTCCTTGTGATCTCCGTATGCCTGGCAGTCCTCGCGATGCAAACGCTACCCTTGTCTCAATTGCTACCTTTCGCTGCTGGGGCACATCTGCTGGTGCCACTGGGAAGCAGTTATTTTTTTCACGAACGCCTTCGGGTTCGCTTCTGGATTGGCGCCCTTCTTATCGTCGCCGGGATCCTATGCACTCAGACATGAAGACCGAAGTAAAACCGCCCCGGACACCGGCGGCCCTTGTTCTTATCGTCGCAATCCTTGCAGTCGCGTTGCCGCGCATCCTGGTTGTCGGTGCACTGCCCACGACCGATGAAGGTTTCTACGCGTATTACGCCCAGATCATCCATGCCAGTCTTGCTGGCGGCCATGGGTTGCCTGACACGGGGCCGTTGATGCTGTATCCGGCGCTGGTAAGCTGGGTTTTCGCACTGGATTTCAATCCGATCATCTCGTTGCGTATTGTGGATATGCTCGCAGCGATTGGGGCGGGCTACGCGCTGTTCCGGGTTATCGAGGTTGAGAGCGGCAGCCGGATGGGAGCGATGCTGATCGCTCCGATCTTCCTCATCTCGATGAATCTGCCAATATTCATTCAAAGCGGATTCAAGAACAGTATTCACGCTGCATATCTGCCGTTGTTCGCCGCGCTGTGGCTTGGACTAACCGCGCCGCCTGAGAATGCCGTTCGCCGGTGGCTGACGGTTGGCGCCCTGCTGTCGGTCGCTGGATTGATGCGTGAAACGTTCCTGCCATTGATCGGCCTTGGAGCACTCTCGGTCCTTACGACTTACGGTTGGCGCAGCTTTTGCCATCTGATCGCGGGAGCTGCCGGCACCGGCTCGCTCATAGTCGGCATCATTCTTGCGATGCGCGGCGGGCTTGTCGCTGTGATCGAGGGATATCGAGACGCAGGAATTGTCTACGGCGCGCTCGCTGACAAGCGCATCGAGTTTTTCTTCACCTACGGCAGCGATGCCATGCTGGAAGCGCGAGTGGCCCTGATCGTGGCAGGCGTTGGGCTGGTCGTTACATTGATTCGAAGTTTTGGCGCCAGCAAGGTCACCAGCCTGCCCAGATTGGGATTCTGGCTCGCCGCCGCCGCTCTCCCACTGATTGAGCCGGCGTCGAAGATTGGTTTTCCGTATCACTTCGCCGTCTGCCTGCCCGGACTGGCTGGTCTTTCGGCATTGGGCTGGCGGAACGCATGCGGAGAGCTCAAGGTCGACCGAAAAGCGGTCCAAGCCATTTTGACGGTAGCGATGGGCGCCGGGCTTGTGATTCTAGTAACCACCCGCCTGGCTCCCATTCAAGCAGCATGGCCGCAGACACGCGAGGCACTGGCAACCTTCAGATCAGGCGAATGGCCAGCCAGCTTCACCGACAAGACCAACTACCTGTTGGCCGCAGAGGCCATACGGCTGGCAACTCCTCCGAATGGCACGATATCCGTCAGTGGGTTCATGTTTTCCCTCTACCCGCTGACAGGCCATACACCGCCCTCTCCCGAACTAGCGAATCTGAGCGCCACCCTGATCAAGCTTGACCTTTCTGCCCCCCGACTGCGCGAGGCCCTGTTGCGCTGTCCGCCGGATGTACTGATGACCACGAGCCGCGAGGACTGGCCGGGTAGCGCGGAGCTGCTGACAGCCGTCCGAGACACCGGAATTTATGAGCAGGTTGCCGAAATTCGCAATACCGATGGGCGTGCATACGGCACGTTTGGCGGCACCGTGTTTCGTAGAACGGCGCAGCGGTCCTGTACGACATCAGGATCACCTTGAATACGCCCGTCGGCATCAGGTAGCTATCTACGGCATACGCCGGCTAACACCGGATTCCGCTTTCTCACACCAACCTATTCCGGAGGTCCGGATGAACGGAACGCGGCTGTACCACAACCCGCGCTGCTCCAAATCGCGTGGCGCACTCGATCTGTTGCGCGAGCGCGGCGTCGAGCCCGAGATCATGACCTATCTCGATACCCCACCCTCCCCGGCGGAACTGCGTTCCCTGCTCGACATGCTGGGATTGCCCGCGCGCGACCTGCTGCGCATCGGGGAGGAGGACTACAGCTCGCTCGGCCTGGCCGACGAATCGCTGCCCGAATCGGCGCTGATCGAAGCGATGAGCGCGCATCCGCGCCTCATCGAACGCCCGATCTTCGTGCACGGCGGACGCGCCATCATCGGACGCCCGCCGGAACGCGTGCTCGAACTGCTCGCCTGATCCGGCCGGTTCGCGGCGTGCCTTACAGCCGCGCGTCGACCTCTTCGCGCGGATACAGGCTCTTGATGTCGTAAAGCAGTGCATGCGGCTTCCCGTATGCACGCGCGCCGGCGGCACCCAGCGCCCGGAACTCATCGTGCGCGACCGCCAGCACCACCGCGTCGTATGCGCCGCGCCGGGGCTCGGCCACGAGTTCCATCCCGTAGGCCGCGCGCGCCTCGTCGGCGTCCGCCCAAGGATCGTGGATATCCACCCTGGCCCGGTACTCGCCGAACTTCTGCGCAAGTTCCGCCACGCGCGTGTTGCGAAGGTCCGCGCAGTTTTCCTTGAACGTGAGCCCCAGGATCAGGATGCGTGAACCGGCGACGGCGATATCGCGCTGGATCATCAGCTTCACTACATCGGTCGCGACGTGCTCGCCCATCGCATCGTTGATGCGTCGGCACGCGAGCAGGATGTCGGGGTAATACCCGGCGGCCTGCGCCTTCTGGATCAGGTAATACGGATCGACGCCGATGCAGTGCCCACCGACCAGGCCCGGACGGAACGGCAGGAAGTTCCACTTCGTCCCCGCGGCTTCCAGTACTTCGGTGGTGTCGATGCCCAGCCGCTGGAAGATCAGCGCGAACTCGTTCACCAGCGCGATGTTCGCGTCGCGCTGCGTGTTCTCGATGACCTTCGACGCCTCCGCCACCCGGATGCTCGATGCCTTGTGCGTACCGGCCTTGATGATGCTGCGGTACAGCGCATCGACGAACTCCGCCGTTTCCGGCGTCGAACCGGATGTCACCTTCGGAATATCGACCAGCTTGCGCTGCTTGTCGCCCGGATTGATGCGCTCCGGGCTGTAGCCGACGAAGAAGTCCTGGTTGAACGTCAGCCCCGATACGCGTTCGAGTTCGGGAACGCAGATCTCTTCCGTCGCGCCCGGGTACACCGTCGACTCGTAGATCACGGTATCGCCCTTCCTGAGCGCCCCGCCGATCGTCCGACTGGCTTCGATCAAGGGACGGAAGTCGGGGCGCTTGTGTTCGTCCACGGGAGTGGGAACGGTGACGATGAAAACGTTGCGGTCATGCAGATGCGACGGCGCTGAGGTGAACTGCAGCCGGATCGCCGCCGAGATGTCCTCTCGCGCCAGTTCGTCGTTCAGATCCTCGCCGTGCTTCAGGCTGGCTACGCGCTGTTCGTCAACGTCGAAACCCAGGGTGTCGCAGACCCGACCCAACTCGACGGCGAGCGGGAGACCGACGTAACCCATGCCGATGACGGCAACGCGGCAATTCTTGAAATCCATCCAGCTCCCCTTCTCCCGCGGGATAGCGGGTGCAGGCCAGGCGGCCAGCGCTCATGATAATCATCCGGAGAGGGAAGGTGCGGACCGGTCGCGGGCACGTCCCGGTGGTAAACGTGCTGGTCGTGCATCGCGCTCGCGGCGCGTTTCGCGGCGAGACCGGTACAGCGCCATGAGGCGGCAGCGCGCCCGCGAACCCCGAATCAATCCCGGTGATAGATCGTCAGCTCATCGCCCGTCGCGATGACCAGGCTGTTTCCCGAAAACGAAAAGCCGCAGGCATGGATTTCCGGATGACTTTCGATTCGCGTGAATCTTGCATCTTCATCCTCATGGCACACGAACAGCGCGCTCGCCGGCGGAACCAGTAACACGTCCTGAGTCGGCCATTCGAGCGTTACCAGTTCAAGCGACCAACCGTCCGTCGTCGCGCGCGGCAAGCCGCCGCCCTTGGGGCCCGCGATGCCAATTTCGACATGCTCGAGCGGCCCGATGCCGCGGGCCTTCAACAGATGCTGCGGCATCGTTTCGTGCTGCGTGCCGCTCTTGCGCGCGATCGTCTCGCCGCTCGCGCAGTCGATGACGCCAAGACTGTCGCGCGAGACGACGAGCAGCAGTTCGCTGTCGCGATCGAATCCGACCGCTTCCAGCTGCGGAACCGCGAATACGCCCGACACGCGCCACGGCGAAGGCGGCGACGTCAACGGCGTGGTGCGGATCTGCCGCCGGATGGGGCCGAGGTAGCGCGCAGCCGACTCAAGTTCTGCACGGCGGCGACGGGTTCGAAGGAGTGTGAGCATCGGTCACGCATGCTCGGCACACCGTGCCGGAGCGCCGTATCGATCTTCAGGAACCGCTCGGACAGAAGCCGGCGGCGCGGGTACGCAAGCGGTGGGCCGTTCGCGATAAGAAGATGGTAGAAATCGAAGCTCCCGTGGGCCATGGGAATAGTCCGATTCGGCATCGGAAACCCTGATGCGCTCAGGATGGTGCCCGGACCCGGGATCGAACCGGGACGGCCGCGAGGCCGGCAGATTTTAAGTCTGCTGCGTCTACCTGTTCCGCCATCCGGGCTGGAACGCGTGCGTAGCTTACGCGACGATCGCGCGCCCGCAGGACAAGGCTTGGCGGCGGCGCCAAAGAAAAAGCCCGACCTTTCGGTCGGGCTCGTCTTTCTGGAGGCCTGGGTCGGAATTGAACCGGCGTACGCGGATTTGCAGTCCGCTGCATAACCACTCTGCCACCAGGCCGGTGACTTCGAATCCTGTACACCGGATTCTTTCACATTCCAGGCCCGTTCACGGCTGGGACCTGAAACGACAAGGCCCCGAGAACGGGGCCTTGTCTGAAACTGGAGCGGGAAACGAGACTCGAACTCGCGACCCCGACCTTGGCAAGGTCGTGCTCTACCAACTGAGCTATTCCCGCAGAGGAACCGACATTTTAGGCATGAAATGAAAAGTGTCAACTCCCTTTTCACTTCGTGGGAAACCCTGTCGAGGGACTTCCCGAACCACCGACCTGGATGCCATCTCGGGTCGAATCGTCGAACGCGTGTGCGTTCGCGATGCGCATATTCTCTATGAACGCGCGTCTTCGCGCAATACCGGCCACGCTGCTCGAAGGTAGGCAAAACCAGACCACAGCGTCAGCAATGCCGCAGCAGCCAGCAACCATTCACCCATCACGAACACGTTCAAGCCGAACAACGGTTCCTGATACAGCAGGCACACCAGCGCGACCATCTGCACGATCGTCTTGATCTTGCCGATCGTCGCGACTTTCACCGTGGCGCGCTGGCCGAGTTCGGCCATCCACTCGCGCAGCGCGGAAACCGCGATTTCGCGGCCGATAATCACAGCCGCCCACAACGCCATCCACACCGTCGGATGCTTCTGCACGGTAAGCAGCAGCGCGATGGCGACCATCAGCTTGTCGGCGACCGGATCCAGGAATGCGCCGAACGTCGAGAACTGGTTGTAGCGACGCGCGATCCAGCCATCGAGCCAGTCGGTGATCGATGCGAACGCGAAAATGAAAGCGGCCGCGAAGTTCGTCCACTTGTAGGGCAGGTAGAAGACCAGCACCAGCACCGGGATCAGCAGGATCCGCAGCAGGGTCAGCATGGTGGGTACGGTCAACTTCATCCTTCGCTCCGCGCATTTCCGGTCGTTTCCGGCGTCTCCGCCGGGGTGGATCGCTCGACGGGCTTCTCGGGCACGTCCAGTCCGTGAAGGGTCGCATAGATGCGCTCGGCGAGCGCGTCGTTGATGCCATCCACGCGTGCGATCTCCTCGATTCCCGCGGCCTTCAGCCCGCCCAGCCCGCCGAAATGCCGCAACAGATTAGCGCGGCGGCGCGGGCCGATGCCGGCGATGTCCTCCAAACGGCTGGTGTTGCGCGCCTTCTGGCGGCGTCCGCGGTGGCCGGTGATCGCGAAACGGTGCGCTTCGTCGCGAACCTGCTGCACCAGCTGGAGGGCCGGCGACTCGGCGCCGGGGCGCACTGTCCGTCCGTCGGGAAGCAGCAGCTCCTCCTCGCCCGGGCGGCGTTCGGGGCCCTTGGCCACGCCGACCAGCGCGACGCCTTCGACGCCGAGCTCGTCCAGCACCGCCCTCGCCTGCGCGACCTGGCCTGCGCCACCGTCGATGAGCAGCACGTCCGGCGTCACCCCGCCCTCCTCCACCGCGCGGCGGAAGCGGCGCTCGATGGCCTGGTGCATCGCGGCGTAATCGTCGCCCGGCTCGATGCCGGCGATGTTGAAGCGGCGGTACTGGCCGCGCACCGGCCCCTGCGCGTCGAACACCACGCACGAGGCGACTGTCGCCTCGCCCATCGTGTGGCTGATATCGAAGCATTCGATGCGCGAAGGCAGGGCTTCCAGCGCGAGCAGCTCACGCAATCCCTCCGCGCGCGCATGCTGCGCCGCGTGGCTGGTGCGCTCGGCGGCGAGCGCCAGCTCCGCATTGCGACGTGCGAGATCGACGTAACCGGCGCGTTCGGCACGTACGTTGGACTTGATCTGCACGCGACGTTCCGACGTGCTCGACAGCGCGTGTTCGATCAGCTCGCGATCGGGAATGTCGCGATCGAGCACGATCTCGCGCGGCGGCGTCTGTTCGCCGTAATACTGCGAGACGAACGCTGCGAGCACTTCCTCGGCGTTCTCGCTGCCGTTGGTCCTGGGAAAGAACGCACGCGTACCGAGATTGCGGCCGTCGCGGAACGCCAGCAGCAGCACGCACGCGGTCACGCCGTGCATCGCGATCGCCAGCACGTCCAGGTCGGCGGCGCGGCCATCGACGTATTGCCGCGCCTGGAGGCTGCGGATCGACTGCACGAGATCGCGCAAACGCGCGGCTTCCTCAAAGTCGAGCCGCACGCTCGCCGCTTCCATCGACTTGACCAGTTCCTCGCTGAGCTCGTCGCTGCGACCTTCCAGGAACAGGCCGGAACGCCGCACGCTCTCCGCGTAATCGCGCGCGCCGACGAGGCCTACGCACGGCGCGCTGCAGCGTCCGATCTGGTGTTGCAGGCACGGCCGCGAACGGTTGCGGAAGACGCTGTCCTCGCAGCTGCGCAGCTTGAACAGCTTGTGCATCAGGTTGAGCGTGTCGCGCACGGCGCCGACACTGGCGTACGGCCCGAAATAGCGGCCGGGAGTCGAGCGCGGCCCGCGATGCATCGCGATTCTCGGCCACGCTTCCTGCGTCATCAGGACGTACGGATAGCTCTTGTCGTCGCGAAGCAGCACGTTGTAGCGCGGCTTGAGCGACTTGATGAGCTGGTTTTCCAGGATCAGCGCTTCGGCTTCGGTGCGCGTCACCGTGACTTCCATGCGCGCGGTCTGCGCCAGCATCGCCATGATGCGCGCCGACTTCGGCGTGGCGTTGAAATAGCTGGAAACGCGGTTCTTCAGCGCGCCGGCCTTGCCGACGTAGAGCACGCCGTCGTCCGCCGCGATCATCCGGTAGACGCCGGGCGCGGTGCTCAGGTGCTTGACGAAGGCCTTTCCATCGAAGGCCGGTGCGGCGGCCAGGCTCATGAATGCGCGGACCCTGCAACGGCATGGCCGACGCGGGCGCTTTCCACACGGAGCGGAACGCACACGCGCTGCGTACGGCATGTCGCCGCGGCGCGGGACGGGACGATGGAAGGGCGTGCGGTCATGAACATCGGCATCAGGGATGGGGCCGATTATGCGTCAGGGCAAGGCGACGGACCGTTCGCAACCTGTCCCGTACGACCGCCCGCCGGGCGCGTTCAGCCCAGTCGCGAGGGGTATTCGTGACGCAGGCGCGCGATCGCCCCGTCTGCGGCGCGATCGAGCAGCTGGTAGACGTGCTCGAACTGCGACGCCCCGCCGGTGTACGGGTCCGGGATTTCGCCTTCGTGCTCCACGCCCGCCCAGTCCAGCAGGAGCGCGATTCGCGCATGCGCGTCGGCCGGGGCTCGCGCCTTCACGTCGCGCAGGTTCGCGCGATCGGCACAGAGCAGCCAGTCGAAGCGCTGGAAATCCGATGCGGCCAACTGTCGCGCGCGCAGGCCGCTAATGTCGACGCCGTGGCTGCCGGCATTGGCGATCGCACGCCGGTCCGGCGGTTCGCCGACGTGCCAGTCGCCGGTGCCGGCCGAATCCAGTTCCACGCGGCCAGCCAGCGTCGAGGCGCCGATGCGTGCACGCAGCACGCCCTCGGCCACGGGCGAGCGGCAGATGTTCCCCAGGCAGACGACCAGCAGGCGGACGGGCTCAGCCATGGCCGGCGGCGATCCAGGCTTCCGCGCGGGCCAGGTCTTCGGGCGTGTCCACGCCGGGCGGGAACGGCTCGGGCGTCACGCCCACGGCGATGCGATAACCGGCCTCGAGCACGCGCAGTTGCTCCAGAGACTCGATGCGCTCCAGCCGCCCCGGCGGCAACGCGGCGAAGCGCTGCAGGAAGCCGGCACGGTAGCCGTAGATGCCGATGTGGCGCAGCCACGGACCGCCGTCGGGCATGCGGCTGCGGTCCTGCGCGAAGGCATCGCGCGGCCACGGAATCGGCGCGCGGCTGAAGTACAGCGCGCAGCCGTCGTCGCCGCGCACGAGCTTCACCGCGTTCGGATCGAACAGCGTTTCCACGTCGTTCACAGGGGCGGCGAGCGTCGCCATTTCCGTGTCGCCCGCGCGCATCAGTTCGGCCACGGCGCGGATGCCTGCCGCGGGCGCGAAGGGCTCATCGCCCTGCAGGTTCACCACGATGGTGTCGTCGCTCCAGCCGGCGATGCGGGCGCATTCGGCGAGGCGGTCGGTGCCCGACGCATGGTCCGGCGAAGTCATCGCCACGCGTACGCCGGCACCTTCCAGCGCGGTGGCGATGCGGTCGTCGTCGGTGGCGATCCAGACCTCGCGCGCACCCGCCGCGAGCGCGCGTCGAGCGACGTGCAGCACCATCGGCTCGCCACCAAGCAGGCGCAGCGGCTTGCCCGGAAGACGGCTGGCGGCGTAACGGGCCGGAATGGCGACGACGAAATCGGGCGCGACGGTATTCATGCGGTCTTCGTTCCTGAAGCGCGGCCTTCACGGTACTGGCGCGCCTTCGCGCCGACGCGATCGAGCAGGCTCACCCAGAAGGCTTCGGGCAATTCGCCGCGGATCGGTACGGAGAAGAAGCGTTCGTCGGCGAAGGCGGCACACTTCACCGCGTCCTTCTCGGTCATCAGCACGGGAAGCTCGCGGCTGCCGAATTCGAAGTCGCTGGCCTGGTACTGGTGGTGGTCGGAAAAAGCGTGCGGCACGACGGCGATGCCGAACTCGCGCAGCGTCGCGAAGAAGCGCTCGGGATCGCCGATGCCGGCGACCGCGTGCACGCGCTGGCCGGAGAACGAGCCGACCTTGCGCGGACGTCCGCCGAGCATGGGATCGGCCATGTCGGCGACCAGGCGCATCGCCCATTCGCCGAAGCCCGTGTCGGCGCCACCGGTGCCGACGTTCACCACGCGGAAATCGCAGCCCTGAGCGCGCTCAGGCAGCTCGCGCAGTGGGCCGGCGGGCAGCAACCGACCGTTGCCGTAGCGTCGACGGCCATCGACCACTTCGATTTCGATGTCGCGCGCGAGCCGGTAATGCTGGAGGCCGTCGTCGCAGATGACGAGGTCGCAACCTGCCTGCGCCAACGCCTTTGCCGCGGCTGCGCGATCGGTGTCCACGCGCACGGGCGCACCGGTGCGCTGCGCGATGAGGACAGGTTCGTCGCCGCCCTGCGCGGCGTCGCTCTTGGTATCGACCCAACGCGCGGTGCCGCCGTCCTCGCGTCCGTAGCCGCGACTGGCGACGCCAGGGTTCCAGCCTTCCGCGCGCAGCCGTTCGACCAGCGCGATCGTCAGCGGCGTCTTGCCGGCGCCGCCGGCCGTGAGGTTACCGACCACGATCACGGGCACGCCGGGATGGCGGCGCTTGAGCCAGCCCTTGCGATACGCGCTGCGGCGCAGTCCGCTCAGCGCGCCGTACACGCCCGACAACAGGCGCGAGCCGAACGGCACCGGCAGGTCGCCGTACCAGTACGCCGGGGGATTCACCGGGCCCTTGCTCACCGTACCTTCCTTATCGAACTCTGGCTCATTGGAGCATGCTCATCGAGCTTGCCTTCGACAACAAGCCTTCTCATTCGACCTCGCGGAACTGCATGCGATGCAGGTGCGCGTACAGCCCGCCCATCGCGAGCAGCTGCGAATGCGTGCCGCGCTCGACGATACGGCCCTGGTCGAGCACGAGCACCTGGTCGGCGTGTTCGATCGTCGAAAGGCGATGCGCGATGACCAGCGTCGTGCGGTTGGGCATCAGCGTATCCAGCGCACCCTGCACGAGACGCTCGGATTCGGTGTCCAGCGCGGCGGTGGCTTCGTCGAGGATCAGGATCGGCGCGTCCTTGAGCATCGCGCGCGCGATCGCCAGGCGCTGGCGCTGGCCGCCGGACAGCCTGCCGCCCTTCGCGCCGATGTCGGTCTGGAGGCCATCGGGCAGGCGTTCGACGAACTCCATCGCGTTGGCGCCGCGCACGGCGCGTTCGAGCGCCGCGGGATCGACCGCCTGCATCTCGCCGAACGCCACGTTCGCCGCGACCGTGCCGTCGAAAAGCATCACCTGCTGTCCGACGAGCGCGACCTGCCGGCGCAGATCGGCCAGGCGGTAGTCCTGGAGCGGATGGCCGTCGAGCAGGATCTCGCCCGATTCGGTGTCGTAGAAACGCGGGATCAGCTTGATCAGCGTGGACTTGCCGCTGCCGGAACGGCCAACGATCGCGGTGACCGTGCCCGGCCGCGCCTCGAAGGTGATATCAGACAACGCAGGCTCGGCCTGCCCCGGGTAACGCGCGGTCACGTGGCGGAATTCGAGCAGGCCCTGCGCGCGATCGAGCGGGCGCGTGCCTGTATCGACTTCGTCCGGCGTGTCGAGCACGTCGAACAGGCGTTCGGCCGATGCGACGCCACGCTGCAACATGCCCTGCACGTTGGTGAGCTGTTTCAGCGCGGGGATCACGGCCAGCATCGAGACCATCAGACTGACGAAATCGCCGGCGGTCAAACGTCCCTGCATCGCTTCGCGCCCGGCGAAGAACAGCAGCATCGCAAGGCCAATCGCGCCCATCAGCTGCACCATCGCCGACGAGATGCTGCGCGTGGACTCGACCTTCAGGCTCAGGCGCAGATGGTGGTTCGCCTGGCCGGTGTAGCGCGAAAGCTCCGTCGCCTGCGCGCCGTAGACCTTCACTTCCTGATGGTTGGAAAGCGCCTGATCCGCCGACTGCAGCAGCTGGGCACCGCTTTCCTGGATGCGGTGGCCGATACGGCGGTAACGACGGCCGACGGTGTCCATCGTCCAGGCGAGCAACGGGCCAAGCAACAGCACGGCGAGCGTCACGCGCCAGCTGGTGTAGAGCATCACGCCCACCATCACCAGCACCTGCAACGCCTGTTGCAGCATGACCTTGGCTGCGTCGATGGCGGCCTGCGCAACCTGGTCGCTGTCCGAGCCCAGGCGCGTGAGCATCGAGGACACCGGCTCGGTATCGAAGCGCAGGCCCGGCAGGCGCAGGTACTTGCCCAGCACCTGCACGCGCAGGTCGCGCGCGATGCTGCGACCGGCGCGCGCCATGAACGTGTCGGTGAGGTAGCCGGCGATGCCGCGTGCGATGAAGATACCGATGATCGCCAGCGGCAGCATGAGGCTGACGTTCGGATTGCGGCTGACGAAGGTCAGGTCGACCATCGGCTTCATCAGCTTGGCGAACGCACCGGCTGCGGCGGCTTCGATCAGCATGCCGACCAGCGCCACCACCAGCACGAGACGGTAAGGCGCGACGAAGTGCAGCAGTCGGCGGTAGATCTTTCCGGCTGAAACCTCGCCGCTCACTTCTTCGCCTCTGCCGCCGCTTCATGCGTCTGCGGCGCGGTGGCGTTCATGACCTTGCGAAAGCCCAGTTGGCCGAGCGCGTCGTACACGGTGACGACGGCCTGGTAAGGCGTGCGCGCATCGGCACGCAGCATCACCGGGCGGTCGCGGTCGTTGCCTGCGACTTCGGCAATGGTGCTCTTGAGCGATTCGACATCGCTGCGCAGCACTTCGCGGTCGTCGACGAAGTAACGGCCGTCGGCGTTCACCAGCACGATCAGCGCCTTGGACGGATCGGTGGCAGCCTCGCCCGTGGCGCGCGGCAGCTCGAGCTTGAGTACCGAGCGCGCATCGAACGTGGCGGTGACCACGAAGAAGATGATCAGCACCAGGATCACGTCGATGAGCGGCACCAGGTCGATGTGCGGCTCATCGTCAGCGCGGTGGTCGCGGATACGCATCGTGCGGCGTGCCTCAGGCGGCCTGCGGCGCGCGCACGGCGGTGGCCGGGCGGCTGTCGAGCGTGTCCATCAGCGCGATGGCTTCGTGCTCCATCGCGACGATGTACTCGGAGATGCGGCCGCGGAACCAGCGATGCGCGGCGAGCGCCGGGATCGCCACGATCATGCCGGTCGCCGTGCACACCAGCGCCTTGCCGATGCCGCCGGCCAGCTGGTTCACGTCGCCGATGCCGTGGTCGAGGATGCCCAGGAACATCTGGATCATGCCGACCACCGTGCCGAACAGGCCCAGCAGCGGGCCGGCCGCGGCGATGGTGCCCAGCGTGTTCAGGTAGCGCTCCATCTTGTGGACCAGATGGCGGCCGACGTCCTCGATGCGCTCGCGGATCTGATCGCGCGGGCGCAGGCGCACGTCCAGCGCGGCGGCCAGCAGCTCGCCCAGCGGCGAGGTGCGGCGCAGGGATTCGATGTGGGCCGGGTCCAGCTTGCCGCTGCCCGCCCAGGTGCGGACTTCCTTGCCCAGGTTCGGCGGCAGCACGGCGCTGCGGCGCAGCGACCAGGCGCGCTCGACGATCAGCGTCAGGGCCAGTACCGACAGCAACAACAGCGGAATCATCGGCCAACCGCCGGCCTTGACCAGTTCCAGCACGCTAACTACCCCTCCGGCCCTCGGCCGTCTCGATCGTCCCGATAGGATAGCCCAGCCGAACGCGAGTCCCCGCGCCGCGCCGCATCCCACAGGCGCGGATGTGCCTGCCGTCGCGCTTCCACGGTCACGCCGCCCG
>Ga0209256_1000896_pt1 | contig 36605 bp, 38 predicted proteins | sample AraplaCol_mCL_r2_2_FD_184270 | JGI IMG/M metagenome (GOLD analysis project Ga0209256, IMG submission 184270) | Arabidopsis root microbial communities from North Carolina, USA - plate scrape MF_Col_mCL_r2 (SPAdes) (version 3) | ecosystem: Host-associated > Plants > Roots > Endosphere | place...
CCCGCGCGTGGACACCTACGAGGTGGACATGGCGACGTGCGGTCCGATGGTTCTGGACGCGCTGATCAAGATCAAGAACGAGATCGACCCGACGCTGACATTCCGTCGTTCGTGCCGCGAAGGCATCTGCGGTTCGTGCGCGATGAACATCGACGGCACGAACACGCTGGCCTGCACCAAGGCCATCGAGGACTGCAGCGCCGGCGACGTGCCGATTTATCCGCTGCCGCACATGCCGGTGGTGAAGGATCTCGTGCCGGACCTGACGCACTTCTACGCGCAGTACGCGTCGATCCGTCCGTGGCTGCGCACGCAGAGCCCGTCGCCGTCCGACCGCGAGCGCCTGCAGTCGCCCGAAGACCGCAAGAAGCTCGACGGCCTGTACGAGTGCATCCTGTGCGCGTGCTGCTCGACGAGCTGCCCGAGCTACTGGTGGAACGGCGATCGTTACCTGGGTCCGGCGATCCTGCTGCAGGCCTACCGCTGGATCGTCGACTCGCGCGACGAGGACACCGGCGGCCGCCTGGACGATCTGGAAGATCCGTTCAAGCTCTACCGCTGCCACACCATCATGAACTGCGCCCGCACCTGCCCGAAGGGTCTGAACCCGGCGCAGGCGATCGGCGAGATCAAGAAGCTGATGCTGGCGCGCCGCGCCTGATCGCGCGGACGACAACGTCGATACGGAAAAAGGCGCACGAAAGTGCGCCTTTTTTCCAGGAAGCGAGGGGAACGAGATGGACGCGAAGCTGATCTTCATGCCGGCCGTGGCGATGGTCGCCCTGACGTTTGCCGTGTGGTGGCGCATGTACTTCATGCGCATCGGGCAGATGAAGCGCGAACGCATCCATCCGCAGGCGGTCGCCACGTCGGCGCAATCCGCCGCGCGACTGACCGACAGCTGCGCCGCCGACAACTTCCGCAACCTGTTCGAGCTGCCGGTGCTGTTCTACCTGGCGCTCGTGGTCGCCGCGCTGACGCAGCAGGTCAACGCCGTCACGATCTCGCTGGCGTGGGTGTTCGTGCTGTTGCGCGTCGTGCACAGCGCCATCCATTGCACATACAACAAGGTCATGCACCGTTTCTACGCGTACCTCGCGGGCGGAATGGCGCTCTGGCTGTTGTGGGGCGCCATCGCGCTGGGCTGGTGGCGCGCATGACGCAGGACCTGGAGCGCGAACTCAGCCGCCTGCGCTGGCGCAGCCGCCGCGGCATGCGGGAACTCGACCGTCTTTTCGAGCGGTATCTTGACCGCGCATGGCGGCAAGCTCCGGAGTCGGAACGGGCGGTTTTCCTACGTTTGCTGGAAGTCGAGGACGATAAGCTCTGGCACTGGTTCATGGGACACGACACGCCCGCAGATGCCGAACTCGCCCAGCTCGTCGAATCCATCCGCTCCCTGCCGCCTTGAATGGCGACCGTCGCGCTGTCTCGCGTCGGCGCTGGTCGTGCTCGGTGCGCTGGCAGCCCTCGGCGTCATCGCGAGTGAGATGCCGATGATGTTCTCGATTCCGCTCGCGCTGCTTGCCGCAGGGGAGGGCATCCGGCTCGCGCGACGCGAGTTGCGCCGCCCGGAACGGAAGCTGGTGATCGCGGCCGACGGCAGGGCCACCCTGGACGGCGCGGACATCGACGGCTTGCGCGTGCATTGGCGCGGCCCGTGGGCTTTCGCGCAATTTCGCGATGCCGGCGGGCGGCGAGGGCGCCTGGCCTGGTGGCCGGATACGCTGCTGCCACGGGACCGGCGTGAACTGCGGCTGGCCATTCCGGTCATACAGGCTGCGCATTCACAGCCTGCGATGGCATCCTAGCCCGCTATGTTCAAACCTATCCCCGTCGCCATCGGCCTGCGCTACCTGCGCGCCAAACGCCGAAACGGCTTCATCTCCTTCATTTCGCTGGCTTCCATCGCGGGCATCGCGCTGGGCGTCACGGCGCTGATCACGACGCTGGCCGTCATGAGCGGCTTCCAGCGCGAGATCCGTGACCGAATGCTGCAGATGGCCGCGCACGCGACCGTCAGTGCCTACGGCGAACCGCTCAGCGATTGGCAGACCGCGGTCAATCAGGCGATCGCCGACCAGCGCGTGGCGGGTGCGGCGCCCTACATCGAAAAGGAAGCGCTGCTGTCGGGTGCGCGCAACCAGCCCGCGATGGTCCGGGGCGTATTGCCGGACCAGGAGGGCAAGGTGTCGGTGCTCGCCGAGAAGATGGTGCAGGGCAAGCTCGATTCGCTCGCCCCCGGCAGCTTCAACATCGTGCTGGGCAAGGAGCTGGCATTGTGGCTCGGCGTCGGCGTCGGTGACAGCGTGGTGATGACCACCACAGACTTCCGCAGCACGCCGCTGGGCGCGGTGCCGCAGCTCAAGCGCTTCACGGTCAGCGGCATCTTCGAGGCCGGCTACAACGACTTCGACAAAGGCCTCGCGGTCGCCAACATGCACGACATGCAACGCCTGCTGCGCATGGGCGATGGCGTCACCGGCGTGCGCCTGCGCCTGCACGACATGGACAAGGCCTGGGACGTGGCGCGCGACCTGGCGTTATCGCTCGGCGGCCCGTATCGCGTCAGCGACTGGACCAGCGAGAACGCCAACATGTTCCGGGCGCTGAAGATGGAGAAAACCATCATGGCGATCCTGCTGTCGCTGATCATCGCGATGGGCGCGTTCAATCTGGTCAGTTCGCAGGTCATGCTCGTCACCGACAAGCAGGCCGACATCGCGATCCTGCGCACGCTCGGCCTTACGCCGCGCGGCGTCATGCAGGTGTTCGTCGTGCAGGGCACCCTGATTGGCGTCATCGGCACCGTCATCGGCGTCATCGGCGGCATCGTGCTCACGCTCAATCTCGAACATATCCTCAAGGCCATCGAGGCCGTGGTGGGCGTTCAGCTGTTGCCCGAGGACGTCTACTACATCACCGGCCTTCCGACCGACCTGCAGGCCAGCGACGTGACGATCATCGCCGCCGTCGCGCTACTCATGGCGTTCTTCGCCACCATCTACCCCGCATGGCGCGCCGCACGCACGGCACCGGCGGAGGCGCTGCGCTATGAGTGAATCTATGCAGAAGAAGCACCAGGGCGAGGCCATCCGCGCGGAAGGCCTGGCGATGACCTACGCCGAAGGAAAGCTGCGCACGCCGGTGTTCGAGGGGCTGGAACTCTCGGTGCAGTCGGGCGAAACCGTCGCCATTCTGGGCGCATCGGGCGCGGGCAAGAGTACGTTGCTGCATCTCCTTGGTGGCCTGGATACGCCGACGTCTGGCGAAGTGTTCGTTGCCGGACAGAAGATGAGCTCGCTCTCCGACGCGGCGCGCGGCGCTTTGCGCAACCAGTCGCTCGGCTTCGTCTACCAGTTCCATCACCTGTTGCCGGAGTTCACGGCGCTGGAAAACGTGATGATGCCGGTGCTGCTTTCCGGCGCGAACGTGCCAGAAGCGAACAAGCGTTCGAAGGCCCTGCTGGAATCGGTGGGGCTTGGCCATCGCCTGGATCACAAGCCCGGCGAACTGTCGGGCGGCGAGCGCCAGCGTGCAGCGGTAGCACGCGCACTGGTCAATCGTCCGGCGTGTGTGCTCGGTGACGAGCCGACCGGCAATCTGGACGAAAAGACCGCTGAAACCGTGTTCGAGCTGATGCTTGCGCTCAACCGCGAACAGCACACGGCCCTTGTGCTGGTGACGCACGATCGACGCCTCGCACGTCGTCTGGATCGCGTGCTGGAACTGCACGAAGGAAAGCTGCGCCAACTGGCCCCGAACGAGGTCTAGTTCGTGACCTCAGCGGCACGGACGCCGCCTATTGGAATCGCCGCCGCGCTCAGCCTGCTGGCCGGCGTCTGCACATGCCTGTGGACGCCGTGGCTGCTGCCGTGGTGGGTGTCGCTGATCGTGCTGGTCGTCGCTGCTGCTTGTGCGTGGCGCGGGCTCACCTCGTCCCGCACAAGCTCGCTGTTGTTGGGATGGTGGCTGGCCGGTGCCGCACTCGCAGGCCTGCACGCGGCCCATGCGCTTGCGCTCCAGCTACCGTCGCAGCCAGCACGCCATGACGCAGTGGTCACCGGCCATATCCTCGATCTGCCCGAACACGAGCCCCGTAGGTCACGCTTCCTGTTCCGTGTCGATGACGATGTCGCCGACACGCGCCTGCGCGGCCGCGACCTGCGCCTGGCGTGGTACGAAGACGATCCCGCGCGACGCAGCACGTTGCAAGCGGGCCAGCGTTGGCGTTTCGACGTGCGCCTTCGTGCGCCGCGTGGCTTGCGGAACCCGGGCGGCGCGGACGCGGAGAAGTTCGCCATGGCGCAGCGGATCGCGGCGATGGGCTACGTACGCTCGCCCGCGTCGGCGCATCTGCTTGCACCCGCCCACGGAATCGATGCCTGGCGTGACGGTCTGTCCGAACGTATCGCCGACGGCGTGCATCACCCTTCAGCGCGCTTCGTTCGCGCGTTGGCGCTCGGTGACGTGCGTGGTCTGGACGATGACGACTGGACGGTGCTGCGCGCGAACGGGCTGACGCATCTGATCGCGATTTCAGGATTCCACGTCGGACTCGTCGCCGGCTTCTTCGCGCTGCTTGTCCGCGCCGTGTGGTGGTTGTGGCCGTCGCTGGCGCGTCGCATGCCTGCGCCGATCGCGGCGGCCGCCGGCAGCGTTGTCGGTGCCGCGATGTACACCGCCGTTGCGGGCTTCGCATTACCGACGGTGCGCACTGCGCTGATGATCGCGATCGTCGCCGGGCTGCGCGGACTGCGACGTCGGATGTCAGCCGGCGAGTGCCTCGCGCTCGCGGCCTTCGCCATGTTGCTGCTCGATCCGTTGTCCGCACTCTCGGCGGGTTTCTGGTTGAGCTTCGCAGGAGTGGCGTGGCTGCTGTGGTGCCTGCCGGTCAGTGGCGGGAATGCGGTGCGCGATTTCCTTTCCGCGCAGGGCGTGGCAACGATTGGCCTGCTCCCGGTTGCTGCGATCCTGTTCGGTCAGGCCTCGCTGGCGGGACCGCTCGCGAACCTCGTCGCCGTACCGTGGTGGAGTTTGGTCGTCGTCCCGTTGTCGCTGCTCGGGCTCGGGCTGGAGTCGCTTCACGCCGGCGCAGGCGAGTGGGCCTGGCGGGCGGCGGCGTGGAGCTTCGACCTCAGCTGGCCGCTGTTCGAATGGCTTGCCGCGAGTCCGCTTTCGCTGTGGTGGCTTCCGGAACCGCGCTGGTTCGCCTTGCCGCTAGCGCTGCTCGGTGCGTTCTGGCTGCTGCTTCCGCATGGCACGCCCGGAAAGACCCTAGCCGCACTGCTGTGGCTTCCGTTGCTCTGGCCGGACCGGCGGCTACCGGCGACCGGCGAGGCCGAGCTGCTGGTGATCGACGTGGGGCAGGGGCAGTCGGTGCTGGTGCGCACCGCGCGCCATGCGTTGCTGGTCGACATGGGGCCGGCCGTGCCGGACGGCTTCGACGCAGGCGAACGCGCCGTGATTCCCGTACTCCACGCACTTGGCGTGCCCCGCCTGGATTCCGCTGTCGTCAGCCACGGCGACAACGACCACGCCGGCGGCTGGCCGGCTGTCGCGGCGCTGTACCCGGCACCCACATTGTTCGCGCCCGAAGGCGTGCACCTGCCGGGCAGCCGCGCGTGCCTCGGGGATGAGGGCTGGGTCTGGGACGGCGTCCGGTTCCGCTTCCTGCACCCGCCGCCGGACTTCCCGTACCTGGGCAACGAGTCCAGCTGCGTTCTGCGCATCGAGGCCGCCGGACGCTCAGCCCTGATCGCCGGGGACATCGGCGAGGTGATCGAACGTCGTCTCGCGCGCGAGAGGCCTGCCGATGTCCAGACCGACGTCGTGCTGGTCGCCCATCACGGCAGCGGCGGTTCGTCCGATCCCGCCTTCGTCGCAGCGACCGGCGCCACGCAGGCGCTTGTGTCGTCGGGACACGGCAACCGGTTCGGCCATCCTCGCCCGTTCGTGGTCGAGCGCTGGCGCCACGCCGGGACGGCGGTGCACGACACCGCGAACGAGGGCGCCCTGCGCGTGCGGCTGGAACGAAGCGGCGTGACCGTCGAAGCGCGACGGCAGGCACATCCGCGCCTGTGGGACGCGGCGCGGCGCGGGGACTCGCGTTCGGCTGGGCTATCCTATCGGCCAGATCGAGACGGCCGAGGGCCGGAGGGGTAGTTAGCGTGCTGGAACTGGTCAAGGCCGGCGGTTGGCCGATGATTCCGCTGTTGTTGCTGTCGGTGCTGGCCCTGACGCTGATCGTCGAGCGCGCCTGGTCGCTGCGTCGCAGCGCCGTGCTGCCGCCCAACCTGGGCAAGGAAGTCCGCACCTGGGCCGGCAGCGGCAAGCTGGACCCCGCCCACATCGAATCCCTGCGCCGCACCTCGCCGCTGGGCGAACTGCTGGCCGCCGCGCTGGACGTCCGCCTGCGTCCGCGCGACCAGATCCGCGAGCGCATCGAGGACGTCGGCCGCCATCTCGTCCACAAGATGGAGCGCTACCTGAACACGCTCGGCACCATCGCCGCCGCCGGCCCGCTGCTGGGCCTGTTCGGCACGGTCGTCGGCATGATCCAGATGTTCCTGGGCATCCTCGACCACGGCATCGGCGACGTGAACCAGCTCGCCGGCGGCATCGGCAAGGCGCTGGTGTGCACGGCGACCGGCATGATCGTCGCGATTCCCGCGCTGGCCGCCCACCGCTGGTTCCGCGGCCGCATCTCCGAGTACATCGTCGCGATGGAGCACGAAGCCATCGCGCTGATGGACACGCTCGACACCCGCCCGGCCACGGCCGTGCGCGCGCCGCAGGCCGCCTGAGGCGCACCGCACGATGCGTATTCGCGACCACCGCGCAGACGATGAGCCGCACATCGACCTGGTGCCGCTCATCGACGTGATCCTGGTGCTGATCATCTTCTTCGTCGTCACCGCCACGTTCGACGCGCGCTCGGTGCTCAAGCTCGAGTTGCCGCGCGCCACGGGCGAGGCCAACACCGATCCGGCCAAGGCGCTGATCGTGCTGGTGAACGCCGACGGCCGCTATTTCGTCGACGACCGCGAAGTGCTGCGCAGCGATGTCGAATCGCTCAAGAGCACGATCGCCGAAGTCGCCGGCAACGACCGCGACCGCCCGGTGATGCTGCGCGCCGACGCGCGCACGCCGTACCAGGCCGTCGTCACCGTGTACGACGCGCTTGGACAACTCGGTTTCCGCAAGGTGATGAACGCGACTGCACCGCAGACGCGCGAAGCGGCCGCGGGGGCCAACAAGTGAGCAGCGAAGTCCCGGCCGGGAAAATCTACCGCCGGCTGCTTCAGTTCGTCGGGCCGTACCGTGGCGTCCTGATCGTGGCGCTGTTCGGCATGCTGATCGAAGCGGCGGCGGCCGGTGCGTTCACCAAGCTGATGAAGCCGATGGTCGACCTGACCTTCGTCAGCCGAAATCCGAACGTGGGCGTGATCCTGCCACTGGCGATCATCGGCATCTTCATCGCGCGCGGCATTGCCGGTTATCTCACCGACACGTTCATGGCGCGCGCCGGCCGCAGCATCGCGCGCGACCTGCGCGTGCAGGTGCTGGGCAAGTACCTGCGCCTGCCGGGCCTGCGCTTCGATACCGAACCTGTGTCGTCGATGCTCACGCGCCTGGGCTCGGACAGCGACCAGGTCGCACAGGCCGCCATCGACGCGGCGAAGGTCATGTTGCAGCAGTCGCTGCAGGTGCTGGTGATGCTGGGCGTCATGCTCTACACCAGCTGGCGCGTCACGCTCGCCGTGTTGTTGCTGGGTCCGATGCTGGCCTGGACGATGGACAAGGTCGGCCGTCGTTATCGCCGCATCGGCCACCGCATCCAGGAGAGCGGGGCGCAGCTGCTGCAATCGGCCGACCAGGCGCTCTCCAACCATCAGGAAGTGAAGGTCTACGGCGCACAGTCGACCGAGCTTTCGCGCTACAGGGGCCAGGCCAACCACCACCTGCGCCTGAGCCTCAAGGTCGAATCCACGCGCAGCATCTCCTCGGCGATGGTCCAGCTGATGGGCGCCATTGGTTTGGCGATGCTGCTGTTCTTCGCAGGGCGCGAAGCGATGCAGGGCCGCCTCACCGCCGGCGATTTCGTCAGCCTCATGGTCGCGATGCTGGCCGTGATCCCCGCGCTGAAACAGCTCACCAACGTGCAGGGCATGCTGCAGCGTGGCGTCGCGTCGGCCGAGCGCCTGTTCGACGTGATCGACACGCCGGACGAAGTCGACACCGGCACGCAACCGCTCGATCGCGCGCAGGGCCTGCTCGAATTCCGCCATGTCTCCGCGCGTTATCCCGGTCAGGCCGAACCGGCGCTGTCCGACATCACCTTCGAGGCGCGGCCGGGCACCGTCACGGCGATCGTCGGTCGTTCCGGCAGCGGCAAGTCCACGCTGATCAAGCTGATCCCGCGCTTCTACGACATCGAGTCCGGCCAGATCCTGCTCGATGGTCATCCGCTGCAGGATTACCGCCTCGCCGACCTGCGCCGCCAGGTCGCGCTCGTCGGCCAGCAGGTGATGCTGTTCGACGGCACCGTTGCGGCGAATGTCGCGTTCGGCGAAATGCAGTCGGCCGATCCCGAAGCGCTCGAGCGTGCCGTGCGTGGCGCCAACGCGATGGAGTTCGTCGAACGCCTTCCCGAAGGCCTCCAGACCGACATCGGCGCCAAGGGCGGCAAGTTGTCGGGCGGCCAGCGCCAGCGGCTGGCGATCGCGCGCGCGATGCTGAAGGACGCGCCGATCCTGATCCTCGACGAGGCCACCGCCGCGCTGGATACCGAATCCGAACGCCTCGTGCAGGGCGCGCTCGATACGCTGATGCCCAATCGCACGACGCTGGTCATTGCGCACCGGCTGTCGACGATCGAACACGCCGACCAGGTGCTGGTGCTCGACCAGGGTCGCATCGTCGAGCGCGGCACGCACTCGCAGCTGCTCGCGCAGGACGGCTTGTACGCGCACCTGCATCGCATGCAGTTCCGCGAGGTCGAATGAGAAGGGGTTTGTGGTCTGAAGCTGGCTTGATGAAGCAGGTCTCGATGAAGGACGCACGGTGAGCAAGGGCCCGGTGAATCCTCCGGCGTACTGGTACGGCGACCTGCCGATTCCTTTCGGCTCGCGCCTGCTCTCGGGCGTGTACGGCGCGCTCAGCGGCCTGCGTCGCAGCGCTTACGGCAAGGGTTGGCTCAAGCGCAGCCATCCGGGGGTGCCGGTGCTGGTGGTCGGCAATCTCACCGCGGGCGGCGCGGGCAAGACGCCGCTGACGATCGCGCTGGTCGAACGGCTTCGACAGGAAGGCTGGAATCCCGGCGTCGCCAGTCGCGGCTACGGGCGCGATGACGCCGGCACCGCGCGCTGGGTCGATGCGAAGAGCGATGCCGCCCAGGGCGGCGACGAACCCGTGCTGATCGCCCAGCGTACTGGCGTGCCGGTACGTGTGGACAAGGATCGCGCGACCGCGGCGAAGGCGCTCGCGCAGGCGGGCTGCGACATCGTCATCTGCGACGACGGCCTGCAGCATTACCGCCTCGCGCGCGATATCGAGATCGAAGTGGTCGACGGTCGTCGTCGTTACGGCAATGGGCGACTGCTGCCCGCAGGCCCGCTGCGCGAATTGCCCGACCGCGCGCAGACCTGCGATTTCCGCGTGGTGAACGTCGGCACGGGCGGCGCCGACACCGGCTTCGGCGAGTGGGCGATGCGGCTTGTCGCCGACGCCGCCGATCCCATGCTCGGTGGGCGTCCGCGCAAGGTCGGTTCGTTCTCCGGCCAGCGCGTCCATGCGGTGGCCGGCATCGGCGATCCGGAACGCTTCTTCGCCACGCTGCGCGATTTCGGTATCGCCGTCGTGCCGCATGCGTTTTCCGATCACCACCAGTACCAGGCCGAAGATTTCGAATTCGGCAGCCGCGAACTGCCCGTGCTGATGACGGAAAAGGATGCGGTGAAGTGCGCCGCCTTCGCCGACGAGCGCTTTTTCTCCGTGCCCATTCGCGCGGAATTGCCCGAGGCGTTCTGGGTGAGCCTGCTTGATCGCGTGACCGCAAAGGCGCGGCAGTACCGTGACGGCCGCACGCCAGGAACGAAGACCGCATGAACGCCACCGCGCCCGATTTCGTCGTCGCCATCCCCGCGCGTTATGCCGCGAGCCGCCTGCCGGGCAAGCCGCTGCGCCTGCTCGCCGGAGAGCCGATGGTGCTGCACGTCGCGCGCCGAGCGCTCGCCGCCGGCGCGCGCGAGGTGTGGATCGCCACCGACGACGACCGCATCGCCAGCGCATTGGACGGCACCGACGTGCACGTGGCGATGACCTCGCCAGACCACGCCTCGGGCACCGACCGCCTGGCCGAATGCGCGCGCATCGCGGGCTGGAGCGACCAGACGATCGTCGTGAACCTGCAGGGCGACGAGCCGTTCGCGCCCGCATCCGGCATCCGCGCCGTGGCCGCGCTCATGCGCGCGGGCGATACCGAAATGGCGACGCTTGCCGCGCCGGTCACCGACGTCGAAACGCTGTTCGATCCGAACGCGGTCAAGCTCGTGCGGGCCGAAGACGGTCACGCGCTGTACTTCAGCCGGGCGCCGATTCCGTGGCCGCGCGATGCGTTCGCCCGCGACCGCAGCCGCATGCCCGAAGGCGGGCCCTGGCTTCGCCACATCGGCATCTACGGCTACCGCGCGGGCTTCCTGCAGCGTTTCACGACGCTGCCGCCCGGGCAGCTGGAGCGGATCGAATCGCTGGAGCAGTTGCGCGTGCTCGAGGCCGGATACCGCATCGCGGTGGGGATCACGCCCGAGCCGTTCCCGCCCGGCGTCGACACGCCTGAAGACCTGGAGCGCGCCGAAGCCTGGATCGCCGCCGGCCATGGCTGAGCCCGTACGGCTGCTCGTCGTGTGTCTGGGCAACATCTGCCGATCGCCGGTGGCCGAAGGCGTGCTGCGGGCGCGAATCGCGACCTCGACACTGGCCGGCCGCGTGGAACTGGATTCGGCGGGCACCGGTGACTGGCATGTCGGCGAGCCGCCTGACAAAAGGGCGATCGCCAACGCCGCCGGCCATGGCATCGACATCGGCGGCCTGCGTGCGCGGCAGCTTTCGACCGCCGACTTCCGTCGCTTCGACTGGCTGCTCTGCGCCGACCGAGCCAACCTGCGCGACGTCCGCGCCCGTGCCCCGGCGGAGGCGCATGCGCGCATCGCGCTGCTGCTGGATTGGGCGGGGGTCGAGGATGGAGGCGAGATCCCGGACCCGTACACGGGCGGTGCGTCGCAGTTCGAGCACGTCTACCAGCTGCTCGATCGCGCGGCCGACGGCACGATCGCGCGCCTGCGCCACGAGTACCCCGAACGGCTGGGCTGAATCGCGGGTCGAAGCGGCCGACGGGACACGAAGCGAACGGCCCGTCGCCTTGCCCTGACGCATAATCGGCCCCATCCCTGAGCCGATGTTCATGACCGCATTTCCCGCCACCGTCCCGTCCCGCGCCGCGGCCCAGCGCCGTGCCGAACGCGCCTGCGAATACGCCGCCTGCGCCGGACATGCCTGCATCGGGCCGGCGCATTCATGAGCCTGGCCGCCGCACCGGCCTTCGACGGAAAGGCCTTCGTCAAGCAACTGAGCACCGCACCCGGCGTCTACCGGATGATCGCGGCAGACGACGCCGTGCTCTACGTCGGCAAGGCCGGCGCGCTGAAGAACCGCGTTTCGAGTTATTTCAATGCGACGCCGAAATCGGCCCGCATCATGGCGATGTTGGCGCAGACCGCGCGCATGGAAGTCACGGTGACGCGCACCGAGGCCGAAGCGCTGATCCTGGAAAACCAGCTGATCAAGTCGCTCAAGCCGCGTTACAACGTGTTGCTGCGCGACGACAAGAGCTATCCGTACGTCCTGATGACGCAGGAAGCGTGGCCGCGCATCGCGATGCATCGTGGGCCGCGTGCGATTCCAGGCCGCTATTTCGGCCCGTATGCGAGTGTCGGCGCCGTGCGCGACACGCTCAACCTGATGCACAAGCTGTTCAAGCTGCGCAGTTGCGAAGACAGCGTCTTCCGCAACCGTTCGCGGCCGTGTCTGCAGCACCAGATCGGACGCTGCAGCGCACCGTGCGTCGGCCTCGTTGGCGCGCGCGATTACGCCGAAAGCGTACGCCGCTCCGGCCTGTTCCTCGAAGGCCGAAGCGACGAGCTCAGCGAAGAACTCGCGAAGTCCATGGAAGCTGCCAGCGTGCGCCTCGATTTCGAGGAAGCCGCGCGCCTGCGCGATCTCGTGCAGTCGATCCGCAGCCTTCAGGCGCGGCAGTACGTCGATGGGCGCGCGGCGGACCTGGACGTGCTGGCGATCGCGATGCACGGTGCGGCCGCGTGCGTGTTGCTGCTCGCGTTCCGCGACGGCCGCAATCTCGGCACGCGCGCGTTCTTCCCGAAGACCAACGGCAGCGAGAATGCAGAGGAGGTTCTGGCTGCATTCGTTTCGCAGTACTACGGCGAACAGACGCCGCCGCCCGAGATCGTGCTCGATCGCGACATTCCCGATCGCGACCTGATCGAGCACGCGTTGTCGAGCACGTCGGATCGTCGCGTGCAGATCAAGTGCAACGTGCGGGCCGAGCGCGCCGGTTACGTCGACATGGCACGTCGGAATGCGGAGCTTTCGCTCGCTACGGAACGCACCAGCCACGCCGCGCAGCATGCACGCGCCGAAGGATTGCGCGAGCTGCTCGCGTTGCAGGCATTGCCGTCGCGCATCGAGTGCTTCGACATCAGCCACACGATGGGCGAGGCGACCGTGGCCTCGTGCGTGGTGTTCGACGCGGAGGGCCCGGTACGCGGCCAGTACCGCCGTTTCAACATCTCCGGCATCGAGCCCGGCGACGATTACGCCGCGATGCACCAGGCGATTGAACGGCGATTCCGCCGTGCGGTGGAGGAGGGCGGTGTCACGCCCGACATCCTGCTGATCGACGGCGGCGCGGGTCAGGTGGCGCAGGCGAAGGCGGTGCTGGACGACCTCGGTGTCGAGGGCGTCGCGCTGGTCGGCGTGGCGAAAGGGCCTGAGCGCCGCCCAGGCGAAGAAGAGCTGCTGCTTCCCGACGGACGGACTGTCCGTCCGGGCGCCGAGTCGCCGGCCCTTCAGTTGGTCCAGCAGGTTCGCGACGAAGCGCACCGTTTTGCGATCACCGGCCACCGCGGGCGCCGCCAGAAGGCGCGCAACACTAGCCGATTGGAGGACATCGCCGGCATCGGTCCGCGTCGTCGCGCTAATCTGTTGCGGCATTTCGGCGGGCTCGGCGGGCTCAAGGCCGCGGGAATCGAGGAGATCGCACGCGTGGACGGCATCAATGACGCGCTGGCCGAGCGCATCTATGCGACCCTTCACGGACTGGACGTGCCTGAAAAGCCCGAGGCGCCCGAAAAGGCCGTCGAGCGATCCACCCCGTCGGACACCCCCGAACCGACCGGCAATGCGCGGAGCGAAGGATGAAGTTGACCGTACCCACCATGCTGACCCTGCTGCGGATCATGTTGATCCCGGTGCTGGTGCTGGTCTTCTACCTGCCCTACAAGTGGACGAACTTCGCGGCCGCTTTCATCTTCGCGTTCGCGTCGATCACCGACTGGCTCGATGGCTGGATCGCACGTCGCTACAACCAGTTCTCCACGTTCGGAGCGTTCCTCGATCCGGTGGCCGACAAGCTGATGGTCGCCATCGCGCTGCTGCTCACCGTGCAGAAGCACCCGACGGTGTGGATGGCGCTGTGGGCTGCAGTGATCATCGGCCGCGAAATCGCGGTTTCCGCGCTGCGCGAGTGGATGGCCGAACTCGGCCAGCGCGCCACGGTTAAAGTCGCGACGATCGGCAAGATCAAGACGATCGTGCAGATGGTGGCGCTGGTGTGCCTGCTTTATCAGGAGCCCTTCATGGGCGTGAACATCTTCCTGATCGGTGAATGGATGCTGGCTGCTGCTGCATTGCTGACGCTGTGGTCCGGTCTTGCGTACCTTCGAGCCGCGTGGCCGGTATTGCGCGAAGACGCGCGTTCATAGAGAATATGCGCATCGCGAACGCAGACGCGTTCGACGATCCGACCGGGAGATGGCAGCCAGGTCGGCCGGTTCGGAAAGTTCGCTGACGGGACTTTCCACGGAATGAAAAAGTGTTGACACTTTTCATTCCATGCCTAAAATGTCGGTTCCTCTGCGGGAATAGCTCAGTTGGTAGAGCACGACCTTGCCAAGGTCGGGGTCGCGAGTTCGAGTCTCGTTTCCCGCTCCAGTTTCAGACCAGGCCCCGTTTTCGGGGCCTTGTCGTTTCAGGCCCCATTGCGTGAACGGGGCTGGAATATGAAAGAATCCGGTCGCCGGATTCTTTGAGTCACCGGCCTGGTGGCAGAGTGGTTATGCAGCGGACTGCAAATCCGCGTACGCCGGTTCAATTCCGACCCAGGCCTCCAAACAGAAAAGCCCGACCGGAAGGTCGGGCTTTTTCTTTTGCGCATCTGAAGCCTGGTTTCGGCGCTCGTGCCCTCGTCGCGTAAGCTACGCCCGCGTGTCCAGCCCGGATGGCGGAACAGGTAGACGCAGCGGACTTAAAATCCGCCACCCGCGAGGGTGTCCCGGTTCGATCCCGGGTCCGGGCACCATTAGTCGGTTTCAGCGGGGTGCGTAGATTGCGCCAAGTCGCTGAAACCGTTGGAAATACAGGGTTTCGCAACACCTGCACCTAACTGCACTTACTTGCTTCCTGTTCCCTGTGGGGGTCAGATTGGGGGTCAGATTGGCAGTTTTCGAAAGGTGGGGGTCAAATGGCTGGGAAGTTAAAGGTCAAGTTGCTGGGAACATTGCCGCCGGGTAAGCACTTCGATGGCGGCGGCCTGTATCTCGACGTGAACGAGGCGGGCGACCGGCGGGCTTGGCGATGGAAGTACCGCCGCCCGAACGACGGCAAGGAAACGCGCATTACGTTCGGCGCGTACCCGGAGGTGGGCTTGGCCGACGCGCGCGAGCAACGCGACAAGGCGCGCGCCGTGCTGCGCAGCGGGGTGGACCCGGGCGCCGAACGTCGCGCCCAGCGCGAAAGCGCTGACGCACGCGAGCCGGCCAATACGTTCAAGGCTGTGTCCGGCGAATGGCTCGACCGGCAGCGTGCCGCATGGTCGCTCGCGACGTACAACAAAGCGCAGTGGCACTTGGCGTATGCGTCGGAACTGGACAGCCTGACCATGGACGCCATCACGCCGCCGCTGGTGCTGGCATGCCTGCGCAAGCTGGAACATGCCGGCATCGTGGAAACCGCGCACCGCGTCAAAGGAAGAATCGGCGAAGTGTTTAGGTACGCCATCGCGGCCGGCTACGCCACGCACGATCCGACCAGCGCCTTGCGTGGCGCGTTGAAGTCCGTGGTGACCGAGTCTCATGCGGCCATTATCGAACCCAAGGAAGTGGGCGCGTTGCTGCGCGCGCTGCATGCGTACGAAGGCCAGCCGACGACCATGTCCGCGCTTAAGCTGGCGCCGCTGTTGTTTGCGCGTCCCGGCAACCTGCGCGCGATGGAATGGCGCGAAGTTGATTTGGACGCGAAGGAATGGCGTGTCCCGGGCGGAAAAATGAAGATGAAGGAACCGCATGTCGTGCCGCTGCCGGATCAGGCCGTGACCATCTTGCGCGAACTGCATCGCCTTACTGGCCACGGCCGCTATTGCTTCCCTTCGTTGCTGTCGGCGGAACGCCCGATGAGCGACAACACGTTGAACACCGCGCTGCGTCGCATGGGCTTCGCGCACGATGTGATGACCGCGCACGGATTCCGTGCGATGGCGTCCACGCTGTTGAACGAATTGGGTTGGTCGCCTGACGTGATCGAACGACAGTTGGCGCATGCGGAGCGCAACAAGGTGCGCGCCGCATACAACCGTGCCAGCTACATGGCCGAACGCCGCAAGATGATGCAGGCGTGGGCCGACTACTGCGACCAACTTCGGAGGGGTGGCAACGTCACGGCGATGAAGCTGAGGCGGGCTTAGAAAAAACTGCGCAACCCGCACCCCGCATAGCTCTGCGGGGTTTTTTTTGCCTGATACGTACGCTGCGCGAGCCACGTTGTTGAGTGGTTATGGGGGTATTTCGAGTATGCCTTGATTGCGCCTCCGAAGTCGTTAGAAGCTGCGCAACAGATAGCAGGAGGGAGCAGTGATGGCTCGTCTCATTCGAATGAGCGAAGTGTGCCGCGACTCGGGATTGTCTAAGTGGACGATCAATCGACTCGAAGCCGCAGGCGAATTTCCGAAGCGCTTCCCGATCAGTGCTCATGCAGTCGCTTTCGACGGCGACGAATACAACGCGTGGAAGGCGGAGCGGAAAGCGGCACGTATGGACGAGCCGCGTAGGCGTAGCGGACGCCCCGCGCGTGGCCCATCGGTGAAGCGCATCGATACGCGACCGCATGAAGGGGTGTGACGATGTCGGCGAAGCCTGCCCGTTCGGAACACCCCGAAGTGCTGCGGTTGGCCGCACTCCCGCCGCTCGAATACGACGCCCAGCGCAAGGCGGTCGCGGAACGCTTGAACGTCCGCCCGGCAACATTGGACAGGTCCGTGGCTGCCGAACGCGCCAGGAACAACCCGTCATCCGACGGGTCATCCGGCCGGCGCCTGCCATTCCGTGATGTAGACCCGTGGCCGCACCCCATCGATGCGGCGAAGGTGCTGGACGAAATGTTGGCTTGCATGCGGCGGTATGTCGTCGCCGATGCTGCAACGCTCTGTGCGGCCGTCCTGTGGTGCGCGCTTACATGGTTTCAGCTTGTAGCGACCGTCCTGCCGAATGCGCTTATCACCGCGCCCGAAAAGAACTGTGGAAAGACCACGCTTCTGGAAATGATGCGGTCCTTCGTGCGCCGCGCGTTGCTTGTTTCCAACATTTCCCCTGCCGCCCTGTTTCGATGCATCGAAGCGTGGTGTCCAAGCCTGATGATCGATGAAGTCGATACGTTCGCGAAAGACAACGACGAACTACGCGGGATTTTGAATTCCGGCCACACGCGCGACACCGCGCAGGTTATTCGCGCCGTTGAAGTCAACGGCGACTTTGAACCCCGCGTCTACTCGACTTGGGCGCCGAAGGCACTGGCCGGAATCGGACACCTTCCGGCGACCATCGAATCCCGATCCATCATCCTTCGCATGCGCCGGGCGCTTCCTGGCGAAGTTGTCGAACGCTTACGCCACGCCGACCGCGCCCCGTTCGTAACGCTACAAGCGAAGTTGGCGCGCTGGGCCGTGGACGCGGGCGATGCATTTGCGCGCCTTCATCCGACCTTGCCGGAACTGAGCAACCGCGATGCCGATAACTGGGAACCCATCCTTGCCCTTGCCGAACTCGCCGGGGGTGACTGGCCCGAACGCGCGCGCGATGCCGCACGCCAACTGGCGGGCGTGGAACAAAGCGCCGCCAGCATCAACATGGAACTGCTGGGCGATATCCGCGAAGTGTTCCGGTCCCGGGCGGTTGATCGCTTGACGACGCAGACGTTGCTGGAAGCCTTGGCGGCGGACGATGAAGCCCCGTGGTCGGGGTGGAATCGTGGGCGTCCGATGACGGCGCGCCAGCTTTCCAGCCGCCTTGCCGACTTCGGCATCCGGCCCGGAACCATCCGCGTCGGCGACCGCACGCCGAAGGGTTACCACTTCGAACAGTTCACGGAAGCATTCGCGTGCTACCTGCCCCCCGTGGAATCCGCAACACCGCCACAACGTTGCAATGCCAAGGCCCGCAGCGAATTTCTATCCGCAACGTCCGGCCGTGATGTTGCGGATGGAGAAATGCTGGAAGGCTTGCCACAGCAGGCTTGTGGCGGTGTTGCGGATAACGCACCGGGGGAATGGGAGACGGAACGGTGAACGAGGTCGCCGCCGTTCTGCTGGCCGAGTTGAAGAACCACGCGGTGGAGGTCGAACGGCACGGCGACCGACTGCGCATGCGTGCCCCGCAAGCGCCACCGGACGACCTGCTGGACCGGGTTAGCGCCAACAAGCCGGCACTACTGGCGGCGCTGCCGGACGTGGACGCCAGACCGGTTGTGCACTTCCGGCTTCCGGACAACGCAATGAATACCGTCGCGACCTATTTGGGCCGGCCCGGCCAATCTCGCGAATCCGTCACGTCCAGCTTGTTGGAGCGATGGCCCGACGCCGTCGTGTACGGAGTGGACGCCTTTCACGCACGCGCGATTCGATGACGACGCCCATGAAGAAACCCAACCGTAATCGCAAGTCCAGCCGACCCCACAACCTGCGGCGCCAGGCGCGCACCCAGCGCGCCGCCGCTTCGCAGCGTCACCTCGACGCCGGCCACGGCTACGGCGCCCGTGTAGCGGCTGCTGTGGTGTCTGGTGGCTTGTACGTGCGGGCGGAGTTACGCAGGTCACCGTCCACCACGACGAACGTTGCCGCGCGTACCGCGGCCCCTGTATCTGCCGGCCGGACATCGTGGCCGTGACCCCGGACGGCTGCCTGAAAACCATCGACCACGACGGCGTCGCCGTTGACGTGAGGCCGACATGACCACGAAGCGCACGACCACCGATCCGCCCGCAAGTGCTGATGACCTTGACGTTGCAACTCGCGCAGTCCACGAAGCCGGCGTTCTCGCCGATATCAGCGTCGAACTGCTGGAACGATGTGATCGTCTGTTGGACGTCATCGAAGACCAGCGCGACGCCTTCAAGGACGTGCTACTGATCTTCGCGAAGAACGGCTACAAGCCAGCGGCGCAAGCGCTAATCACGATGCGCGAGCTGGAACGGAAAGCGAAAGTGGGGGCGCACTAAAGGTTCGCGTCACCAAGCTGATTGAAGCCGCCGGCATTCGCGACGGCTTAGCCCGGTCGTCATCGACCGACGAAGGCGCATTGCGCCAGCACGTACAGGAGTTCCAGCCATGAATGCTGTTCTTTCGCCGCGCCCATCGCGCCGCGCCCATCGCCGCCCGCTGGCGCAACTGTTGTTCCGCAGCGCCGCCGCTCACGTCTACGCCCTGGCGAACGAAACGACGCCGGAAATGGCGGCCGACCGCCTGTTCAATCGCGACGTATCATTGCGCGGGTTCATCGGCGCGCAAAAGGCCGCCGTTGATCCTGCGCAAACGACGGTGTCCGAATGGGCGGGCAACCTCGCACGCGAAACGTGGGCCGAGTTCGTCGCCTTGCTCGGCCCCGAATCGGTGTATGCGCAATTGTCCGCGCGCGGATCGTCCGCCACGTTTAGCGGTGGCAAGGTGCGTTTCCCCGCCCGCAACGCGACGCCGAACCTGGCGGGCGATTTCGTCGGCGAGCGCCAGCCGATCCCGGTAAAGAAAGGGTCGGTGCTGGCTCCGTCACTCCCGCCGAAAAAGGTCGCCGTTATCACGGCCTATTCGCGCGAGATGGCACAGGGCAGTGGCGGCAGCATGGAAGCGTACTTGCGCACGGCCATCCTTGAAGACACTGGCCCTGTGCTTGACGCGCGGTTGCTCGACAGCAACGCCGGGACCGACGTGCGCCCGGCTGGCCTGCTGAACGGTGTAACGCTGACTCCGTCAGCGGGCACGACGTTGCCCGACATCATCACGGACTTGAAGGCCGCGCTTACCCCCGTGCTTGAAGCGGGCGGTGGCCGTCGCCTCGTCTGGTTGATGAACCCGCTACAGGCGATGTCGCTGTCCCTGCAAACCGACGCAGCCGGCGCCGTGGTCTGGCCCGATGCAGCGCGCCGACTGGGGATTGCCGACGTGATCGTGTCGCCGAACGTACCGGCCGGCACGCTGCTGCTGGTCGATGCAGCCGAGTTCGCGACGGCCGCCGACGTGGCGCCCACGTTCTACACGAGCAATGAAGGCGTGCTGCACATGGACGACGTACCCGATCCGATTAGCGACGGCACGATGGCCGTCCCCGTCATTAGCCTGTTCCAGCAGGACGCCTTGGCGCTTCGGATGGTGCAGCAAATGAACTGGACGATGCGCCGTCCCGGCATGGTGTCCGGCGTGTCTGGCATTGCGTGGTGAGGGCTACGACGATGGCGACGAAACCCGACACGGAAGCCCGTGCGCTGCTGAACGCCGTGTGCGACTGGCTCACCCAAGATGCGGGGTTCATGCCCGCATACGTCGAACGCCTGCGCGCTCGCTTCGAAGCGGCGATGACATCGCGCGACATGTCCCAGCGCGACAAATCAGGAGGCAAGGAGGACAGGCGATCTTTATAAACGACGAGCGCTTCCGAGGCAGCTATAACAGGGTGTTCGAGTCATCTTCAATTGATCCAGTTACTTCGCGGAGGATCTGTCGGTAGACACGCCATCGAATTGTGTTCGGTTCGCTTGACGTGATTAGCTCACGCATGCTGCCGATGAACGCGCCGCTTGCTTCGGGCGAGGTCGATGCAGCCAACAGGCCGATTGCTTTCGACAAGGCGTTGACCGTCTCGACGAACTCGAATTCATCGGTCTTCACAGTAGCGACCTGTGCGGGATGAGTGCCTAACGTACAAGAACGGTGTGAAGGCAAGAACGACGTGAAGGCCAGCAGGAGGCCCACCCCACGGGGGGGGCGTTTCCGGCGCGAAGGGGGTACCCCGCCCGCCGGGCGCTCCCTTTCCGAGCAATAAACATGTACGGAATTCACCCGGCCCGCAGCATCGCCGGGCGCGGAACGAATCGCCGCGAAGTGTAACGAACGCTGCCAGGAAGCTACGACATGGCACGCCCTCGAACCGATCCATTGCAGATTGTCCATCCGCAGCTTGCGTGCCCGGCGACGCTCGACGCCGGTATGCGGCGGCTGTGGCATCGCGAGTTCGACCGCTTCCCTACGGGCTACTACGTGCCGGCCGACGTGTCGGCAATGGTGCTGTACGTGCAAACCGTTGCCGACTACGAAGCCGCCTTGCGTCGCGCGGCGAAGGCGAAGGACGCGGCGGCGCGCCGCGAGGAACGCGCGGAAGTGCGTGCCATTCGCCGGCAATTGATCGTGCTGCAACGGGCGCTGCGCATGTTCCCGATATCCCGCGCGCATCCGGCGACGATGGGCCGCATTGCCCACGACCTGGCGCAGCAGGCGCCGCGCGAAGGCGACGAACCGGCATGGCGCCGGATCATGCGCGAGGCGACGCCGACGAAACCGAACTGATACGAAGGTGTGCGTAGCGGATTTCCCCTCGTCGTCTCCATTCCGGTGCGGCGAGGGGCTATTTTTGGAGACAGTCACCATGACCCATCTTGAGCCGGAGTTTGCGCCGTACTGGCGGGGCGAGCCGCCGCGCGTAACCCCTTCATGCGACGTACCGGCGTTCAATCTGGACGACGTGCACCGACTGCAAAGGCAATTGTTCCGCGATGCCCAAAAGGTGCTGGGGCCGTGCGTGCACGACTACACCATCGAGCCCGCGCGGTTTGTCGTGGGCATGACCGGGCGCGCGCGTCGCATGGGAAGCGTGATTACGATTGATCTGGACTGCGCCGCCGCGACGGATTGGGAATCTTGCGTGGCCGTATTGGGCCACGAACTGGTGCACGCCCTCGACGGCCTTACCGGTGAACAGACATGGCTGGAGGAAGGGATGGCCTGCGCCTTCGGCGTGGGGCAAGCCGCTGCCATGTTCGACAGCGTGCCCGTGTATAGGGCCACGGGCGCGTACCGTGAAGCGTTGAAGATGGTTGCCTCGATTCCAGATCAGTTCGCGGTCGTCAAGGCGTTGCGGGCGCGGGGGATTCCGATGTGTCGCGTTATGCCGCAGCGTTTGATTGACGCCGCGCCGGGCATTGATGCGGCTACGGCACGGAAGCTGTGCGAACAGTTTAGGCATTAGGCACGATGAGCCGCCGATGTGGCGGCCGGGCGCGAGTTTGGTAGGCTCCCGGCAACCGATTGGGAGGGGTGCGTTTGGACACTGTTGCGAAGGTCATAGGACGGCCGATTGAATGGACAGCGGTCGCGGCGAATGTGGTTGTCGCTGTGTGCTGTTCGGTAGCCACTGCCTGGCTGCTGAATCCTGCCGCAGTGGTGCCAGTGTTGTTCAACATGGCTGGAAGCGCCCTTGTTGAACCGATATTGACCGCTGCGGCAACGCTCGCCGCTGCCTACTACGGCGCGAAGTATGCGTTCCAACTAAACACGAAGCATCAGGACTCCAAGACCGAAGACGCTGATTTCAAGGCCGGAACACAAACGTTCCTTGCTTTGGTTTTCATGCTGAATCGGCTGCTGAATATCAAGCATCAGGCCATTGATCCTTTCCGCAATCATCCCCAGCGGGAGTGCGAGGTGGTTCCGGTCAGAATCGATGACGCGGGCTTAGCCGTCGATGTAAACGGACTAAAGTTCCTGATCGATGATGACATCGACTTTATTGGTGAAGTCGTCGCTGCGTCATGGGGCTATGCGGCGGCAATAGCAACCATCGGCGACCGAACAAAGATCATGGAAGACCAGCTTGCGCCGATGGCGGCTGCCTATCGAAATGAACATCCGAACGCGCCGGGCTTCCCGATGCCCCCAGCATTAAGGGAGACGCTCCGGGTTCGCACCACCCACATGATCGACATCGTAGATAGCGAGATCGAACGTATTAACCGTATAGCTAACGCGCTTGCGGAAAGATTACGGCGGCGCTTTCCGAGCCAAAGAAAACTATTCAACGTCGCGCCTATCGAAGTTAAGGCCAGCAAAGCTGCGCGGCTGGACTGGCCGCGCTTAGATCTTGGGCAGCCCCCGGCGACAGTTACCTTCACTTGGACTAATCTCTGATATTGAAGCGGCGCACGATGCGGCGCGCTGTCTTGTTCAACGGCTCGCGCGCCCCTTGCCCTTGATCTTGCCAACTACAGGAGTCACGGTGCGCGAGGAAAGAACGTGTCGGACACTTGGCGCAGATAGTCGGCGTAGAAATTGCATCCGTGCACGCCCAGCACCCTTGGGTCCCGTGTCCTAAGAACCTCGCCGAGGTGCGTTAAGGGCACGTCGTAAGTAACCCCCAGATTCACAATTGGCCCAACTACGGGCGCCGGGTCGGTAAGGTCAAGCTGCATTCGAACAGCCGCGCCAAGCTTGAAAGCTATCGTTCCATGCGACAGGTATGGCACGTCCTGCACGCTGTGAAGGTCCGCGTTCCTCGACTGCGTGAGATACACCAACAGCGGGTCGTTCTTTCGCAGGTCACGAAACGGCTTCTGCCATGGTTCGAATCTATTGCGGAACGGCTGGCAAACGCGCTCGGCCTTGATCCAAACCTTTTCAAGGTGGCTTAGCAGTCTTCGCCAGTTGATTTCAACGTCCGTGAAGTTGGCAGCGCTACGCATGGCGTCCGCACACTCCCACGCCAGCTCAAGCTCCTGCAATGGTTGGCGTAGCTCGTCTGCTGGTTCGTTATGACCGCGCGTGGTCATGCTTCTGGGCCGTTTCCGAAAACGCCCACCAATCTATTCTTAAGCTTTTCGTGCAGGTCCGGTGGATCGCTCCAGACCACGTGGTTGAACTGTCGCGTATCGAAATGCACGTTCTTGATGTCGTCATCCCGAACGGTCCACACGACTGGCCGCCCGAGGCCGAGGGCGAACCCCGCTTCAAAGTACGCACCACGATTCTGCGTCGTTACGTCCACAACAATGGCGAAGCAGGACCGAATGCCCGCCATGATCCGGTCATCGATCTTGTCGATATGTTCGTCGCTGTCCACGCGCTTCGGCCGATACCCGGCATCACGGATTCCTGGCATTAGCCCTTCGGTCCACGCATCGGCAAGCGATGGGTCAAACGCCATTGCGACAAAGATATCGGCGCGGTTCCCGCCGGGTGGATTGCGGAGGCGATAGATATGATCCCAGCCTTCTGGCGTCAACACGCAGTCAAATACCGTTGCCCGCTGTTCCAGCAATTTCCGGCCAATCAATGACTGGACGTGATAGACAAGTTCATCGCCGGGTTGTGCATCGACCACGATGTGATCGGCGTAGCTTAGCTTTACGACCTGCCCGGGAAATCCGGACTGGAATGCAATGTCGAAAAGCAAAGCATCTTGCTTGTCGAAGACGCTTGCCAGTGGCGAATGCGTTCCGTTGAACGAATCAAGCAAGTCGCTGGTGACGCGCATCATTTGGCGACTGCCGGTGAACGCCCGACGCACGACGCCTGCAAGCTGCCACTTCTTTTGCTGGCTCCAAGTGGCCAGCATGGCTTCGGCCGTGCCGGTGATTCCGTACTCCCGACAGATCGGGCAGCGAATCACATTGCCAGAGCCAACCGCGCTGGTAACTGCCCCTTGTGTGCTGCAAATTGGACATGCGATTGCCCGCTCCATGGTGCCCCCTGTTGTGGTGTTGATTTCTTACTGTGTGCAATAGCTGCTGGCGACGTGGTTAGGCGGTTCCACGCAGTCCAGCCCGCCCGGTCGCGTAGTGCACAACATTTCCGCCCAGCGCTTGTGGCTTTCGCATCCCGACAAGTCGGTGAAGCGCGCCGCCACAAAGCAGTCCGAATTCACGCCTGCGCAAATGACGTACCTGATGGGAGTGTCCCCGGTAGCCGTCTGCGGCGTTTCCGATAACCCCTGACGCGCCGGCCCACTTGATGGGCTACACGCAATTGCAGTCAGTGCCCACAGTCCCCATGCGGCAAGGCGTAGTGCGAGCCTTCGCGCGCGTTGCTGTTCCATGTCGATCCCCTGTTGCGTCCCTTGCGACGGTACAAGCCTACCGTGCCGGACATGTTCGAATGGCAACCGCTCCCCATCGCCGGCAACCTTCGCGGCCCGTTGGTCTGCTACGTGCTGCACGGCACCGAGATTGCGCGCCTGTCGCAGTCGGGCGGCCGTGGCGACTGGCAGGCGACGTTAGACCAGCACCGGCCGTGGGAGCGCCGCCAGGTGCGTTCCTGCACGTCCTACGCCAGCGGCCGGCGTGGGATCGAACTGTGGGCGACCCGGCACGCCGGCCGACTGCTCGCCGAGGTTGGGGCTATCCATGCGGCGCGTCAGTCGCCGTGGTGGCGGTCGGATACCCGGCCCGTCGAGGGAGTGCCCGGCGCGACGTAGGGCGTAGCAGGGCGCTCGCATGGGCGGGACGCTACACTGCGGGTCTGTGTGGCGGCGACCGCTGGGGGTCAAGCTGGGGGTCAAAGGGGTAATGGCCCACGCAATTCCGCGCAAAACAAGGGTTTGTGATCCCGGGTCCGGGCACCAGCGCCGATTCGCGGGTTTATCGAAACGGAATCGGACAATTCCCATGGCCCTGTCGGGCCTCGCTCCCTACCATTTCCCTGCGCAAACGGACTGGCCGCTTTGTGTGTCCGTGCCGCCGGGATTTCCGGTTGGTCCCCTTGACCGATACGGCGCTCCTGACCAGGGGTGCCGTGGATGCGTGGCCGATGCTCTCACTCCTTCGTACCCGACGTCATCGCGCAGAACTCGAAGCGGCCGCACGCTATCTCGGTCCTATTCGCCGGCAGATCCGCACGGCACCACTGACGTCTCCGCCTTCACCCTGGCGCGTATCGGGCGTGTTCGCGGTGCCGCAACTGGAGGCGATCGGCTTTGATCGCGACAGCGAACTCCTGCTCGTCGTCTCTCGCGACAGCCTGGGTGTGATCGATTGCGCCAGCGGCGAAAAGATTGCGCGCAAGAGCGGCACGCGCCACCACGCGAGACCGGCTCATTTGCTCCAGGCGAAGGGCATTGGGCCGCTCGAACATACCGATGTAGCGATCGCGGGACGAAAGGGCGGTGGCCTGCCGCGCGCGACGCTGGACGGCTGGTCGCTTGAGCTGGTGACGCTCGAATGGCCCACGCAGGAAGTATTGCTGGTGCCGCCTGGGAGTGCGCTCTTCGTGTGCCACGATGATGACGATGCCCGCTTCACGCGTGTCGAAAGTCACCCAGAGGTACTCGCTTGCGGTTTCTCGTTCTCCGGACAATGCCTGGTGATTGCGGCAGGTGACGATCTGACGATCTGGTACCGCGAATGATGCGTGTGGCGCCGGCACGTCGCTGATACTTTCTCGCCCACAGCGAATCGCGCTACGGATGCCTCGCTAGACTCGTGCCCATTCTCCGGGGCGCGCAATGTACGATCTGCACTGTCACCTTCTGCCCGCCATCGACGACGGGCCAGCCGACCTGGATACCGCGCTCGAAATGGCGCGCATGGCAGTCGCCGACGGAATCACGACCGTGGCCTGCACGCCGCACATCTATCCAGGCGTGTACGAGAACACGGGGGCCGGGATTCGTGAAGCGATTGAACGCCTCCGTCGCGAGCTGTCGAGCAACGGCATCGAATTGACACTGGTGGAAGGTGCGGATGTTCACATCGCGCCGCACCTTGGCGAAAGTATCCGCAGCGGTCGCATTCCGACGCTTGCCGGCTCGCGCTACCTCCTGCTGGAACCGCCGCACCACGTCGCGCCGCCCCGTTTCGAAGAGGTCGTGTTCGAACTGATGGCACAAGGCATCGTGCCCGTGATCACGCATCCCGAACGATTGAGTTGGGTCGAAGATCATTTCGACGTGTTCGCGCGCTTGGCTGCGCGCGGGGCCTGGATGCAGATCACGGCAGGCGCGCTGACGGGGCGCTTCGGTTCGCGACCGCGCGCAGTGGCGGAGCGATTCGTGGGCGAAGGTCTGTGCATGATCATCGCGACAGATGCTCATCACCCATGTCGACGCCCTCCGCTCCTTTCGGAAGGTCGCGAAGCGGCCGAGCGACTCGTAGGGCGTGAAGAAGCGACGCACATGGTGGTGACACGCCCGATGGGTATCGTGTGCGACGTACCGCCCTGCGATTTGCCTGCGGCGCGAGGATTCGGCTCCGAGCCCGCGACACCCAAGGCGGGCCCATCGAAAGTTGGCCTGATGTCGCGATTGCGCGACCGCTGGTCACTCGCCTAGAAAAAGTCTCGCGTATTGAGGGCGCGATGCATTGAGATCGGACCCGATAATGCTCGGCTGCTTTGGCCAGTTCGGGTGTCGGGTGCTGATTTCCTTGTTTCGTGCAGGCGTGGTGTCGTGCCTGCTTCTGCTGTCTGCGTGCGTCGCTCGCGGTGCCGCCCAGGAGGCAGCTTCCCTGCCAGAGGCCGATCCCGTCACCGAAGCCCTCGGCCGTAGCGAGTACCTGATAGGCCCCAGCGACCTGCTCGCCGTGACGGTGTTCCAGGTGCAGGACCTCAATCGCGAAGTGCGGGTGAACAATGCGGGGCAGGTGTCGTTGCCGCTCATTGGCGGAGTCGAAGTCGCCGGACGCACCGTGGGCGATGCCGAGCGTGCAATAGCCGCTCGTTATCAAGGGCGATATCTGCAGAATCCGCAGGTCACCGTATTCGTCAAGGAATTCTCCAGTCAGCGCGTGACCGTGAGCGGTGCGGTGAAGAAGCCGGGCATCTATCCGATGAGTTCGCGCCTCACGCTGTTGCAGTCGATCGCTCTGGCTGAAGGCTTCAACGATGTGGGAGGCATGCGAAACGTACTCGTGTTCCGCACCATCGGCGGTGAACGCAAGTACGCGCGGTACGACGTTGCGGCCATTGATCGCGGCGAGGATCCCGATCCGGAAATATACGGCGACGATCTGATCGTCGTGGATACCTCGACCGGCAAGGTGGCGTTGAAAACACTGGTCCAGCTGTCGCCGTTCGTGGCGGTGTGGAGGGCCTACCGATGAACTCCATGTCTGAAGCCGTCATGCAATCGCAGGACGATGACCAGATTAATCTGGCCGAGTACTGGCGCACCCTGCGCCGCCGCTGGCGCCTGTTTGCCGGTACCGCGTTGGCGACCTTATTCGTCGCGCTCGTGTTCACCCTGCTCACGACGCCGATCTATCGTGCAGGAACGACGCTGCAGATCGAGCGCGACACCATCAAGGTCGTCGCGTTCGAGGGCATTGAGCCCAGCGAATCACCACTTGATCGCGACTTCTACCAGACCCAGTACGAACTGCTGAAGAGTCGCTCGCTTGCGCGTCGCGTCATCGAGGACCTCAAGCTCGTGGACGATCCGACGTACGAAAAGTATGTGGAGGCGGCAGACGAGCAGGCAGAGGTCGGAAGCAACGGAAATGCCGTGCCCGAGGGCGCGCGCCGCCAACTTCGCGTCGAGGCGCTGGTCGAGCCGGTGCTGGACTCGCTGGCCATCGAGCCCGTGCGTAACTCGCGCCTGGTCCGCGTCAACTTCGATTCGCCGGACCCGAAGGTGGCGGCAAGAATCGCCAACGCGTACGCCACGGGCTTCATCGCAAGCAACCTGGAGCGCCGCTTCCAGGCATCGTCGTACGCCAAGAAGTATCTGGAGGAACGACTCGCCCAACTGAAGGATCGCTTGGAGGATTCCGAACGAAAGGTGGTTGCCTTCTCGGAGCAGGAGCAGATCGTCTCCATCAGCGACGACAAGCCGTCGCTCGACGCGCAGAGCCTGGGCGACCTCAACTCTGCACTCGCTACGGCGGAAGGTGCGCGCATGAAGGCCGAAGCGTTGTGGCGCGGGGTGAGTCAGGGCGACGGCATGGCGCTGCCTCAGGTGGTCGCCAATCCGCTGATCCAGAAGCTGCGCGAGCAGAGGGCCGGCATGGAGGCGAACTACCAGAATTCGCTGGCGACGTTCAAGCCTGATTATCCGAACATGCTGCAGCTTCAGCAGCAGATCGCAGAGGCGAACCGGCAGATTGGCGTTGAAGTGTCGAACATCCGCCAGGCCGTCCGCATCGACTACGAGGCCGCGCTAGCTCAAGAGAATCTCCTCAGGTCGCGAATTGCGACGTTGAAGGGCGATGTCCTGGACCTGCAGGGACGGTCGATCCAGTACAACATTCTCAAGCGCGAGGCGGAGAAGAACCGCCAGCTCTACGACGCCCTGCTGCAGCGGTACAAGGAGATCGGCGTTGCAGGGAGCATCGGCGCGAACAATATTTCGGTGATCGACGTGGCGGTCCCGCCCAGCAAGGCGAGTTCACCGCGCAAGCTGTTGAACCTGGCGATCGGTCTGGTGCTCGGCATGCTGCTGGGCGTGCTGGTCGTGTTTGTCGTGCATCACCTCGATAACACGGTGCGTGATCCGATGTCGCTGGAATCCGCGGCAGGCTTGGCAGTACTGGGGGCTATCCCGCGCCTTGGCGACGGCGAAACGCCCTTGCAGGCGGCTTCGGATCTGAGGTCTGCGTTCTCGGAAGCCTACCGTTCGGTGCGTACGGCATTGCAGTTCGCGACCGCGCGCGGTTTGCCGGACACGCTTCTGATCACGTCGGCCGGACCGTCGGAAGGCAAGAGCACGAGCGCGCTTGAGCTGGCTCGGAATATTGCGCAGCTGGGCAAGCGGGTGCTTCTGATTGATGCGGACCTGCGTGGCGCATCGGTTCACAAGAGCACGGGACTGTCGTCCGCCAAGGGTTTGTCCACTCTGCTTTCGGGCGCGTGCGCGCTCGATGAAGCGCTGCAATCCTGGCGTGATGGCGCCCTCAGCGTCATCACATCGGGCCCGCTTCCGCCGAACCCGCCCGAGCTGCTCGGCGGCGATGCATTGCCGAAGTTGCTCGGCGACTTGCGACAGCGCTTCGACGTGATCGTCCTGGATGGTCCGCCGATCCTCGGACTGGCAGACGCGCCGCTGCTGGCCAATCACGCTACGGCGACGATGATCGTTGTCGCGGCGAAGTCCACGCGCATCGATGCGTTGCAGGCAGCCATCCGGCGTCTGCAGTTCGCCCATGCACGCCTGATTGGCGCAGTGCTGACGCATTTCGAGATCGAGGCGGGCGATGAGCATTATGGCTACGGGTACGGCCGTGATGCGCCAGCGAACGCGCGATGATGGGGCATCACTGAGGCTGTCGCGCAGCCGGATGCTCGCAGGTTCCGTTGCAGCCGTACTGCTTGCCTCTTGCGGATGGTGGCTGTTCCGCGTCGATACGATGCATGGAGCGCCACTGGGGCCAGATCGCCTGCTTGCGGACGAAGGCAAGATCGAAGCGCCCGCCGTGATGGAAGCGCATGGACGCGCGGCGCTACGCGATCGACCCGTGGACGGTCCAGCCTATCGCGTGCTCGGGTTGAGTGCTGCTGCGCGCGGCGATGGGGAACGGGCGATCCAGCTGTATCGGATCGCGGTTCGACGCGATCCACGTGACTGGAAGGCGCGTGCATTCCTGATGGACGAAGCCTTCAGGCGAGGCGGGGTGGACGAGGGAGTCACGCACCTTGACGCGATCCTGCGGGTTGCGCCCGATCTGGCCGAGCCGCTTCTGCACGCACTCGCCGCGGAGCTGGGCGATAGTCGTTTGAGGCGCAGCGTCGTCGACATTGTTGCTGCGGATCCGCCGTGGGCGAGCCGCTTGATGGAGGCTCTCCGAGATTCGTCGGTGGATCCGACAGTTGCGGTTGCCTTCATCGAAGACCTTTCGACGCGCAGGACACTGGCGCCCCTGGAGCATTCGATACTGATCGATGTGCTGTCGCGAGCGGGTCGGGCTGGCGATGCGCGTCTCGCATGGCTCGCGACACTTGGGCCTCGCGAACGCGCGCTCGCCGGGAATGTTTTCGACGGGGGCTTCGAAGAGCGCACTCCGATCACGGGAGAGTTCGCATGGTCTTGGGACGCAGGTCCCGGGACCGACGTTTCGCTGGAGCAGGGGAATGCAGCGTCAGGACAGCAGGCGCTTCGTATCGATTTCAATGGTCGTGCTGTGACGTTGCGTGCGCCATCGCAACGACTGGCTCTCGCGCCGGGTCGTTACGTACTGAGCAGCGCTTTCGACGACCGCACTGATGCGTCACAGCCATTCGCTCTCATTGTGGGCTGTGCGTCGGGTGGAGACCTGGCGCGGCTCGAGCTCACACGACAAGCTCGCAGTTCGTGGACTCAGGTGAGCGCATCATTCGAGGTTCCTTCGGAATGCACGCAGCAGCGCATCTGGCTCGTCCTGCGCTCGCGGTCCATGGCCGGCGCACAGGTCACTGGCACTCTGCATCTTGATGATGTTGGGATAAGAAATTCTCTTCAGTGATTGCGCGTATGGAGTGCACTCGTGTCTGGATAATCGCCATTCCAACCAATGGAGTGACGAGATGAAGAAGTGGATGGCCTGCCTGATGATGGTTTGCGCTGTCGGCAGCGCGGCGGCGCAGTCGACGAACCGCGGCAATTCCGACGACAAGAGTCACCCTAAGTGCGAAGGGCAGCACGATTGCCGCGCTGGTCAGAATGGTTCGGGGAACGGCAAGGACGTGAAGCGCGCAGAGGGCTCGAAGGACACGCGCGGTGGGAGTTCTGCGAATGATGTGAAGGGCGCCAAGGGCGCAGACGCCACCAATACCGGCAACGCCTCCAAGGCGGGCAAGACGGGAAAGACCGCGAAGGCAGGTAAAGCGGCCCGTGCGGGTCATGCTGCGGGCAGGGGTATGGCGGCCGGCGTAGGCATAGCGGCGGGTGTCGGTGCGATCGCCATCGGTGCAGCGGCGGGCGGCGACGGTGGTCATCACGTCAAACGTGTTTCGAAGCCGTCGAGTCCGTGATAGGTCAGTCCGCATGACATCGCCCGGCGTGTCGAGCCGTCGGGCGCTCTCGCATATCAGATGCAAGACTTCATTATCGGACGAAGCGAGCGGCTGTCCGCATGAGGATCATGGTGCTATGCCATCCCCCGTCTCTCGATTCGCAAAGCATGCCGCTGTTTGCCAACATGATTGCAGAAGCCATGAGATCGCGCGGACATTCGGTAACTGTTGAAACGGCGAGGTCAGTGCTTCAGCGATTCGCGACATCTTCGACGCTACTGAAGAAGTGGCTCAGGTACATTGACCAGTTCCTTCTGTTTCCGGTCGTGTTCTTGCTGGGTGGCAGGCGTAGGCAGGCGGATGTGTACGTCTTCACGGACCAGGCGTTGGGGCTATGGGTTCCGCTGGTTCGGGGCCTCCCGCATGTGATTCACTGCCACGACTTCCTGGCATTGCGGTCCGCACTCGGTGAGATTCCACAGAATCCGACATCTCTTACGGGACAGGTTTATCAGCGTTGGATCAGGTGGGGTTTCTGCCAGGGATTGAACTTCATCTCGATCTCGCGAAGAACGAGGTCGGAGCTTGCTCGATTCCTTTCGAAAGTTCCCGTACGGTCAGAGGTGGTAAACAACGCTCTCAACTATCCCTATCGACCCTTGGACGAGCGAGAAGCGACCCAGCGCCTCGCGGAAGTCGTGAAGTACGGGCTTGGACGCGGATTCATTCTCCACGTTGGTGGTAATCAGTGGTACAAGAATCGCCCCGGGGTGCTGCAGATCTACGAGGCGTACTGCCGATCGAACGCTTCTCCGCTGCCCTTGCTGATGATCGGCGCTGCCGCAACAGAGAGCATGCGAGAACAGGCTCGGCGAGCTAAAGCGCTTGCTGGTCATGTGCACTTCGTCGAGAAGCCGCCGGTGGAGTTCCTTGAGGCGGCTTACTCCCGTGCCTCCGTCTTGCTCTACCCAAGTATTGCCGAAGGCTTTGGGTGGCCCATCATAGAAGCGATGGCATGCGGTTGCCTGGTTCTCACGACGGACGATGAACCGATGACTGAGATTGGTTCGTCCATTGCGCGTTACCTGCCGACGATGAGCGATTGCCAGAGTGCGGACTGGGCGCAGGAATGTGCCCGCAGACTTGATCAGGTTCTGGCACTGCCTGCAGATGAACGGCGGCGCGTTCGCGCAGCGGGTCTGGCGCACGCAGATGGGTTCTCAATGACGACAAAGTGTCTGGCCTATGAGTCCATCTACATAGATGTCGCGGGAATGAAATGAACATCCTTCGCATAATCCCAACGCTGAACCCGGTTGCGGGCGGGCCTATCGAGGGGGCGCACAAGATCGACTTAGAGCTGTCGCGGCGGGGCCATCAGGTGGAGGTGGTCTGCCTTGATGCGCACGAAGAAGACTTCCTCCTTGCCTATCCCGCCCGGGTGCATGCCCTTGGCAGCGGCTGGCTTAGTTATCGCTATAATCCAAGATTGGTACCGTGGCTGAAAGAAAACCGCCACCGTTTCGATGCTGTGATCGTCAACGGACTCTGGCAATACCATAGTTTCGGCGCTTGGCGGGCGTTGGCGGGAACAGACACCCCCTACTTCGTGTTCACGCACGGAATGCTTGATCCCTGGTTCAAGCGTGAGTATCCCTTCAAGCATCTCAAGAAATGGCTGTATTGGCCGTGGGCAGATTACCGCGTCCTGCGCGACGCCAAAGCGGTGATGTTCACGAGCGAAGAGGAACGCAGTCTGGCCAAGACGTCTTTTTGGCTTTACCAATGCGAAGAGATCGTCACGGCGTACGGTACTACCCGGCCTCCTCTCGATGAAACGGGCGAGTTGAGCGAACAGTTCCTCTCCGCTAACCCGCATCTTGCGGGTAAGCGGCTCGTGCTGTTCCTAAGCCGGGTTCACCAGAAGAAGGGATGTGATCTCCTCGTCGAGGCATTCGCGCAAGTCGCGGGGCAGCACGGAGATCTGCGTTTGGTGATGGCAGGGCCCGATCAGGAGGGGTGGGTGAAGGAACTGAAGCGGAAAGCACACGCTTTGGGAGTGGGCGAACTCATTACGTGGAGCGGCATGCTGCAGGGGGATGAATAGTGGGGCGCGTTTCACTCGGCCAGCGTCTTTTGTCTGCCGTCCCATCAAGAGAATTTTGGCATCGTTGTAGCCGAAGCCATGGCATGCGGAAAACCTGTCTTGATCAGCAGCAAGGTGAACATCTGGCGTGAGGTCGAAAGCGATAGCGCTGGGATTGTCGATTCGGATACCGTGGAAGGCACAGCCCGGTCCCTGCAAGCCTGGTTGGGCCTTGGTGATGCCGCACGGCAGCGCATGGGTCTAAACTCGCGTAGGTGCTTTGAAGCAAGATTCTCCATCGATCGCGTGGTAACTGAGCTTCTTGACACGATTGGCTTGCGACTTCTTTCTCGAGAGAATCAGCCGCCGTCTAAGGTAGAGCCCGCGGCAAGGTGTGGACCTGATGAGCGTGCGTAATCGCGAACCGAATTCCGGTTCGATCGAACGAGGCGGGTCAGTGGAGATACTTTGCGCCCGGGAAGCCAGGTCCCTTTACGGTGGTCCGAGCTTTCCAATGGCAAACCGCGCGTTTCGAGCAGTGTGGGGCGCAGCCTGGTTGCTTTTTGCGGCCTGGACGCCCGCGCCCTTTCATCGCTGGCGTGCCTTCGTATTGCGTTGCTTCGGCGCGACCATCGACAGGACCGCGCGCGTATATGGTTCCTGCCGGATCTGGTATCCGCCAAACCTGCGGCTTGAGTCGCATGCATGCCTCGGCCCGCAGGTGATTTGCTATTGCATGGCGCCAATCACGGTGGGGGCCCGAGCAATAGTGAGTCAAGGCGCACATCTGTGTGCAGGGTCGCATGACATAGACGACGGCAGTTTCCAGCTGGTCAGTAAACCGATCGCCATCGGTGCCGACGCCTGGGTGGCAGCCCAGGCCTTCATCGGCCCGGGCGTTAGCATCGGTGAACGCGCCGTGATTGGTGCGAGGGGGGTGCTGTTCAAGGATGCGGAGCCAGGCGGCGTATACGTCGGGAATCCGGCGAAGCTCGTCAGGCAACGAAAGCTTGCCTGTTACGACCGACTTCGAGACTGATAGCTATCGCTATCCCGCCACACTGGGTCATGGGTCTGGCTGAGTTGGTGCAACTAAGTTCAGTCGGTCCTTCCTTGCGAATATGATGCGGCTATGCTCGTAGTGTCGACGTTGGTTTAGGGAGGGTGGATGCACTTCGAATCATGCCGGATAGCGGTTATTGGGCTGGGATACGTGGGCTTGCCATTGGCGATTGAGTTCGCGAAGCATCACACGACGACGGGTTTCGATATCGATGAGTCACGCATATTTGGTTTACGCGCTGGCTTGGATAGCAATGGTGAAGCAGATTCCAGTGACCTTTCGTTCGCAGATGGGCTCACTTTCACCAGTACGCCGGCGGACTTGGCTACTTGCAATATCTTTATCGTCACGGTTCCGACTCCGGTGGACGAACACAAGCGCCCGGATTTTCACCCGTTGATCGAAGCCAGCCGCACCATTGGCGCGGTGCTCAAGCCCGGCGACACGGTTGTTTACGAATCTACTGTGTACCCGGGAGCAACCGAAGAGATTTGCGTTCCCGAGCTCGAGCGCGCTTCGGGCCTCACGTTCAACCGCGATTTCTTCGTCGGCTACAGCCCCGAGCGCATCAATCCAGGCGACAAGCAGCGCAGGCTGGTCGACATCCCCAAGGTGACGTCCGGCTCGACGCCCGAGACGGCGGAGTTTGTCGACGCGCTTTATCGCAGCATCATCAAGGCCGGCACGCACAAGGCGTCGAGCATCCGGGTGGCTGAGGCGTCGAAGGTTATCGAGAACACCCAGCGCGACGCGAACATTGCGCTGGTCAATGAGTTCGCGTTGATCTTCCAGCGCCTGGGCATCGATACGACCGAGGTGCTTGAGGCTGCGGGGACGAAGTGGAACTTTCTGCCGTTCCGCCCGGGCCTGGTGGGCGGGCACTGCATCGGGGTCGATCCGTATTACCTGATACAGAAGGCGCAGGCCGCGGGCTATTACCCGGACATCCTGCTGGCATGCCGGCGCATCAATGATGCGATGGGCGAGCACGTCGCCACCGACGTGGTGAAGCTGATGATCCAGCGCGATATCGCCGTGGCCGGTTCGCGCATCCTGATCCTCGGCCTCACCTTCAAGGAAAACTGCGCGGACCTGCGCAACACGCGCGTGGCGGAACTCGCACAGAAGTTCAGCGAGTACCGCGCGAAGGTCGACATCCACGATCCCTGGGCCGATGCCGACGAGGCACGCGCGGCGTACGGACTCGAACTGGTGGCCGAGCCCCAGCGGGATGCGTACGACGCGGTGGTGTTGGCCGTTTCGCACGACCAGTTCCGGGCGCTGGGCGCGGCCGGCGCACGCGCGTTCGGGAAGCCGCACGCGCTGCTTTACGACATCAAAAGCCTGTATCCGCGCGACCAGGTTGACGCCCGGCTGTAGCAGCGTGATCGCCGGGTTGGTTCAGCCGAGCAGTTCCAGCACGCGTTCCGGCGGCCGGCCGACAATCGCGCGCCCGCCGTGCACGAAGATGGGGCGTTCGATCAGGCGCGGGTGAGTGCTCATCGCTTCGATCAGCGCCGACTCGGCCAAGGATTCGTCCGCGAGTCCGAGTGCTTCGTATTCATCCTCGCCAGTACGCAGCAATTCGCGGGCCGACAGGCCAAGCGTGTCGAGCAGGGCGCGCAGTTCGGCCGGGGACGGTGGGGTTTCGAGATAGGGCACGATCTCGGGCTCGATGCCGCGCTCGCGTAGCAACTCAAGCGCGCCGCGCGACTTGGAGCAGCGCGGGTTGTGGTAGAGCCGCGTTCCGTTCATCTCGTCTCCGGAGCATGCCGGGAAGGAAAAGCAAAAGGCCGGCTTTCGCCGGCCTTTGCCTGTAACTGGTGGGCGGTACAAGTTTCGAACTTGTGACCCCTGCCGTGTGAAAGCAGTGCTCTACCGCTGAGCTAACCGCCCGTAAGGGCTGCGAAGTATAGCGCAAAGGGGAGGGGCGTTGGCAA
>Ga0209256_1000897_pt1 | contig 36512 bp, 34 predicted proteins | sample AraplaCol_mCL_r2_2_FD_184270 | JGI IMG/M metagenome (GOLD analysis project Ga0209256, IMG submission 184270) | Arabidopsis root microbial communities from North Carolina, USA - plate scrape MF_Col_mCL_r2 (SPAdes) (version 3) | ecosystem: Host-associated > Plants > Roots > Endosphere | place...
CTCGCCGCGTCTCGATGTCGATCAAGTCGCTGGAAATGGCCGAAGAGAAGGAAGCCATCGAGCAGTTCGGCTCGTCGGACTCCGGCGCTTCGCTGGGCGACATCCTCGGCGCGGCCCTGCGCGAGCGGGCCACCAAGGACTAAGCTTCGCCTCCTAGCGAAGACTAGAGCTTAGAGACGGCGGCCGGAGCGATCCGGCCGCCGTTTTCTTTGGCCTGGGCGCTCGCGGCGCGGCGCCCGCGAGCCGGGATCGATCCGGCGTCGGAGGGGCTTCGATGTGGATCGTTCTTGTCGTCAGCCCGACTCAAAAGGCTTCGTTAGGCAAGCTTTCCCCTTGAAGACTCAGGCTTGCTTGGGCAAAGGTCGCACGCGCGCCGGGTCCTGCCTCCCCAGGGCCGCTTTGACGCGTCGGGGATATCGATGATCAAGTCCGAACTCATCGCCAGGCTCGCGAACGAGAATCCGCACCTGACCCAGAAGGATGTCGAGCGCGTCGTCGGCGTCATTCTCGAGCGCATGATTGGTGCGCTCGAAGAGGGTGGACGCGTGGAGCTCCGCGGTTTCGGCGCCCTGTCGGTGCGCTCGCGCCCGGCCCGCGCCGGTCGCAACCCCCGCACCGGCGAGACCGTCGACGTGCGCGCCAAGCACGTCCCGTTCTTCAAGAGCGGCAAGGAACTGCGCGGCCGCCTGAACGCCGACGAATAGGCTTTCGCCCAAGACGTCCCCGCCGCGCTTGACCCTGGGGGGCGAACGCGCTCAGCCTCTCCGCGCTTAGTCGGAAGAGGTCCAGCATGAGCATCGTCAAGGAATTCCGCGAGTTCATCGCGCGCGGCAACGTCATCGACCTGGCCGTGGGCGTGATCATCGGCGCGGCCTTCAACTCGATTGTCAAAAGCCTGGTCGACCAGGTGGTGATGCCGCCGATCGGCCTGCTGACGGGCGGGTTGGACTTCTCCAAGCTGCAATGGGTGCTCAAGCCCGAGGATCCGGCCACCGAAGCCGTCGAGCTGGTGGCGATCCAGTACGGGGCCTTCATCAACACGGTGATCCAGTTCCTGATCGTGGCCGTGGTGGTGTTCCTGCTGGTCAAGCTGGTCAATCAGATCCGCCGCGACGACGCCGCGGAGCCCGCGCCCGAAGCGCCGCCCGCGCCGACGCCGGAAGAGAAGCTGCTGACCGAGATCCGCGACCTGCTGGCCAAGCCTAGGGTCTAGAGCAGGGCCGCCAGCGCCTCTCGGGCAGCGCGTTCGCCGGTCTCCCACGCGCCGTGCGCCGTCGAGAAGGCGTTCTGCGAGCAGGCCTCGCCGGCGAAGAACAGGCGCCCGTCGACCGGCGCGGCCAGGACGGCCCGCTGGTCGGCCTGGCCGGGCAGGGCGTGTGAATAAGAACCCCGGGCCCAGGGATCGGCCGCCCAGCAGGTGCGCGCCAGCACCGAGATCCGGTCGCGCAGGCCGGAGCCATAGACGCCCACCAGTTCCTCGATCGCGAACGCCGCCATCGCGCCGGGACCTTCCGCCTCCAAGGCGCGGGCGTGCGCGCCGCCGAAGAAGGCCTCGATGATCGGCCGCCCGAGCGGTCGCTGGTGGTAGGAGCCCGTGCCCGTGCGGTGGCTGTCGCCATAGACCATCGACTCCACCGCGAAGGCTTCCGGCTCGTCGAGCTTGAGGAACACCTTGTCGGCGAGGCCGAGCGGCAGGCCTTCGGCCGCCGCCAGCTTGGACGGCAGCTCGGGCAGGAAGCGCAAGGCGCCGCCCGCCAGCACCGTGGTGGGGACGCAGACGATGGCCGCCTGCGCCTCGACCACGCCTCTGGGCGTCTCGAGCCTCAGGCGCGACCCGTCGTGGCGGACTAGGGTCACCGGGCAGTCGTGGATGACGCGCACGCCGGGCGGCGCCAGGCCCGCGATCCCCGTCCCGTAGCCTTCGGCCACCCGCCAATTGACCTCGCTGTCCTGGTAGGCGGCGTAGTCCTTGATCGAGACCTGATCGAACTCGGCGCCGTTGTAATAGGCGCTGAAGGCGTTCAGCAGCGGGTTCCAGCGTCCCCCGGGCTTGAGAAGGCGCGCCACGGGGGCGTCCTCGACCTCGAGCGCCGCCGCCTCGACGCGCTCGTCCAGGACGGCGAAGGCCTGGGCGTAGGCCTGTCGCTCGTCAGGGCTGAAATTGACCGTCGCCTGCGGGTTGGCCCAGGGCGGCGGGGTCTTGTCGATGGTCAGGCCTGAAGCCGCGATGAGTTCGACCAGCGGATTGCGGTCTGCCGAATGCAGCCACTCGCAGCCCAAATCCAGGGGCAGGCCGGCCAGCGCAACCGTGTGGGCTCGTCCGCCGACCCGACCCTGCGCTTCCAGCAGCAGAACGTTCAGCGGCGCGTCCGCCAGGGCCCGGGCGGCGGCCAGGCCCGCGGCCCCGGCGCCGATGATGGCGACGTCGACTTCGGTCACGACACCACCGGCTCGGCCGGCGGCGCCTGCTCGGGCTCCAGCTCGATCGACTCCCCCGGCTTGAGACCGCAGGCCAGCAGGCTGGACCACACCGTCTCAGCGCTCTCGGCGAAGCGGAAGAGCTCCAGGTCGGCGGGGTTGATCATGCCGTGCTCGATCAGGGCGTCGAAATTGACCACCGAGCGCCAATAGGCCTCGTCGAACAGCACGATGGGGATACGCGGGGCCTTGTCGGTCTGGCGCAGGGTCAGGAGCTCGAACAGCTCGTCGAAGGTGCCGAAACCCCCCGGGAACACCACCAGGGCGTTGGCGCGCATCGCCAAGTGCATCTTGCGCATGGCGAAGTAGTGGAAGCGGAACGACAGGTCGGGCGTCGCGTACGGGTTGGGGTGTTGTTCATGCGGCAGGGTGATGTTGAAGCCGACCGAGGGCGCGCCGGCCTCGAAGGCTCCGCGATTGGCCGCTTCCATCACGCCGGGACCTCCGCCGGTGGCGATGACGTTGTCGCGGATCCCGTCGGCGGCGTGGATCGCCCCGCCGCGTTCCGAGGCGATCCGGCCGAACCGCCGCGCCTCGGCGTACCAGTGGGCGTGCCGGCCGGGCCCGTCCTCATGCACCCGCGCGCTGCCGAACACCACGATGGTCGAGCGAACGCCCCAGGCCCGCAGCGCCTCGTCGGCCTTGGCGAACTCCAGCAGGAACCGCACGCCACGCATCGACTCGCCCAGCAGGAAGTCCTGGTCCAGGGCCGCGAGGCGATAGGAGGGCGAGGCCAGCTGGGCGGCGGCGTCGGGCGTGCTGATTTGGTCGGTCATATCGAACTCTGAACAGGTGGCCCCGGCTCACCCATAGCCAGCCGAAGGGGACATGCCCATGGGCATGTCCCCGAACGGGCTACTTCGCCTTCTTCAGCGTCGGGCTGTCGAGGTCCAGCTGATCGATGGGAATCTGCACCGCGCCGGGCAGTGCCGTCTTGATGCTTTCGCCCATGGTCTTGGCGTCGCCGACCACGATGACGCTGGTCTGCGCCGGGTCGAGCACGGCCTTTGAGAAGGCCTGGACGTCGGCGGCGCTGACCGCCTCGACCTTGCTCGTATAGGCCTGGATCTCGTTCAGCGGGATGCCGTAGATCGCCAGGTTGCCCAGGATGTCGGCGAGGCCGCCCGAGGTGCCCAGGTCGCGGCCGAAGTCGCCGACCAGCACCGACTTGCGGGCCGTTAGCTCGGTCGGCGAGGCCGGCTCGGCGGCCAGGCGTGTCAGCTCGTCCTTGATCAGGCCCACCACTTGGGCGGCGGACTCGTTCTTGGTCTGGACGCTGGCCGAGAAGCCGCCGATGGCCGCTCGTGGGCTCAGGCTGGAGCCGGCGCCGTAGGATAGGCCCCGCTTGATGCGGATTTCCTGGTTCAGGCGCGAGGAATAGCCGCCGCCCAGCACGCCGTTGGCCACCAGGCCGGCGTAGTAGCGGGGATCGGCCCGCAGGATCGACGGCTTGGCGATCACGACCGCCGCCTGGCCCGTGCCGGGCAGGTCGACCAGCACGTTCTTGGCCGCGTAGCTGGTCGGACCCTTGACCGGAGCCGGCGGCGGACCGGCGGGCTTGGCCCAGCCGCCGAACGCCTTCTCGGCCAGGGCGAAGCCCTGCTCGGGCGTCAGGTCGCCAGTCAGCACCAGGATGGCGTTGTCCGGCCGCCAGTTGGCGGCGTGGGTGCGGACCAGGGCGTCGCGCTGGATCTTGGGCAGCGAGGTCGGCGTGCCGCCCGCCACGTGGCCGAAGCCCGAGCCGGCGTAGATCACGTTGGGCACGACGAAGCCGGCGACCGAGCCCGGCTGCTGGTAGCTGACCGACAGGCCGTCCAGAGCCTCGGCCTTCACGCGTTCCAGCTCCTCGGCCTTGAAGGTCGGGTTCTGGGCGACGTCGGCCATGATCGCCAGGCCTTGCGGGGCCTTGTCGGCGATGACGCTGAGGGTCAGGGACGAAGCCTCCCAGCCCGAGCCGGCCGCCAGTTCCGCGCCCAGGGCCTCGGTGGCGGCGGCCACCTGGGTGGCCGTGCGGGTCTTGGTGCCTTCGGTCAGCAGTTCGGCGGTCAGGTTGGAGACCCCGCCCAAGCCGGCGGGATCGGCGCCCGCCCCGCCCCGCACGGTCAGGTCGGCGGTGATCAGCGGCAGGTCGCTGGACTTGGCGACGATTACCCGCAGGCCGTTGGCCAGGGTCTTCTCGACCGGCGTGGGCAGGACCGGCGAAACCGGCGCGCCCGGGGCCGGCGGGGCCACGCGTTCGGCTTCGGGCGCGAGGGCGGTGACGGGACCGTTGTAGGTCACCGAGGCCACCTTCGGCGGGGCGGGGAACGGATCGGGCGTCCCGGCCGGCTTGGCCGAGTCCGGCAGGTAGCGGACGGTGACCTTGCGGTCGTCGGCCAGGTACTTTGCGGCCACCCGCTGGACATCGGCGGCGGTCACCGCCTGCAGGGCGGCGAGGTCGGTGTTGGCCCGCTCGGCGTCGCCTTGGGTGCGCAGGGCGTAGCCGATGGCGAAGGCGCGGCCGTCGATGGTTTCGCGGCCGCGCACCGCGTCGGCCAGCAGGCCGGCCTTGGCCTCGGCCAGCTCGGCGGCGGTGGGCGGTGTGGTGCGCAGCCTGGCGACCTGGGCGCTCAGCGAGGCCTCGCCCTGCTCGACCGTCTTGCCGCCGGCCATGATCGCGCCGACGTAGAAGATGCCCGGCTGGGCGTTGGTCGGGGCCGAGGAGAAGATCGATTGAGCGATCTTCTGGTCATAGACCAGGCTGTCGTACAGCCGCGACGACTTGCCGGCCGACAGGATGGCGTCCAGCACCGCCAGGGCCGGGACGTCCGCGTCGGCGGCGGCCGGCGCCTGCCAGGTCATGGCCACGGCGGGCAGCGGCACGTTGGGACCATAGGTGGTGACGACCTTGGCGCCGGTGCGCGGCGGCTCGACCACGGTCACCTGCTTGATCGGCGTGGCTGGCGTCTTCAGCGGGCCGAAATACTGGTCGATCCAGGCGTTCAGCTGGGCTTCGTCGAAATTGCCGACCACAATCAGGGCGGCGTTGTCGGGGCGGTAGTAAGCCTGGTGGAAGGCCCGCACGTCGTCGACCGTGGCCGCGTCCAGCTCCTCGATCGAGCCGATGCCGGGGCGGTGATAGGGGTGCTTTTCGAACGAGGCCTGGGTGATGTTCAGGGCGAAGAAGCGGCCGTAAGGATTGGCCAGCACCCGCTGGCGCAGCTCTTCCTTGACCACGTCGCGCTCGGACCTGAACACCGCCTCGTCGATGACCAGCGAGCCCAGGCGCTCGCTCTCGGCCCACAGCAGGCGCTGCAGGTGGTTGGCGGGCACCACCTCGTAATAGTTGGTGAAGTCGTCGTAGGTGGAGGCGTTGTTGAACCCGCCCACGTCCTCGGTCAGCCGGTCGAAGGTCTCGTTGGGCATGTTGCGCGTCGACTTGAACATCAGGTGTTCGAACAGGTGCGCGAAGCCCGAGCGCCCTTCGGGATCGTCCTTGCTGCCCACGCCGTACCAGACCTGCACCGTCACGTTGGGCGTGCTGGCGTCGCGTGAGGTGAAGACCTTCATGCCGTTGGCCAGGGTGCGCTGCTTGTAGACGATCGGCGGCACCGCCACGCCGGCCGAGGCCGGAGCCGCCGCCGGTTTGGTCTGGGCGTGGGCCAGCGGGGAGAGGGCGGTGGTCGAAAGGGCCAGCGCGACGAGGGCGGCCTTGGCGACGGGACGGATCATGAGGGTTGGCGCTCCGACAACTGAAGGCGCGACCCTATCACTCGGGTTTGGGGCGCCAAGATTACGGTCTTGTCATGAAGCGCGAGCATTGCCCGCGAAGCTCAACCGTGCACCCTTCCGTGAACACGTCCGCTTGGGGGAAGCGCCATGAAGTCGTTGTCCATCGCCTGCGCCGTGGCGGCGCTCGCCGTCGCCGCGGTTCCAGCCCACGCCCGCCAGTCGGGGGTCGAGGAGATCGTGGTCACCGGCTCGCGCGTAACCGAGTACGATCCGGTCAAGACCCCGTTCGTGACGCTGCACAAGCGGGCCGACAACCTGATCACGACGGTGCGGGTGGTCTGCGACACGCGCGACCTGTCCCAGCGCAAGCAGGAGCTGAAGGCCACCCTGCGGAACATGATCAAGGCCGCGCCCGGGGCCGGGGTCGAGCTGGGCCTGGAGGGCGAGGAGGTTATCGGCCGCTTCGACGAGACGATGCTCGACGCGGTGATCCGTCCCGACAGCCGGGCCGATACCAGCGTCGCCGTGCTGGTGGTCAAGACCCGCGTCGCGCCGACCGACACCTTCGACGCCGCCACCGGCCGCATCGAGGCCTTCGCGGACAAGACCGCCAAGGCGGGCCGCACCGAGATACTGCCGACGCAGGACTGGGACCTGACCCTGATCGGCCCGCAGCGCTATCGCGGCGATGTCCTGGCCCTGGTGGCGGACGACGCCCGCAAGGTGGCCGGGACCTTCGGACCAGACTACGCCGTCGAGGCGGAGGGGTTGCAACTGCCGCTGTCCTGGTACCAGTCCGGCCCGCTGGAGCTGGCGCTGTACGTGCCCTACAAGCTGACCGTCACGCCCCGTCCGAAGTGAGGGCCAGGCGGCCGGCATAGCCGAAGATCACGCCCAGCCAGGGATGGGCGACCAGGACGCGGAAGCGGTAGAAGCCGTCATCGCGGGCGTAGGTCCGCGAGCGGATGCGCGGGGCCCAGGTCCGGGGTAGTGGAATCCGTCCCAAGCACCAGCGCCGGAAGGCGAACGCGAAGCCGTCCCGGCGAGGCTCCAGCGCGAAGCGGAAGGTGAGGAGTCCGATCGTCTCCTCGAAGGCGGTCGCGTCGTCCTTGGCGGGGACCAGGGTCGAGGCGAAACGCCGGGGGCCAAACCGCCGCCGCCAGCGTTCGCCGTCGCGCCCTGGCGTGATGGTGACGACCGTGTCGTGCCGGCCGGGCGAGGGCAGGCCCTGCAGGCGGCGCGCCAGGGCGGCGGCGCCCGGCGAGCCGAACGCACGGGCCTTGCCGGCGAGGACGACTGTCTGCGTTCCGGTGTGAGCACGTCGGACCGGCTCGGGAAGGTCCGTCCAGGCCTCGCCCAGCAACGCTGGGAACAGGCCCGGCGCGGCCTTTCCGCCACCTCTCATGAGAGGGGCGGCTCCAGAATGAACCGGGCGCGCTGGGCCGGCGTGGGGACCATGCAGGTCGAGCGCTTACCCATCAGCCGGTAGCGGTTGGCGGCCAGCCAGTCGTAGGCGCCGTCCAGCCAGGGACGCGGCAGGACGTCGATCACCGCCAGCCACGACCAGGGCGCGCCCAACCGCCGGAGCAGGGCCATGATCGCCGTGCTCTTCTCCAGAACCCGGCCGCTGTCGAGGAACAGGAAGCTGGTCGGCTGGTCAGGATCGATCCCGTGTTCCAGGGCCAGCTGCCGCCCGTAGGGGGATTGGATCGGCGTGAAGCGGATGACGTCTTTGCGATCGATCGCCAAGACTATCCGAACCGAACCGGAACACAGGTTGCAGACGCCGTCGAACAGCATCAGGGCGTCCGGAGTTCGGCTCATCGCGCCGCCGCCACGCTTTCGCGGCGCAGGGCCCGCAGGGCGGCGGGCACGTCCCGGCGCATCGCCATGGTCGCCACGCCGTTGGGCAGACCGAAGGGAGCGACGGCGCGGTTCTCGTACGTCACGCGGGTGGCCCGTCCGCCGTCCAAGGGTTCCAGCAGCCACTGGCCCTCGCAGTCCTTGATGTCGCCCGTCTCGCAGCGGAAGGCGATGCGGCGATGAGGCTCGAGCGCCAGGCGGGAGGTCGAGTGCAGAGCGGGTAGGAGAAAGCTCCACTTGACCACGTGTTCGCGCAGCTCCGTACGGTCGGCGGCGTCCCGGGACAGGACCCGGCAGCTCTTGACGCTGGGGGTCATGCGGGCGGCCCGGCCGCAGTCGAGGATGACGGTCCAGACGGTTTCCGGCGGGGCCGCGATGTCGATCATCGCCCTGACCTGACCGCCGCGTCCGCTGGCGTCGGTATGGGCTTCCAGCGCGACCTCGCCGCTCTCGATCTTGCGGAGCCAGACGGGATTAGGCTCCTGAGCGCGAGCCGGGGAAGCCGCCAACACCAGCAATCCAACGACTAGGGCTCGGCCACGCATGAGGCCGAGCCTAGCCGAACTTCAGGCGTCAGCGCATCAGGCCTTGGCGCGATTTTTCACCAGGTCGTCCACGACCGACGGGTCGGCCAGGGTCGAGGTGTCGCCCAGGCTGCCCAGCTCGTTCTCCGCGATCTTGCGCAGGATGCGGCGCATGATCTTGCCCGAGCGGGTCTTGGGCAGGCCCGGGGCCCACTGCAGGACGTCCGGCGCGGCGAACGGGCCGATCTCCTGGCGCACCCACAGGACCAGATCCTTGCGCAGCTGGTCGGTGGCCTCGACGCCCGCCTTGAGCGTCACATAAGCGTAGACGCCCTGGCCCTTGATGTCGTGCGGGTAGCCGACCACGGCCGCCTCGGCGACCGTGTCGTGGGCCACCAGCGCGCTCTCGATCTCGGCGGTGCCCAGGCGGTGGCCCGAAACGTTGATCACGTCGTCGACCCGGCCGGTGATCCAGTAATAGTCGTCCTCGTCGCGGCGGCAGCCGTCGCCGGTGAAGTATTTGCCCGGATAGGCGCTGAAGTAGGTGTCGAAGAACCGGCCGTGGTCGCCGTAGACCGTGCGCATCTGGCCCGGCCAGCTGTCGGTGATCACCAGGTTACCCTCGGTCGCGCCGTCCAGCACCTTGCCCTCGGCGTCCACCAGCTGGAGCTTCACGCCCGGCAGCGGCTTGGTGGCCGAGCCGGGCTTCAGGGCCGTGGCGCCCGGCAGCGGCGAGACGAGAATCCCGCCGGTCTCGGTCTGCCACCAGGTGTCGACGATCGGCAGGCGGTCCTTGCCCACCGTGCGGTGGTACCAGAGCCAGGCTTCCGGATTGATCGGCTCGCCGACGCTGCCTAGCAAGCGCAGGCTGGAGAGATCGTTCCTGGTCACCCAGTCGTCGCCCTCGCGCATCAGGGCGCGCAGGGCCGTGGGGGCGGTGTAGAAGATCTCGACCTTGTGCTTGTCGACCACCTCCCAGAAGCGGGCGGGGGTCGGATAGTTGGGCACGCCTTCGAAGATCAGGCTGGTCCCGCCGTTGGCGAGCGGCCCGTAGACCACGTAGCTGTGGCCGGTGACCCAGCCCACGTCCGCCGTGCACCAGAACACCTCGCCGGGCCGGTAGTCGAACACGACCTCATGGGTCCAGCTGGCCCAGGCCAGGTAGCCGCCGGTGGTGTGCAGCACGCCCTTGGGCTTCCCCGTCGAGCCGGAGGTGTAGAGGATGAACAGCGGATCCTCGGCGTTCATCGGCTCGGGTTCGCAGTCGGCCGAAACGGTGTCCTTGACGTCGTCCCAGACGATGTCGCGGCTATGGACCAGCGGCACGTCGGCGCCCGTCCAGCGCACCATCAGCACCTTGCCCACCCACGGGCAGTGCTCCAGGGCCTTGTCGATATTGGCCTTCAGCGGCACGCGCTTGCCGCCGCGACGGCCCTCGTCGGCGGTGATCACGAAGCGCGAGGCGCAGTCCTGGATGCGGCCGGCTATCGAGTCCGGCGAGAAACCGCCGAACACCACCGAGTGGATCGCCCCGATCCGCGCGCAGGCCAGCATGGCCACGGCCGCCAGCGGGATCATCGGCAGGTAGATGGTGACCCGGTCGCCCTTCTGGACGCCTTGGGCCTTCAGCACGTTGGCCATCCGGCAGACCTGGTCGTGCAGTTCGCCGTAGGTGACCTTGAACGAGGTTCCCGGCTCGTCGCCCTCGAACACCAGGGCCACGTCGTCCTTGCGGTGCGGCAGATGGCGGTCGATGCAGTTGGCGCTGACGTTCAGCACGCCGTCGGCGTACCAGTGGATGCGGAAGTCGTCCTTGGCGTAGGAGACGTCCTTGATCTGCGTCGGGGCCTTGATCCAGTCCAGCCGGCCGGCCAGGTCGCGCCAATAGCCGTCGGGATCCGACTCGACCCGCGCCACCGCGGCCTCATAGCCGGCGGCGTCGATATGGGCCTTGCCCGCCCAGTCGTCGGGAACCGGAAAAACCTGTCCGTCGCTCACGCCGTCACTCCCTCGATCTCGTTGCGGCGGAGTTATGCGCGGCGATGTGGCGGAAGCAAGAAGACCATTCGGGTTTTTGCCGCCAATCCGCGAAGAGGCGCCGATCGACCGCCGGCGCCCCGCTTTCTGACCGATCCTAGCCCGGCTGCTTGGTCGTGCGCAGGTAGGGCTTGTGGGTGGTCCAGCCGGCAGGGAACAGACCCTTGGCGTCCTCGTCGCTGACCGACGGCACGATGATCACGTCCTCGCCCCGCTTCCAGTCGGCGGGGGTGGCGACCTTGTGGGCCGATGTCAGCTGCAGGGAGTCGATGATCCGCAGGATCTCGTCGAAGTTCCGGCCAGTGGTCATCGGATAGACCAGGATCACCTTGATCAGCTTGTCGGGTCCGATGATGAAGACGTTGCGCACCGTGGCGTTGGTCGCCGCCGTGCGTCCCTCCGACGTGCCCGCCGTATCGGCCGGCAGCATGCCGTAGAGCTTGGAGACCGACAGGTCGGTGTCGGCGATCATCGGGAAGTTCGGGGCCGTCCCCTGGGTCTCGGCGATGTCGACCGCCCACTTGGCGTGGTTGTCCACCGGGTCGACCGACAGGCCGATCACCTTGACGCCGCGCTTGTCGAACTCGGGCTTCAGGCGGGCGACGGTCCCCAGCTCGGTGGTGCAGACCGGCGTGAAGTCCTTGGGGTGCGAGAACAGCACCACCCAGTTGCCGGCGGCCCAGTCATGGAAGCGGATCGGGCCTTCCGTGGTGTCCTGGGTGAAGTCGGGCGCGATGTCGCCGAGCTTAAGCGTCATGGCTGTTTCTCCTGTCCGCCAAAGGGGGGTCGGCTTCACGGTCGGAAGGGCGTAAAGCCGACCGAAGTTGTAGGCGTGCGCCTTTCCGGGCGCCGCCCAGGATTTCTCGCGGAGTTTCCAGCCATGCTGCTCGCCCTTTCGACCTGGCAAGAGATCGAAGCGTATCTCGCGAACTCGAAGACGGTAGTGGTGCCGATCGGCTCCAACGAACAGCATGGGCCGACGGGTCTGCTGGGCACCGACTGGCTGTGCCCGGAGATCATTTCGCACGAGGCCAGCAAGCTGTCGGACACCGTGCTGGTGGCCCCGACCTTCAATGTCGGCATGGCCCAGCACCACCTGGCCTTCCCGGGCACGATCTTTCTGCGGCCCACCACGTTCATCGCCGCGATCGGCGACTGGGTGCGCTCGCTGGGCGCCCACGGCTTCGAGAAGATCTATTTCCTGAACGGCCACGGCGGCAACGTCGCCTCGATCGAGGCCGCCTTCTCCGAGATCTACGCCGAGTACAGTTTTCGCAAGGAACGCGCGCCCTTCGCCCTGAAGCTGAAGAACTGGTGGGACCTGAAGGGCGTGATGGGGCTGGCCAACCAGCAGTTCCCGACCGGCCACGGCAGCCACGCCACCCCGTCCGAGATCGCGGTGACCCAGTGGGGCTATCCGGAGACGGTCAAGACGGTCGCCTACGAGCCCAAGATCGCCCCCACAGGTCCGATCCGCGAGGCCCTGGATTTCCGCGCCCGCTACGCCGACGGCCGCATGGGCTCCGACCCCGCCCAGGCCACGCCGGAAAAGGGTGGGGCGCTGGTGGCTCTGGCGGCCAAGTCGCTGATCGAGGATCTGGCCGAGTTCTCGGCCGAGGCGCGGGTCTAGACGCCGGGCTTGGCGGCGACCGTCAGGTGAAGGCGGCGATCGGCCGGTTCTGGACGAAGCTCCAGCCGGTGTGCAACGCGCCGCCGGTCGGGACCTGATAGGTCCACAGCATCTCGCTGGGCGTCAGGGTCAGGCGTTCGACGACTTGGCCGTCGGCCTGGCCCTGCAGCTGGATGTCGGTGATCGCCGCGTCGCGCAGGGCGATGCTGAGCGCGAGGACGCCGCTGCTGACCCTGTGCAGCCAGGTGGGACGGTTCTGCCCCTCGCCCAGGGGCCGGGCCCGCAGGCAAAACTCGTAAAGCTTCACCGACAGGGCGTCGACGGGCTTGACCAGGGTGAAGGCGGCGACCGGCGGCGCGTTCGCCGAGGTCGGCGCCTTCAGGTCCTGGCCGAAGCCGGTCAGCGGAACGCACAGGCTGGGATCGAAGCCGCCCGGCTGGGCGGCGGGCAGGCCATCCAGCTTCGGATACGCCCAAGGCGTGACGATGTCCGGCTCGCCCGGTTGCAACAGAATGATGTCCATGTCGCGCCCCCCCGCTCTGGAGCGGACCCTAGCCTTTGTCTCGCTGTTTGGCGAACGTCGTTCTCTCAGGCGGTGACGATGGCGCCGTCCACCACCCGCACCGGCCAGGGCGTCAGCGACACGCCGGCGCAGGGCCCGGCCACCATCGCCCCGTCCTCGATGCGGAACAGGGCCGCGTGGCCGGCGCAGAGGATCAGGTCGTTCTCGCGGGTCAGGAACCGCCCGTTCGGCCCGGCCAGGGGCCAGCCCGCGTGCGGGCAGCTGTCGATATAGCCGACCACGGTCTCGCCCTTGCGGATCACGAAGCCGGCGAACACGGCGTCGTCGACGCGATAGCGAAACCCGCGCGATCCGGGCGAGGCGATCTCGTCCAGCGGGCACAGAACGGTGCCGCTGGCGGGACGCGCGGGGTTGGAGGGATCGGTGCGCGACAAGCCTACAGGCTGCCCACCGCCAGCCGCCACGGATTGATCTCGACGCTCTCGAAGATCCCGGCGGCGGTGTAGGGGTCGTTGTCGGCCTGGGCCTGGGCGGCCGAGATGTCGTCGGCCTCGACGATCAGGATCGAGCCTACCGGGTTGCCGTCGTCGCCCAGCAGGGCGCCGGCCAGCTTCAGGACCTTGGACTGCGCCAGGTACTCCAGGTGTTTGGGCCGGGTGGCTAGGCGGGTCTCGAGCGCGCCGGGCTTGTCCCGGCAGACGATGGCGAACAGCGGCATGGGCAGGGCCTTTCAGGATAGAGGCGGGGACACACACTCGCGCGTCTGTCCGTGCAGGATGGTCAAGGGTCGTGGGGCGAGTGTGCGTCCCCTGTGTCGCCCTAACCCTCGGCCTTCAGCGGCCGCGACAACAGGCCGAGGATGGCGCTATCGACGTCGACCTCGCCGGCCAGGATGGCGGCGACGGCCTCGCAGATCGGGGTCTCGACGTTCAGCTTGCGGGCCAGGGCGCGCACGGCGGGGGCCGAGGCGACGCCTTCGGCCACCGAGACCTTGCCGGCCAGGGCTTGTTCCAGCGTCTGGCCGCCGCCCAGGGCCAGGCCCACGCTCATGTTGCGCGACTGACTGCTGGAGCAGGTCAGGACCAGGTCGCCCAGGCCGCACAGGCCCGCGACCGTCTCGGCCTTGCCGCCGGCGGCCACGGCCAGGCGGGTCAGTTCGGCGAAGCCGCGGGTGATCAGGGCGGCGTGGGCGTTGCGGCCCAGGCCCTTGCCCTCGGAAATGCCGCAGGCGATGGCCAGCACGTTCTTCACCGCGCCGCCGGCCTCGGCCCCGATCACGTCGGCGGCCCAGTAGGGGCGGAAGGTCGGGATGGCGATGGCCTCGACGATCTTCTTGCCCAGGGCCTCGTCCTCGCAGGCCAGGGTGGCGGCGGCGGGCAGGCCGCGCGCCACCTCGGCGGCGAAGCTGGGGCCCGACAGCACGGCGATGGCCACGCCCGGCAGGGTCTCGGCCGCGACCTCGGTCATCAGCTTCAGCGAGCCTTGCTCCACGCCCTTGGAGCACAGCACCACCGGCGCGCCGGCCTTCAGCTGCGGCTTGAGGGCGGTCATGGCCGAGCGCAGGTGCTGGGCCGGCGGCACGGCCAGGATCAGGTCGCAGTCGGCCAGGCCCGCCATGTCCAGCACGGCGGTGACCTGGGGCTCGATGGCGATCCCCGGCAGGAAGATGCTATTTTCGCGCTTGGCGTTGATGGCTTCGACCACCTCGGGCTCGCGGGCCTGGATCGAGACCTTCAACCCTGCCCGGGCCGCCACTTGCGCCAGGGCGGTGCCCCAGGCGCCGGCGCCGACGACGCCCACGTGCTGAAAGGTCATGCCTTGGCTCCCTTGCGACCGAAACTGTTGCTCGGATTGGATAACGCCGCCGCCTCGTCCAACGGCCAACGCGGACGCGCCACGGCGTCCAGATCGTCGGAGATGCCGACCGCCAGCCGCTCGGCCCCGGCCAGGGCGATCATGGCGGCGTTGTCGGTGCAATAGGCCAGGGGCGGAGCGTCGAAGCTGAAACCGTTGTCGGCGCAGTTCTTCTGCAGGGCCGCGCGCACCGCGCCGTTGGCCGCCACCCCGCCGGCCACGACGAACCGCAGGGGCTCGCCGCGATGCCGCTCGGCATAGGCCTTCATCGCCCGGTCGGTGCGCTCGGACAGCTGGCGCGCGATGGCGAACTGGACGGAGGCGGCGAGGTCGGCGCGGTCCTGTTCGCCATCCTGGCCTTCCGTGATCTTTTCCGCCTGCCGCGCGGCCGCCGTCTTCAGGCCGGAGAACGAGAAGTCGCAGTCCTTGCGGCCCAGCAGGGCGCGCGGCAGGTCGAACTTGGAGGAATCGCCGCTCGCCGCCAGCTTCTCCAAGGCCGGACCGCCGGGATAGGGCAGGCCCAGGCTCTTGGCGATCTTGTCGAAGGCCTCGCCGGCCGCGTCGTCGATGGTGGTGCCCAGGCGCGTACAGGCGCCGACCCCGGCCACTTCCAGCAGCTGGCAGTGACCGCCAGAGACCAGCAGCAGCAGGAACGGATAGTCGATCGCCGCGCCCAGCCGGGCGGAGACCGCATGGCCCTCCAGGTGGTTGACCGCCACCAGCGGCAGGTCGCGGGCCAGGGCCACGGCCTTGCCGAACGCGAGGCCGACCATCACCCCGCCGACCAGACCCGGGCCCGCCGTGGCGGCCACGCCGTCCAGGGCGTCGAAGCCGACCCCGGCCGCGCGCATCGCCTCGGCGGCCACCGCGTCGATGGCCTCGACGTGGGCGCGGGCGGCGATCTCGGGCACCACCCCGCCGAACGGGGCGTGCTGCTCGAACTGAGTGCCCACGATCGACGACAGGACCTGTACGCGGCCGTCCTCGTTCCGGCGCACGACGGACGCGGCGGTCTCGTCGCAGCTGGTTTCGAGGCCCAGGATCGTAAGGGCCGATTTCGTAAGGGTCGTCATGCGGTTGCGGGGTTCCCGCCGCTCCTGTAGCAGCGAAGGCGTATTTCGATCTTGCAGGTAACGTTCGAACCTTGTCCCGGCAACCCATCCGTATCGGCGCGCGCGGCTCCAAGCTGTCGCTGGCCCAGTCCGGCCTGATGCAGGCCCGCATCGCCAAGGCCGTAGGTTGGGACGGTGTCGGCGACATCGACGCCTTCGCCCAGCTGATCCCAATCGTCACCAGCGGCGACCGCATCCAGGACCGTCGTCTGATGGAGATCGGCGGCAAGGGCCTCTTCACCAAGGAGATCGAGGAAGCTCTGCTGGACGGCCGCATCGACTGCGCCATCCACTCGCTGAAGGACATGCCCGCCGAACTGCCGCCGGGCCTGGTGCTGGCCGCCACGCCCGAACGTGAAGACCCACGCGACGCCTTCATCAGCCACATCGCCGAGCGGCTGGAGGACCTGCCCGAGGGCGCGCGCCTGGGCACCGCCTCGCTGCGCCGCCAGGCCCAGGCCTTGCACGTGCGGCCCGACCTGGACGTCGTGATGCTGCGCGGCAATGTCGACACCCGCCTGGCCAAGCTGGAACGCGGCGAGGCCGACGCCATCCTGCTGGCCCAGTCCGGCCTGAACCGCCTGGGCCTGGGCCATATCACTAGGAGCTGGCTGGACCCCCTGGCCGCCCCGCCGGCGCCGGGCCAGGGCGCCCTGGTCATCGAGACCCGCGCCGAGGACGTCGATCTGCCGTGGCTGCACGCGGTGCGCTGCCAGGCCACGACCCTGGCCGTCGCCGCCGAGCGCGGCGCGCTCTACGCCCTGGAAGGCTCGTGCCGCACGGCGGTGGGCGCCCACGCCCGACTGAACGGCCTGGAGCTGACCTTGATCGTCGAGGCCCTGACCCCGGACGGCGTCCAGCGCTTCCGCCGCGAAGGCTCGGTCGTCCTGGCCAATGAAGATGAGAGCGACAAGGCCCGGGCATTGGGCCTGGAGCTGGGCGCGGCCGTCCGCGCCGAGGGCGGACCGGCCCTGATCCTGACCGAGTAGGGCCGATGGTGGCCGCCGCGCCGCGGATCTGGGTAACCCGGGCTTCGCCTGGCGCGGAGGAAACGGCCGCCCGGCTCGCGGCGATGAGCCTGCCAGTTCTCGTCGATCCGCTGCTGGCGGTGCTCCCCTTGGCGCCGCCGATCGACCTGGACGGCGTCGCGGCCCTTGCGTTCACCAGCGTCAATGGCGTGAAGGCGTTCGCGCGGCTCTGCGCCGACAGGAGCCGTCCTGTCTTCGCCGTGGGCGATCGCACGGCCCGGGCCGCGCACGAGGCCGGCTTCGCCGAGGTCGCGTCGTCCGACGGCGACGTCGTGGCGCTGGCGGCGCTGATCGCGGGTCAAGCCGCGCGGATCGACGGGGTGGTGCTGCATCCCGGCGCCATGGAGCCCGCCGGGGACCTGGTCTCCGCTCTCGCCGTCGAGGGTGTGACCGTCAGAAGCGTAGCGGTCTACAAGACCGTCGAACGCGATCCGGCGCCCGCGACCCTTGACCAGTTGGGTTCGATGGCGGCGGTCCTGCTGCATTCGCCCCGCGCGGCGCGCAAGCTGGCCCAGGTGCTGGAACGACGCCCGGCGCCGAGCCTTCGGGTGTTGTGCCTGTCGCCGGCCGTGGCCGCGCCCCTGACGCCCCTGGTGGAAGCCGGGGTGCTGGGCTCCGTGGCCGCCGCGCCGCATCCCAGCGAAACCGCGCTGCTGGACCTGCTCACGGTCTAGCTGAACATTGCGCCGCGCGGCGGCGTGGGGCACGAATGGCGCATGACGCTCGCTTCCGACCCCGTTGAATCCGAAGCTCCCCGCGACCCGGCGCTGTACGGGCGTCGTCGTCTCTTGGGACCCGGCTTCTGGGCGCTGATCGCCTTCGGGCTGATCTGCGTGGCGGCCGGCGCCGCCCTGGCGCGGTTCGGTCCGACCTGGTTCTCGGGAAGCAAGACGCCGCCCGCGGCCGTCCAGCAACCGGCGGCCGCGGTCCCGGCGCCGACCCAGTCCGCTCCCGCCCAGCCGACCTCGGGGCCTTCCAGCCTCGGCGAGGTCCCGCCGCTCGCGTCCGCGAACGTCGCGCAGCTGGAGGGGCGGGTAGCGGTCCTGGAGACCGGGCAGCAGCGGGCTCTCGACGCCGCCGGCGCCGCCCTGGCCGCCGCCACCCTGGCCGACGCCGCCCGCACCGCCCGTCCGTTCCCCGAGGAGTTGGCGAGCCTGGAGCGCGTCCTTCCCTTGTCCCCCGATCTGCGGGCCCTTGGGCGCCTGGCCCGGGACGGCGCCCCGACGCGCGCCGGCCTGGCTGACGAATTCGAAAGTCTTGCCGGCCGCGCCGCCGTCGCCGCCCGCGATCCCGGGCGCAACGCCGACTTCCTGGCGCGTCTTCGACACGCCCTGTCCAGCATCGTCTCGATCCGCCAGGTCGGCGCGACCCAGGGCGCGACGCCCGACGCGGTGCTGGCGCGGGCGCAGAACCTGCTGAACGAAGGCGACATCGAAGGCGCCCTGCGAGAGGTCGAAGGCCTGTCCGCACCGGCCCAGTCGGTGCTGGCGCCCTGGCGCGCCGCCGCCGAGCGCCGCATCGAGATCGACCGCCACATCGCCGCGATCCGCGCCGACGCCCTGGCCGCTCTGGTCCAGGTGACCCGGGTCCAGGCGCCGCCGTCCTATTCGCAGCCGGTCGCGGTCACGCCGCCTGCGCCGGTGGCTCCATGATCCGCGCGACCTTCGTCCTCTTTGTCGTCGCCGCCATCGCCGTGGCGGTGGTGGCCCTGACCGGCGAGCCGGGCGCGGCCAGCCTGGACTGGATGGGCTGGCGGGTCGAGATGACGGCCGCGACCGCCGCCCTGCTGACCCTGTTCACCGCCCTCCTGGCCACCATCCTGTGGCGCGGCCTGCTGTGGGTGATCGAAGCCCCGCAGCGCGCCGCCCGCGCTCGGGCCGAGGCCAAGCGCAAGCAGGGCGTCGAGGCCCTGTCGCGCGGCTTCCTCGCGGTGGCGGCCGGCGACGGCTCCGAGGCGCGCCGCCTGGCCCAGAAGGCGTCCGAACTGGCCGACGACGCCCCGGCCCTGGTTCGCGTCCTGGCCGCCCAGGCGGCCGAGGCGGCGGGCGACCATGTCGCCGCGCGGGCGGCCTACAACGCCATGCTGGGCTTTCCCGAAATGCGCCTGGCCGGCCTGCGCGGCCTGATGCAGACCGCTCTCGCCGAAGGCGACAAGGCCCTGGCCCTGCGCCACGCCGAGACCGCCTACAGCCTGGCCAAGACCGCCCGCTGGGCGTGGCGCGCCCTGCTGGAGGCCCGGCTCGAGGCGGGCGACTGGACTGCCGCCCTGGAGCTGGTCCGGGGCGCGCTGGATCGCAAGATCGTCCCGCCGCTGGTCGCCGAGCGGGCCCGCGCCGCCCTGCTGGCCGCCTCCGCCGCCGACCTGGAGGACTCCGACGACCCCAAGGTTGTGTCCCAGGCCCTGGATTTCGCGGTCCAGTCCGCCAGGCTCAAGCCCGAGTTCGCGCCGGGCGTGGTGATGGCCGCCCGCCTGCAGGCCGCCGACGGCAAGGCCGCCAAGGCCGGGTCCCTGATCGAGGCCGCCTGGAAGCAGGCTCCGCACCCGGCCCTGTGGCTGGCCTATCGCGACCTGAAGACCAGCGAGACCCCGAAGCTGCGCGCGGCCCGCCTGGCTTCGCTGGCCAATCTGAAGCCCGAGGCCCGCGAGAGCCGGCTGCTGAAGGTGGAGAGCGCCCTGATCGGCGGCGATCCGATCGCCGCTCGCGCCGCCGCTCGCCTACTTCCCGAAGAAGAGCTGACCGCCCGCGTCGCCGGCCTGATGGCCCGGGTCGCCTATGCCTGCGGCGAGGCCGACGAGGCCCGCGCCTGGGTCGCTCGGGGCGTGGCCGCTCCGCAGGAGCCGGACTGGTCCGACCTCGACCCCGAAGGCCGCGCCTTCGCCTATGCCCGCGACGACTGGGCCAGGCTGACGGTCAGCTACGCCGAGACCGGCGAACTGATCCATCCGCGCTTCGAGCGCCGCGAGCGCACGATGAGCGAGCTGCCGCAACTGCCCTCGGCCTATGTGGAATCCACCCCCTTCGTGCGGGCGGCCGAGACCGGCGGCGCGCTGATGCCCATCCCCGACGACCCCGGAATCGGGCTCGGCAGCGACCCCGGCGGCTTCGACGCGGCGCCGCCTTCGGAGCTCGAAAAGCCCGCTCCGGCCCCTCGTCGTAAAACGGGTACACGCCGACGCTTGGCAAGCGGCCCTCGCGCCGCTAAATAGGCCCCTCCTCGCGCCGGGTCGGTGATTTGGCGCCAGGAACACCAGTGTCTTCCAGAGCTTTCTGGAGACGAAGCGCGCCGCTTTAGCTCAGCTGGTAGAGCACCTCATTCGTAATGAGGGGGTCACAGGTTCGAGTCCTGTAAGCGGCACCAGCTCTCCTTCCTGCATCACGCTTCGAGATCATGGGTATGTAGCCCAGGGTTTCACGACCTCCGGTGGATCATGTATGGTCGCCGGCAGTGGATTAGCGAGTGGCGTCTTGGAGATCATCTCGTTCGCGGAGGCGCTCCGGCAGACCGACCAGCAACGTCGGCACCTGCTTCTCGGAAACGGCTTCAGCATCGCCGCCCATCGGCAGTTCTCCTATTCCTCGCTCTTCGGGCGGGCGTTCGGCGAGACCGATGGCCGCCTGCGTTCCGTGTTCACCGCTCTTGAGACCACGGATTTCGAGCTGGTGGCGCGCCGGCTGAACGAGGCTCTGGCCGTGGTGCGTTGCTATGAACCCGGCCCGCCGGTCGTCGAGGCGATCAACGAGGACCTGGCGGAACTGCGCAGAAGGTTCGTCGAGGCCCTGACCAAGGTCCATCCTCCTCAACGCCAAGCGATCACGGACGACCAGTTCGCCGCCGCGAACCGCTTCCTCGCTCATTTCCGGCGTGGCGGAACAGCGCCGCTGGCCGGCGAGATCTACACGACCAACTACGACCTGCTTCTGTACTGGGCCACGCTGGCGGCGGCGCACGTCAACACCAATGACGGATTCGGCGGGCCGCGGGTGACCTGGAGCGCCGAAGGCGGCCGGCAATCGGTTTTCCATCTGCACGGCGCCCTGCATCTGTATGAGGACGAGGAACTGGTGACTACCAAGGTCACCTATTCCAGCAGCCCGCTGATGGCGCAGATCGCCAGACGGCTGGCGAAGGGAAGCCTGCCTCTGTTCGTTTCCGAAGGGACCAGCGCGCAAAAGCGGCTGCGGATCGAGGCCAGCCCCTATCTGCACCATGCCCTGGGGCGTTTCTCGGCGGCCTGCGACGAGGACGACGCCAGCCTCTTTGTCTTCGGCCACGCCCTGGCGGAACAGGACGAGCACATCACCGAGCTTATCCGCGATGGACGCGTCGGGCGGGTCTATGTCAGCGCGATGGATCCGCAGGCGTCGCGGAGGCGATTCGCCGGACTTGAGGCGGGGTGGGCGACGGCGCGCGAGGAGCTCGGGCGTCCCAGCGTCGAACTCCGTCTGTTCCCAGCCGGAGAGGCCGGCCTGTGGGGCTGAAGCCCCGCCTCTTCGGCCGCGTCCCAAGGTCGCGGGCAGGGGCCGCGCCGCGCTGCGACAAAATGTCCGTTGGCGGAGCACTTTAAAGCTACGCTTAGCCGACTTTAAGGCTCCCGCACCGGGGCAATATGTCATCTGGCCGCTGTTGGAAGTCTATCCTTAGCCAGCTCGGCTTGTCTTTAACTGTTGAAAAGTATGCCTCATCGATATCCGACATAATATGATCCGGCAATTTACATTCTTACCCAAGATATAGAATTACGACTTTCTATAATTCTCTGGTATTTGCTTCTTAGTCGGAGAAATTACATAACGATTATATCGTCGTTATCCGATTTCCGATTATGGTCTTGTTTACCGCTCCCGCGACATCAGCCCCTGGTGAAGCCCGGAAGAAATTCGGGCAGGGGATACAAGAATGTCGAAAAGAAATACCCGGGGCGCCGTCGCGCTCTGCGCACTGACTCTCGTCGCGGCTCCGCTGAGCGTCGCGCACGCCGACGCCGCCAAGGACATCCAGGTCGCGGGCCGGGCCCTGACCTTCCTCGAAAACGGCCCGACCGGCAAAGCCACGCTGGGCGTGGTCTTCGATCCGTCCAAGCCCGCCTCGGTCGCCGAGAAGAACGCGGTGATGGCCGCCATCGGCGGCGGCATGAGCGCCGGCGCCGTGACCCTGACCGCCAAGCCGGTCGAAGCCTCGGCCGTTTCGGGCGTCAGCGGCGTGGCCGCTCTCTACGTCACCACCGGCGTCAACGTCGGCGCGGCCGCCAAGGCCAAGAAGCTGATCACCATCGGCTCGGACACCTCCTGCGCCACCAGCGGCAACTGCGTGATGAGCGTTTCGGCCGACCCGAAGGTCGAGATCGTCGTCAACCGCGCGGCCGCCGCGTCGGTCGGCGCGGTCTTCAAGGCCGCCTTCCGCATGATGATCCGCGAAGTCTGATCCCGTCCGAGCCCGAGAGAACCCACATGAAAAAGACTCTTCTGGCCGGCGTTTCGGCCTCCTTCCTCACCGTCCTGGCCGCTTCGGCCGCTCACGCCCAGTCGATCGACTACGGCGCGATGGAGCAGCTGTTCAACGAGCCGGTCACCACCAGCGCCACGGGCTCGCCCCAGCGCTCGACCGAAGTGCCGGTCGCCATGGAGATCATCTCCGCCGACGACATCAAGCGCTCGGGCGCCGTCGACCTGCCGACCATCCTGAGCCGCGTGGCCGGCCTGGACGTGCTGAACTGGGGCGCCGGCGCCTCGGACGTCAGCGTCCGCGGCTATGACCAGGCGATGTCGCCGCGCCTGCTGGTCCTGATCAACGGCCGTCAGGTTTACCTTGACCACTATGGCTACACCGCCTGGGCCACCCTGCCGGTGCAGTTGTCGGAAATCCGTCAGATCGAAGTCGTCAAGGGTCCGAACTCGGCCCTGTTCGGGTTCAACGCCGTGGGCGGCGTGGTCAACATCATCACCCAGAACCCGAAGTTCGACAGCGCCGGTTCGATCAACCTGACGGGCGGCACGAACGGCTACGGCGAGCTGTCGATCGTCAAGTCGGTGAAGCTGGGCGACCGCTTCTTCGCCCGGCTGTCGGCCGGCGCGGCCCAGATGGACGAGTACAAGAACACCACCACCGTCCCGGCCAGCGCGCTGACCGATCCGGCCCGCGTCACGGCCAATATCGACACCATCACCCAGCTCACCGACAAGACCGAGCTGCGCGTCGAAGGCGCGTGGTCGAACGTCCAGGTCAGCGAAGTGGTCTCCAACTACGACTACTCGCCCAGCAAGTACGTCACGACCTCGGTCAAGGCGACCCTGGCGTCGGACACCAAGCTGGGCATGCTCCAGGCGTCGGTCTACCAGACCAACCTGACCGCCAAGCAGATCGTGGTCCGCCAGCCGGCCCGCTTCGAGAACAAGATCACGGTCGCCAGCGTCCAGGACCTGTTCAAGATCGGCGCGAAGCACACCTTCCGCATCGGCGGCGAATACCGTGAGAACGAGGTCAACACGGCTCCGCTGGCCGGTGGCGAAGTCCGCTACAAGGTCGCTGCGGTCTCGGGCATGTGGAACTGGGCGATCAGCGACAAGCTGGCCCTGACCGTGGCCGGCCGTTACGACAGCCTGGACCTGTCGCGTGAAGGCACGTTCCCCGCCGGCTATCCGCCGGTCGGCAACGACTACTGGGACCGCTCGATCGAGGAAGCCAGCTACAACGCCGGCCTCGTCTATCGTCCGACCCAGGCCGACAGCTTCAAGCTGACCGCCGCCCGCGGCGTGCAGGTGCCGACCCTGGTCGATCTGGGCGCCGTGCAACTGCGCGCCACCGCCGGTCCGTTCACCGTCGGCGTCATCGGCAACCCGGGCCTGGCGCCGTCGATCGTCACCAACTACGAGGTCGGTTACGAGCGCACCCTGCCGGGCCTGAACGCCAAGGCCGGCGTCAGCGTCTTCACCCAGAAGACCGAAGACGTGAAGGGCCAGCCCACCTCGTCGCAGATCGACATGATGCCGGCCGGTCCGGGCATCCTGCCGCTGCTCAGCTATCGCAACATCGGCGACAGCAAGATGTGGGGCGTGGAACTGACCGCGTCAGGCAAGATCACCGGCGGCTACCGCTGGAGCGGCGACTGGACGTTCACCGACGTCGACAACGAAGCCGCCGCCGGCTTCTCGCCGCTGATCCGCCTGGCCGACTTCTCGGCCACCACGCCGGAAGTGCGCGGCAACGTGTCGTTCGGCTGGTCGAACGCCGACTGGTCGGCAGACGTGTTCGCCCACTACACCGGCGATCACAAGGGCTACATCTCGGCCGCCGCCCCGGCCCTGGTCGACATCGACGGCTACGTCACTCTGGGCGGCCGCGTGGCCCGCAGCTTCGACCACGGGATCACCCTGGCCGTCAGCGGCCAGAACCTGACCGAAAGCCGCCAGCGGCAGACGTCGGGCCTGGAAGTCGAGCGTCGCGCCTTCGTGACCCTCAGCAAGACCTGGTAAGCGCTTAGCGCTCGCCGGAAACGAGAAGGGCCCCGTCGCCAGACGGGGCCCTTTTTCTTTGGCGACCCGGAAGGTTCAGGCTCCGGTCGCGTCCACGACGATGGCCACGGTCTTGCCGCGCGACAGCGGGTCCCATCCCGCCGCGATGGCGGACTGGATGGCCCGCGACACCAGGTTCTGGGGGATCCGCGCGGCCTTCAGCAGCGGCGCGCCATAGCGGGGCTCGGGACCCGGCGGGAACTCGACCACGGCCTCGCGCTTGCCGTCCACGTGCCGGACGGTGATCGCCATGCCGTGCCGCTCCGGCCCTTCGCTGGACCAGCCGGGCTGGCGGTGCAGCCGCCAGAGGTAGGTCTCGCCGTCGACCTCGATCTCGAGTTCCGAGCCTTGTCTATTTCGCGTCATGCCAGGCCATTACTCCGACGCGCGCGCTCAGGCCAGTCTGGACCCCGGTCCAGTCTTCTATCCGACGCTTCCTGCCAGCGCGTCCAGTCGGCGTTTTCGGCTTTGCGGCGAGCGCGAAGGCGGCAATTGTCTCAAGATTGAGCGCCTCCGATTCCTCTAACAGGGGCTGTATCGTCTCCCCTGGTTCCGCGTCCGGGCGAATAGCGTCGGAGCGCGCCCGCTGGTGCGTCGTTGGCCCTTGAAGCCAAGCACCGCAAGAGTTTCGGAGCCTATCGGGAGCGGCGTTCGCCGTCTTGGTCTTGGTCGCCCGGCCAATTTTCTGATCAGACCCAGCGTAGAGCCATTCATGCTGCGACTGCTAAGGCGTCTCCGTAAGTTCGTCCGCTATCGGTCGCTGGGCATAGCAGTTGAATCGTACATGCAAATCGTCTCGCCAACTTGATCAGGTGTTTTAGATCGCTTGAAAGCCGAGCTCTCCCAAAAGGCGATATGTTAAGATTACCGTCACATGTCGAGATCGATCTATGTTGCGTCGGGGGCGGAGATAGAGTCCCGGATCGCTCGAAAAAGCGGCGTACACCACACAGATTCGCCCCATCCGCATGCTTCTCCTAGCAAATCGTAGATAATGCTGGAGTGTTCGCGGTTGCGGCATTATACCCCTAATGAATTCTGAAGAGGGGTACTGGCATGTCATCGCGTCATCTGAGCGCTATCGTCGTCGGGTTGGCCATGGTTGTCGCCCCGGTCGGCCAAGTGGCCGTCTGGGCTCAAGCGCCCGCGCCGACGGTCACGTCGCTTCAAGCAACCATCTCGGCCGCGGCTCGCACCGCCGCGTCGGCCCCGAGCTTCTCGACGCTGTCGAGCGCGGACAAGCTGGCGACGATTCAGGGCGCGGTCATCCAAGCGCTGTCGATCAGCGGCGCGACGCCGGAAGTGATGGCCCAGGCCCTGGTCGCCGCCGTGAAGGCGGGCACGATCAGCGCGGGCGTCGCCATCGCCGTCGCGGCCACCGTGGCGCCGGAATTCGCGCAGATGGTGGCCAACGACCCCGCCGTCGTCGCCCAACTCGCCGCGACTGGCCAGTCGGCCACCGTGACGGGCGCTGTCGATGGCGGGCCGTCGGTCAGCGTGCTGGTGAACCTGCAAGGCGCCGCGGGCGGCGGTGGCGGCGGAACCGGAACCGCGCCCGCGGCTTTCGATCCGTGCGCCGGCGTGGTCGCCGCTTACTGCGGCGGCTAGTCCGCTCGGGCTCGGTCGGGCCCTTAGGTTTGTGTGTGGGCCCTAGGGGCAAAATCCTAGCGGAAATCAGCGTTTCCGAAGGTGGGGATAATCCAATGAAGTATCTGATGTCCGTGGCTTTCGCGGCTCTTGCCATCGCGTCTGCTCCGCAGGCGGTCTCGGCCCAGGATCTGGGATCCAACTTCAAGCGCGACAAGAACGTCACCGTTCGGGAGCGTCCGCGTCCGGACTACGAAGCGGTCGGCATCAAGGCCGGGGGCTTCACCCTCTATCCGCGCGTGACGGCCGGCGTCGAATACAACGACAACATCTACGCCAACGACGTCATCGAAGAATCCGACACCATCTGGCGCGTGAAGCCCGAAGTGGCCGCACGCTCGAACTGGTCGCGTCACGCCCTGGGCGCCTTCGCCTCGGCTTCGATCAACCGCTATTCGGACTTCGATACGGAAAACACCGAGGAATACACGCTCGGCGTCAACGGCCGGCTGGACATCGTCCGCGGCGCCAATATCTCGGGTTCGGCCCAGTACCAGAAGCTGACGGAGCCCCGCACCTCGCCGCAATCGCCGGCGGCGTCGGCCAAGCCGATCGAGTACGAGCTGTTCACCAGCAAGCTGACCGGGGTCAAGGAGTTCAACCGCGTGCGGTTGACCGGGCGCCTGTCGGACTACGACTACAATTATGACGATGGCGCGACCCTGTTGGGCGGGCCCGTCGACCAGGATTTCCGCGACCGCAACGAGTTCTACTTCGGCGGCAAGGCGGAATACGCCGTCAGCCCCGACACCGCCGTGTTCCTGCAGGTGCTGGGCAACAAGAAAGACTACGACCTGTCCACGTCGGACCGGAACTCCGACGGTTACGTGGCCACCGTCGGCTCGAACTTCGAGCTCACGGACGTCATCCGCGGCGACATCGCCGTGGGCTACATGAAACAGTCCTACGACACGCCCAGCTACGGCAAGATCGACGGCTTCAGCGCCGAAGGTAAGCTCGAGTGGTTCCCGACCGCGCTGACGACGGTGACCGCGACCGGCGGCCGGACCATCGAGGAAGCGGTCGCCAACGGGTCGCCCGGCTACATTTCGAACAATATCGGGGTCAATATTGACCACGAACTGCTGCGTAACGTTCTGCTGTCGGCCAACGCCAGCTACGGCAAGGACAACTATGAGAAGATCGATCGGGACGACAAGCGCACCGGCGCCGGCGCCTCGGTCGCCTATCTGCTTAACCGCCGCGTAGGGGTTTTCCTGACCTATACCTATCTGAAGCAGGACTCTTCGGGTGCGGATAACGGGACGTCCTTCACCGATAACAAGATCGCGGCCTCCGTCGCGCTGCAGTTCTAGGACGCGTCCGGAGGTTCGCCTCCAGCGCCATCGAGAGTTTTCATGGACGGCTCAGCTTACGAGACCCAGATCTCTCCAGCGCCCGGCGCTGGAGAGATGACCCTTGACCTCAACGTGCTGATCGCGACCTTCCGCCGCCGCTTGCGACTGTTCGCGGCGGTGGCGTTGGTCGTGTTCGTGGCGGTGCTGCTGTTCACGCTGCAGGAAACGCCGCGCTACACGGCCACGGCCCAGGTCATGCTGGACCCGCGCAAGGAGCAGGTGACCGACATGAGCGCGGTGCTGTCCGGCTTGCCGGCCGACACCCAGACCATGGACACCGAGGTCGAGGTCCTGCGCTCGCGCTCGCTGGCCAATCGCGTCGTCACCCAGCTGAAGCTGGACCAGGATCCCTATTTCAATCCCTATGTCGCTAAGCCGACCGGCCTGAAGGCGCTTCTGCCGTGGGGCGCCAAGGGCGCGGCCAAGCCGCCCGCCGATCCGGTGGAAGCCCAGCGGCGGCGGGAAAAGATCGTCGACAACGTGCTGGGCGGGCTGCGGGTCCGTCGCGCCGGCCTGACGTACCTGATCACCGTCGACTACACCCATCCCAATCCCGAGCGCGCCGCACGGTTGGCCAACGCCTTCGCGGACCTTTACCTGACCGAGCAGCTCGAAGCGAAGTTCGACGCCACGGCCAAGGCCAACGAGTGGCTGGATACGCGGGTTCAGGACCTGCGCGGCCAGCTGCAGCAGGCCGAGGCCGACGTCCAGCAGTACAAGATCGCCAACAACCTGCTCAGCGCCGAGGGCGCCACGCTGACGGAGCAGGAGATTTCCGGCCTCAACCAGCAACTGGCGACCGCCCGTGCGGCCCAGGCCGAAACCGACGCCCGCCTGTCGATCGCCCGCAGCCAGCTGGCTCGTGGCAGCAGCGGCGAGGACGTCGGCGAGTCGCTGAACTCGCCCGTGGTCCAGCAGCTGCGCAAGCAGCGCGCCGAGCAGAGCGCCAAGGTCGCCGACCTCAGCGGCCGGTACGGTGAGCGTCACCCTGATCTGCTGAAGGCCAAGCGCGAACTGGCCGACATCGACGGGCAAATCCAGGCGGAGATCCGCCGCATCATCTCCAACCTGGAAGCCCAGGCGCAGGTCGCGCGTCAGCGTACCGGCTCGATGGCCAGCAGCGTCTCGGCTTCGAAGGGAACCTTGGCGGGCAACAACCGCGCCAGCATCCGTCTGGGCGAACTGGAACGTAAGGCCGAGTCCGTCCGGACGCTCTACGAGTCCCTGCTGGCCCGCTTCAAGCAGACGACGGCCAGCCAGGGCATTGAACAGCCCGACGCCCGGGTGGTTTCCCAGGCCAAGATCCCCACGGCCCCCAGCTATCCCAAGCCTTCTCTGAACCTGGCGATCGGCTTGGCGGCCGCACTCGGCGCGGGTCTGATGGCGATCATGCTGGCCGAAATCCTGATGGCGGGCCTGTTCACCGAGGACGAGGTCGAGCGCCGTCTCGGCCAGCCCTACCTGGGCTCGGTCCCGCTGCTCAGCTCCGCCGTCGATGGCAAGCTGGGACGTGGCGTCAATCCAGCCGACTACCTCCTCAGCAAGCCGCTTTCAGGCTTCGCCGAAAGCTTCCGCAAGCTGCGCGCCGCCGTGCTGTTCGCCAAAATCGGCGAGCCGGCCAAGGTGATCGCGGTGACCTCTTCCCTGCCGGGAGAGGGCAAGACCACCACCACCTTCTCGCTGGCCCGCACCCTGGCGACTTCCGGCGCCAATGTCGTCGTGGTCGACTGCGACCTGCGCCAGAGCGCGATCAATCGCTTCCTGCCCGAGCCGCCGGCCGTGGGCCTGATCGAGGTGTTGAACGGCCAGGCCACCATCGAGCAGGCGCTGATCAACGATCCGAGCGGGGCCAAGGTCCTGCCGCTGGCCAAGTCCGCCACCACCCCGCGCGACGTCCTCGGCTCGGCCGCCATGGCGCGCCTCCTGCAGGAATTGCGTCAGCGCTTCGACATCGTCCTGCTGGACACGGCCCCGCTGCTGGCGATCGCCGACACCCGCATCCTCGCGCCGTCGGCGGATGCGGTGGTGATGCTGGCGCGCTGGAAGAAGACGCCGGTCAAGGCGATCACCTCGGCGCTGTCGTTGCTTCAGGGCAAGGGTGTCTTCGTCGCCGGCGTGGCCCTGACCCAGGTCGACCTGAAAGCCCAGGGCCGCTACGGCTACGGCGACGCCAACTACTATTACAAGAGCTACCGTAAGTATTATGCCGACTGACACGGCCGGGGGGCGTCCGGTCGCCGCCGGTGATCGAACGCCCCGCCGCCGTGTCCGCCGCCTGGCGACGTCGGAGAAGATCGCGTCCCTGTCGCTGGTCGGGCTGGTGTTCCTGGCGGTTCTGGCCTCCGGGGCCAGCGACATCGCCATGGCGACGGTCTTCGCCGGTCTCTACCCGGCCTATCTGCTCATCCTCCTGGCCACCTGTGACTGGGTCCGCCGAGACCTCGGCCGGCTGCCGGGCCTTAGCCTCCAGGCGGGAATCTTCGCCCTGCTGGTGGTCGCCGTCCTTTGGCCCTTGACCCCCTGGGGCCCTGGCGGCGCACATCCCGTCTGGACCTATCTGCCGGGCGCGGCGGGGAGCCTGACGGTCGACCGCTCGGCGCTGCTGCTCAATGTCCTGCAACTGTTCGGCCTGGCGGGGCTGTTCGTCTCCGCCCGGATCGTCGGCGTCTCCGAGATTCGCGGCGCCTGGCTTCTCCGCGGCGCCGTGGCCGCCTTGGCGGCCTACGCCGTCGTAGCGCTGGTCGACCACGTCACCCTGCGCCAGGCGGGCCGACTGACCGCTACCCTGCTTAGCCCCAATAGCGCCGCCACGGTGTTCGGCGCTGGATTGCTGTTGGCGACGGCCGCGGCCGTGAACCGCTTCCGCCGCTACCCCGGCCTGGCGGTTCTACGGCGCGGCGATCCGGAAGTCGTGGCGTGGCTGGCCGCGGCGGCGGTCCTGGCCACCGTCCTGCTGATGACGGCTTCGCGCGCGGGCGTCGTGTCGACGCTTATCGGCCTGAGCCTGTTCCTCGCCTGGAACGCGGTCGCCCAGCGCCAGGGTCTCAGGAACGGGGCGAGCATGGCCGCCGTGGCCGTCGTGCTGCTGATCGGCGCCCTGGTCCTACGAAGCGCGGGTCATCTGGCGGACCGGTTCAGCCTGACGGGGCGCGACATCGAGGTGCGCGGAATCATCTTCCAGCCGCACTGGGAGGCGTTCCTCTCGTCGCCTTGGAGCGGCTTTGGCCTAGGCTCGTTCCCCACCATCAACCAGTTGGTGGTGACGGGCTCGTCGCTGTCCATCCTCTACGACGTTCGCGCCGCCCATAACCTCTACCTGCAGTGGCTGGAGGAAGGCGGGCTGATCGGCTCCGCCCTCATGACGGCCGTTTTCGTCAGCCTGATCTGGCCGATCATCAAGGCCGCGCGCTCCGACAGCGGTGCGGGGGTCTGGTCGCGCGCGGTGGTGGCGGCGGCCGTGGTCTTCCTGGTCCATGGCGTGACCGATTTCGCCCTGCAGGCGCCCGCCATCCAGGCCCTTTGCGCCATGGTGCTCGGCGTGACGGCCCGCGTAGCGCCGAGGCGGACGGCGACGCGGAACGGGTCCGGCGCGGGCCCGGCGCTGCGGCCGATCGCCGTGGTCGCTGGGGCGACCGTGGCCGCCGCCGTGCTGGCGGGCGCGCCGCTGGTCGCCGCGAGGCTGGGGGGCGACCTTTCGGGCTGGCCCACGGCGCCGTCCGAAGCCCTGGCGCACGGCATCGAGGCCGGGTTGGCCAATCCGGCCTCAGAGCCCTCGGACCTGGCCCGGCTGAAGACGCTGACCCTGCGCGAGCTCAACCTGAGCCCGGCTTCGGGCGCGGGGTGGCTTCGGCGCGCCGCGGCCGAAAGTCGCCTGGGCGATGACGCGGCCGCCACGCAGGCGCTCGAAAGATCGTTCCAGGTCGCCCCGTTGCAGGCCAGCCTGTTCGACCAGCGGACGAGGTTCGCCTACGAGCACTGGGGGCGGCTTAGCCAAAACGCCCGTGAACAGACGGTCTATCATCTGAAGGCCGAATGGCGGCGCGACAACGAGCCGGCCCGGTTCGTGGCCATGGCCAATCGCATTCACGATCCCGCGGGCCGAGTGGGCATGGCCCTGCAGATCGCCCTGCTTCGGATGGCTCCGCCGGCTCCCTAGACCGTGCTAAGTCGCGAACGAAAACGGCCCGCTCTGGAACGCGGGCCGTTTGTGCATAGGGAAGACGAAGACCTAGTAGGCGTTCTCGGCCAGCAGCAGGTGCGGCACGGTCAGCAGCATGATCCGCAGATCGGTCCACAGGGTCCAGTTGTCGATATAGTCGATGTCAGCCTTCACGCGGGCGGACATTTCCTCGACCTCGCCGGTGGCGCCGCGTAGGCCCTTGATCTGGGCCAGGCCAGTCAGGCCCGGGCGCGCCATGAAGCGCTGGTTGTAGCTGGGGATGAGAGCGCTGTAGTAGTCGTCGTGGGCCTGGGCGTGGGGACGCGGGCCGACCAGCGACATGTCGCCTTTCAGCACGTTCAGAAGCTGCGGCAGTTCGTCGACGCTGGCCATGCGGATCAGCTTGCCGATCTTTGTAACGCGGTCGTCGCCGCGCTGGGCCTGCACCACGTCAGGGCCATTCTCTTCGCAGCGCATCGAACGCAGCTTGTAGATCGTGAAGGGCCGTCCATTAAGTCCGCCACGCGTCTGGCGAAACAAGGCCGGTCCAGGTGATTCAAGCTTGATCAGTAGCGCTGTCAACAACAGCACGGGCGCGAAGAATACGAGTAGCAAAAGCGCCGCAAAAAAGTCGCAAAAACGCTTAACGGGGTCGACCGCGACTCGCGGAAGGAAGGAGCTTGTGGCGTGCCGCATGACTTCTGTGTTCAAGCTCCCGCTCACTGCACTGTCCCCTGCGTATCGCCCTGTCCATGGGCCAGAGCCAATCCCGGGACTGTCTACCGCAATGCACGCGTCTCGTCGCTTATAAACCACAGCTTAACCATAGAATATGATGAAGGTGCGTAAATCACGTTCGTTAGGTCCGGATTAGGGCTCCTGTTCTACGCTCCACACTTAGAGGAGCGACCCCAATGTCCACCATCCCCGCCGACGTCTCCATGATCGCCGACACCGCGCCTCGCGCGACCTCGGCCTCGCGCCGTTTGCCCCGTATCGCGGGCTGGGCCCTGGCGGCTCTGGTGTCGGGCGGCCTGTGGACGGGCGTGATGATGCTGGCGCGCATGGTGCTCTGACGCGACGGGGCGCCGCCCCGTCTCCAGATGCTGAACCGAAAAACCCCGCGGCGAAGGCCGCGGGGTTTTTCGTCTGTTTGAAGACGGAAAGTCGGCGGCCGGACGCGCCGGCCGCCGGATAAGCCTCAGCCCACCGTCATCCAGGTGGACGAGCCGGCCACCTGTCGCTGGACCCAGCGGTAGTTGAGGTCCTCCCAGGGCGTCGCCCAAGGGGTCAGATTGTCCAGCACCCAGTCGCCGGAAGCGAAGCTGACCACCAGCACGGCATGAGTTTCGCCGCGCGCCGTGACCGCCACGGCCATCGACAGGGCCGATTCCGGCACGCCGGCCTCGATCAGCCGCCGGCGCTTCTCCAGCGCATAGTCTTCGCAATCGCCATACATCTTGCCGTCGATCACGCGCGGCAGCGACCAGTATTCCAGCAGGCCATAGAGGTCGAAGTCGGTCGCCTTGCGAACGTCGCGGTTCACTTCGCGATTGATCGTGTTGACCAGGCGCATCTGTCCCGAACCCAGCAGGACCGGCGTGGGCGCAGGCGCCGGCGTGGACGTGGGGGTCTGCTGGACGTCCAGCTCCAAAGCGGTTCGCACGCGATCGGTCGCGAAGCGGAACCGCTCGTCGATGGCGGGGCTGTAGGCCCGCAGCACGGCGAACTCCAACACCGGCGCGACGCCGTCGCCCGCGTCGGCCAGCGGTTGCGCCGTCGCTGCTTCGGAATGGGCGGCGGATCCGCCGATCGAGAATGTGGCCAGGCCGGTCGGAGCGGCTTGGGCGGGCGCGATTTCCGCCACCCCGCACGAGACGCCGTCGCGTTGACACAGGTCGGTGTAGCCCGGCGGCGGCGCGATCGTTTCTCCCATCGGCATGAACGGGCGCGCGCCCGCGTGGGCGGCCGTGCCGATGAGCAGGACGGCGGCGGCGCTGGCTACCTTGCCGAGTTGTCGACGAATTCGCATCGAAGTCTCGCTGTGAAATGCGAGACTAATTTCCAATTATGCTTTCAATATCGGGTCAAAAGACGTGGTAATATCTACGTCAATTCTTTAGGTAAATTCCGTATTAGTGGTAAATGAATCCTGTTAACTCTGTAAATGTCGGCTTACTCAGTATGGTATATTCTTCGTTAGCGCGGCTTGTGCGCGGTTGATCGCGGCGAGGCGGTAGGGCAAGTTGCGGCCGTGAGAACAGGCGCTGGGCGTTCCAGACGCGCCGATTGGCCAACTGATGCGTTTCAATTTTCTTCGCCCCAAGCCGCGCGCCGCCGCCAAGGTCGCCGTCTCGACCGGAGGGCGTCTCGTTTACGCTATCGGCGACATTCACGGCCGGCTTGACCTGCTGGACGCGCTGCTCGAAGTCATCGACGCCGATGTGGCGGCGCGAGCCCCCGGTGATCGTCCGGTCTTGGTCTTCGTGGGCGACTACATCGATCGCGGCCCGTCCTCGAAGGCGGTCATAGACCGGTTGATCCAACTCAAGCGGGCTTCCGATCGCGGGGACGGCTTCGAGGTCCGGACCTTGATGGGCAACCATGAGCAGACGCTGCTGCAGTTCCTCGAGTCGTCGGAGGTTGGCCCGTCCTGGGCCGAGTTTGGCGGCGGCGATACCTTGGCCTCGTATGGCGTGGCCCGGCCGCCGGGACGTGGCGACGCCGACAGCTGGCGCGCGGTCCAGGAGCATTTCCGTGAAAATCTTCCCGCGGACCATCTTGGCCTCTTGCGGGGATTGGAGCTTTCGGCGCGCTACGGGGACTATCTTTTCGTGCACGCGGGCGTGCGGCCCGGTGTGCCGTGGGACCAGCAGGAGCCCGAGGACCTGCTCTGGATCCGCAACGACTTTCTGTCCTTGCCGCACAGGCTCGATTGCGTCGTCGTCCATGGTCATACGCCGGACGATGAGCCGTTCCTCGGCCGCGATCGGATCAATGTGGATACCGGCGCCTACGCCACGGGCGTCCTCACCGCCGTCCGCTTGACCGAGAGTCCGCCGGTTGTGCTCCAGGCCCGAAAGTCTCTTCGCGGGTAGCGCTTCGCCTTGTCCGCGTCACATACACATGCCATGACGGCGTTCACAGGGACTGACGTAATCTTGAGAACATTTACCCGATGACTATTGCTCGGCGTTTCTGGAACCGCGTGACACTGTCGCTCGGCATCGTCCTGATCGGTCTGCACGCGGCTCCGGCCCTGGCGCAGGACATGACGCCATTCCCGCCGCCGATCGCTCCGGCCGTGTCGGCCCAGGCCGCGCCCGCGACCGCGCCGGCGACGACCCCCACCATCGCGACCGCGACCGATACGGACTATCGTCTCGGTTCGGGCGATAAGGTCCGGGTCACCGTCTACGGCGAGCCTGACCTGTCGGGCGAATTCTTCGTCACGGGCAGCGGCCTCGTCTCGCTGCCGCTGGTGGGCGAGGTGAGGGCCGCGGGCCTCAAGGTGGGCGAATTCCAGGAAGCGGTGCAGAAGGCGCTCAGCGACGGCTATCTCAAGGAGCCCCGCGTCAGCGCCGAAGTCCTGGGCTTCCGTCCCTTCTATATCCTGGGCGAGGTCACCAAGCCCGGCACCTATCCCTATACGTCGGGCCTGACCGTGCTGAACGCCGTGGCGACCGCCGGCGGCTACACGTACCGCGCCGACAAGAAGCAGGTCTATATCAAGCGCGACGGCGCCACGACGGAGGTCAAGTCGACCCTGTCGCCGGCGACCATGGTCGCGCCGGGCGACACCATCCGCATCGGCGAGCGCTTCTTCTAGTCACCCAGGCGCGTTCTCGCGCCTGCCCGTCAACTGGGCCGCTCCGCCCAAAGCCATGGCGCTTGCACCGGGGGCTCAGGCCCGCGCTCTCCTCCCGAGCGTTTTCCGTTGCCCGCGTCCCGGACTTGGACGACGAGGTTCGTAACTGGCTTTTGTCCCGCTGTATTGAGCGGGTTTTTGGAATGGGGATACTATGCGCGTAGCGATGATCGGCACCGGCTATGTTGGCTTGGTGTCTGGGGCGTGTTTCGCCGACTTCGGTCACGTGGTGACCTGCATCGACAAGGATCCGAGCAAGATCGAGCGCCTTGAGAAGGGCGAAATTCCGATCTTCGAGCCAGGCCTGGATGACCTAGTCGCCCGCAACGTTCGGGAAGGCCGTCTCTTCTTCACCCTGGAGGGCGCCAAGGCGATCAAGGAAGCCGACGCGGTGTTCATCGCGGTCGGCACCCCGACCCGTCGCGGCGACGGCCACGCCGACCTGACCTACGTCTACGCGGCCGCCGAGGAGATCGCCGGCCTGATCGAGGACTTCACCGTGGTGGTCACCAAGTCTACCGTGCCGGTCGGCACCGGTGACGAGGTCGAGGCGATCATCAAGAAGGTCCGCCCCGACGCCCAGTTCGCAGTAGTCTCCAACCCCGAGTTCCTGCGCGAGGGCGCGGCGATTGAGGACTTCAAGCGTCCCGACCGCGTCGTGGTCGGCACCGAGGACGAGCGCGCCCAAGCGGTGATGCGCGAGCTCTACCGTCCGCTGAGCCTGAACGAAACGCCGATCGTCTTCACCGGCCGTCGCACCAGCGAGCTGATCAAGTACGCGGCCAACGCTTTCCTGGCGATGAAGATCACCTTCATCAACGAGATGGCCGACCTCTGCGAAAAGGTCGGGGCCGACGTCCAGCAGGTGGCCAAGGGCATCGGCCTGGACAAGCGTATCGGCAGCAAGTTCCTCAACGCCGGCCCCGGCTACGGCGGGTCGTGCTTCCCCAAGGACACCATCGCGCTGGTGCGCACCGCCCAGCAATACGGCGCTCCCACCAAGCTGATCGAGACCACGGTCGCGGTGAACGACTCGCGCAAGAAGGCCATGGCCGAAAAGGTGGCCGCCGTGCTGGGCACGGACGACCTGGCCGGCAAGACCGTCGGGGTCCTGGGCGTGACCTTCAAGCCCAACACCGACGACATGCGCGACGCCCCCAGCCTCGACATCCTGCCGGCCCTGCAGGCCAAGGGCGCCAAGGTCCAGGC
>Ga0209256_1000910_pt1 | contig 36259 bp, 31 predicted proteins | sample AraplaCol_mCL_r2_2_FD_184270 | JGI IMG/M metagenome (GOLD analysis project Ga0209256, IMG submission 184270) | Arabidopsis root microbial communities from North Carolina, USA - plate scrape MF_Col_mCL_r2 (SPAdes) (version 3) | ecosystem: Host-associated > Plants > Roots > Endosphere | place...
ACGCGCGCGGCAGCAGGTCGGTGATCAGCTCGTCCTTGATGCGCTTGCGCGTCTTGCCGCCGGGCTTGCGGCCTTCCTTCGCCTCGATCTCCGACAGCTTCTTGTTGAGCATGTCGTTGACGACCGAGCCCGGCAGGATCTTGTCCTCGCCGCCGACGGCAAGCCAGGTCGCATCGCTGCGCTTGTGCGACATCTCGTCCGAATCGCGTCCGAACGGCGAGATGAAGCCGCGGCTGGACAGCTCCAGCGGCCCGACCGGGCGCAGCTGGCATTCGTTGAGACCGTTGTCGAGTTCGTCGAACTTGGTGGTGGTGGGGAAGCGGAAGAGCGTCAGGTTGCGAAAGAACATTCGTCAGACCGGGAATTGGAAATTGGGAATGGGAAATCGGAACAGCAGGAGAGGAACGTGCCGGAGGATGGCAATCTACGATTCCCCATTCTCCATTGCCGGTTCCCGTGACTCGCCCGCCAGCCACGCATGCGCATCGGGCATCGGCGTGTCGCCGTGGCGACCGAGCGCGAGGAAGTCGAAAAGGTTCGGATCGCTCAGCTGCGAAGGACGGACGTCGCCGAGCGATCGCGCGATGGTCTCGATGCGGCCGGGCGTCTCGCGCTCCCACGCATCCATCATCTTCTTCACCTGCTTGCGCTGCAGGTTTTCCTGCGAGCCGCACAGGTTGCACGGGATGATCGGGAAACCCTTCGCTTCGGCGTAGGCGGAGATGTCGTCCTCGCGCACGTAGGCCAGCGGACGGATCACCACGTGCTTGCCGTCGTCGCTGAGCAGCTTGGGCGGCATGCCGGCGAGCTTGGCGTGGAAGAACAGGTTCAGGAAGAACGTTGCGACCAGGTCGTCGCGATGGTGGCCGAGCGCGATCTTGGTGAAGCCGTTCTGCTCGGCGTAGGTGTACAGCGCGCCGCGACGCAGGCGCGAACACAGCGAGCACATCGTCTTGCCTTCCGGCACCACGCGCGTGACGACCGAGTACGTGTCCTGTTCGATGATGTGGTAATCCACGCCGATCGACTTCAGGTATTCCGGCAGGACGTGCTCGGGGAAATCAGGCTGCTTCTGGTCCAGGTTCACCGCGACCAGCTCGAACTTCACCGGCGCCTTCTGCTGCAACTGCAGGAGGACGTCGAGCATCGTGTAACTGTCCTTGCCACCGGACAGGCACACCATGACTTTGTCGCCGTCCTGGATCATGCCGAAGTCCGCGATCGCGCGGCCGACCTGATGCCGCAGGCGCTTGGCGAGCTTGTTGTTCTCGTGCGCGCGACGTTGCGCGACGCGCGCGAGGGGCTGGGGTTCCAGCAGGGGGAGGACGGTGCTCATGGACCGTCCATTCTACCGGCGCGGCCGCGGTGACGCTGGGCGCGGGGGCGCGTTAAGCTTCGCCGATGACCGAAAGCGACGATCCCGCCGTGCTCGCGCAGCAGCTGGCCGAACTCCGGCTGGAGCATCGCGACCTGGACGCGGCGATCGAGCGCCTGGCGCTGACGCCGGACGTGGACGAACTCACGGTCAAGCGCCTGAAGAAGCGCAAGCTCTGGCTGAAGGATTGCATCGCGCGGCTGGAGAGCGCGTTGATTCCGGACGAGCCGGCGTAGGGTTGTTCGGGAATCGGGAATCGGGAATCGGGAATCGGGAATCGGGAATCGGGAATCGGGAATCGGGAATCGCCCCCGATCCGTCATCCCGGCGAAGGCCGGGACCCAGGCCCGAACGTCCGGGCACTGCGTATGCACCCCGTCATTCCAGCAAAAGCTGGAACCCATCTTGATCTTGCGCGCCCAAAGCCCGTTGCCGAAGAGCAACCTGGGTTCCAGCTTTCGCTGGAATGACGATGAGAAGTCGGATGTGTGACCAGTCCGGGTCCAGGCGTTCGCCGGGATGACGGCGGGTGGCGATCGCAGGATGGGTTTCGCTTGCGAAACCCATTGCTGCCGTCACGGTCATTGACGGGTTTCGCGGTGCGAAACCCATCCTGCGATGAGTGCTGGTCTACTCCGCGGCCGCCGGAGTCGCCGCCGGCTTCGCGCTCTCCGGGCTGATCTTCTCGATCGTGTGGCGCAGCTCGCGGCCGAGGATGAACTTGGCGTCCTTCGCCCACGTATCCAGGCGGCTGTCGAAGGCGAGCTTGCTGTTCTCGTCCGGCCACACCAGGCGCATCTCGCGCAGCTTCTGGATGAAGCCGCGGAACAGCGTCTTGTCGAAGAACTCCGGCGCGGCCGGCGCGTACAGCAGCGACAGGCGCTGCGCGGCCAGCTGGCACAGGCCTTCCAGTTCCGCCGCGGTGAGCGTGCCGGGACCGTTCTTCACCAGCACCGAGATGGCGATGTAATAACGCTCGAACGCCTGCTGCAGCGAGTGGCCGATCGCGCGCAGGCGGAAGACCTCGTCGGTCTGGCCGGCGTTGCGCGCGAGGATGCCGCCTTCGTCCTCGCTGATCTTCTCCAGCAGGCCTTCGCGTACGAACACGTCGATCGTGCGGTTCAGGCGCTGCGCGAACTCCTCTTCCGTCCACGGCAGGAACAGTTCGGCCTGCAGGAACGGGTACACGCTGCGGCCCAGGCGCTGCACGCCGTTGATGCTCATGCGGCGGTTGTTCTGGAAGCAGCAGGCGATCCACGACGCCGCCGTGAACAGATGCAGCACGTTGTTGCGGAAATAGCTCAGCAGCACCGCGTTGTCGCCGCTCACGCCCAGCACGTCGCCAAGGGGATGCTTGATGCGCGTGAGGACGTTGATCTCCTCGCCGTGGGCGATGATCTCCTCGACCGGATGCGGCGTGACGGTCACGCGGTCCGAGTAGGGAAGTTCGGCCAGCAGCGTCTTGCTGAGCTGGATCTGCGCGCGCAGGTCGCCTTCGCCCATCGCGTGCTTGGGCGTGGACAGCAGCGCCAGCGCGAGCAGGTTGATCGGGTTGACGTCGGCGGCGCGGTTGACGTTCACCTGGATGCGCTGCGCGAGCGCGTCGACGGTGTCGGACAGCCACGCGGGCTTTTCCTCGTCGCTGACCGGCTGGCCGTCCCAGTCGGGTGCGTGCTCGGCCAGCACGTCGCCCAGGCGGATCGGTTCGCCGAAGTTCACCACCACCTGGCCGTAGTTGCTGCGAAGCACCTTCGGGATGCCCATCAGCAGCTGCCAGATCGATTCCTTCTCCTTCGGCTTGCCGGAGAGCTCATCGAGGTAGCTGTTGCCTTCCATCAGCTTCTCGTAGCCGATGTAGATCGGCTGGAACAGCACCGGACGCGTGGGCTGGCGCACGAACGCGCGCACCGTCATCGCGACCATGCCGCCCTTCGGCGGAAGCAGGCGACCCGTGCGCGAGCGCCCGCCTTCGACGAAGTACTCGATGGAATAGCCGCCGGCGACCAGCTGCGCGACGTACTCGCTCAGCACCGCCGAATACAGCGCGCTGCCGCGGATGCTGCGGCGGATGAAGAATGCGCCGCCCTTGCGCAGCAGCGTGCCGACGACCGGCAGATTGAGGTTGATGCCGGCCACGATGTGCGGCGGCACGATGCCGCGCGTGTACAGCAGGTAGCTCAGCAGCAGGTAGTCCATGTGGCTGCGGTGGCAGGGCACATAGACCACTTCGAAGCCGGGCGCGTCGTCCTTCAGCTTGTCCAGGTGGTGGACCAGCACGCCACGGTAGATGCGGTTCCACACCGGCGTCAGTACGAAGCTGACCGAGCGCACGACCGGGTGCGAATAGTCGGCGGCGATCTCGTAGGCGAAGCCGTGCGCCTTCTTCCACGCGTCGGCCAGCGAACTCTTGTCGCGCGCGGCCTGGTCGGTGATGGCTTCCTTCACCGTCGCCGAGGACAGGACCTGGTCGACCAGCAATCGGCGCGTCGAAAGGTCCGGCCCGATCACGGCCGCGCGGATGCGGCGGAAGTGCGCACGCAGCACGCGCGAGAGCTTGCGGACCGTGCGCTCGGCCGGGAGGCCTTCGTCGACGATCGAACGCAGGCTCACCGGCGGTGCGAAGCGCACCAGGGTGTCGCGGCCATTGAGGGCGATCGCCAGCAGGCGGCGGAAACGGCCGACCAGCGTCCAGTTTTCCGAGAACAGCACCGAGAACCAGCCGCTGTTCTTGTCCGGCGCGCGGCCGACGAAGATCGACACCGGCACCAGCTGCACGTCCAGCGACGGATCGGCGCGGTGCGCGTCGAGCAGGTGCGCGAGCGAACCCGAATGCGACTTCGGCGAAGCCGGTGCGGTGCCCAGCGATTGCTGCAGCTGGGCCAGCGTGTTGACGTTGCGGCGCGACAGCGCGAGATAGGCGCGCTTGCGCTTGAGCGGATCGCCCGGCAGCGGCTGCAGCGGCGACGGCAGTCCGGCCTCGCGGCAGGCGCGTTCCAGGATCAGCGCGTTGGACAGGCCGTAATCCTCGAGCACGTAGCAGACCGGCCGGCCGCTCCATTCCTCGGGAATCTCGGCGGCCGGATTGCGCGGCTCGACGGTGATCTGCACCCACGGCGCCATCAGTCGGCCGAGCAGCTTGGCCCACCACGGACGGCGGGCGGACGCGCGACGCGGGCCGCCGGGACGGCGGCCGCGATCGGCGCCCGTCACCGCGCCGGGCGCGTCGATCGGAAGCTCGGCCTGGGCCGGGTCGCCTTCGGAAGACGGTTCGGGATTCGTTTCGGGCCGGCCCCCGGCATCGTCCGTGCGCGGCGGCTCGGCGTCCGTCGTGGAGGCGTGGGGCGGCGTCGCCGCGTCCTCGCGGCTGGGCGAAGAGGCGGTCGTCGCGTCCTTGTCGGCGTCCGGGAAAGGCAGGGGCGTCTGGTTCGGCATCGCCGGCATTATGCCTTTCGCGCCGTACGCGTTCAGGGCGCGGCGGTGGCGACCGGCGCGTCGGCAGCGGCGGGCGAGGGCGCGGGCGCGCCGCCGTTGGCGTCCGCGGGACGCGCGGCTTCGGCCTCGGCGTGGCGCAGTGCGTCGGTCATGTACCAGTGGCCGTCGCGACGTTCGACCGCCAGCTCGGCCTCGATGGCCTTGCCCGCAAGCGTGTACTGCAGGCGGATCCGGGCGTGGTCGCCGTTGCGTTCGATCAGGCTCGCGCGGGCGGTGGCCAGATCCGTGTCGAGGTCCAGTCCGTACACCTTCAACACGCGCTTCATACGTTCGAAGAACGGCCCCATGCGTTCCAGGCTGTGGTGCATGCCCAGCGCGCGGAAACGCTCCGGCCCGCCGGCCAGGCCGGTGTGGCGGGCGCCGGCGACCAGCTGGGGAATGGTCTGGCGCGCGAGTTGCACGTCGCCCAGTGGCGCCTTCTGCGCCCAGCGGCTGACCGCACTCACCAGTTGCGCGTAGTGGGCGCGTTCGTCGTCGCTGTAGTCCCCTTCGGCGCGCAGGTATTGCGTCGCGAATAGTCCCAGCGTGGCCGCAGCGGAGCGGAGCTCGGCGTTCGCGCCGGAAAATTGACGCTGGTAGACGGTCAGCAGCTGCTTCTCCGCGCCCGGTGCCGACAGGGCATCGATGAAGGCGGGCAGGCGATCGTCCAGCGGCAGGTCGGTCAGCGGCCAGCGCGTGCGGCCTTCGTTCCAGGCCGTGTCGAGCCGGGCATGGAGTTCGGGCGGGACGGCGTGGCGCGAGTAGCTCACCAGATCGTTGCGGCGCAGGTCGCGGATCAGCTGCTCGACCGCCTGCGTCGGTTCGGTCGGGGTCGGCTCGACCACCGGCGCGGGCGCGCGCTGGCAACCGGCCACCGCGAGGGCGGCCAGCAGCATCAACGCGGCGGTGGCGCGGGTGGTCGGTCTCATGCGGATGCGGCTCCCCCGAAGTCGCTGGCGGCATCTTGGCCGGGCGACAGGATGCCGGCAAGCCAAGGCCGTCCCGGATTGGGAAAACTCCGATGGGCGCCGGAATACCGGCAGGGCGTCACAAATTCTGGGTCACAAAGTGACGCTGACCGTCGAAAAGGGTCTTCAGGATTGAAAAGTGTGATCGAAATCTCGTTCAGAATTGGCGGAATCAGTCGCTTCACACCGTCCTAACGGTCCGGAAGAGGTTTTGAGACCGTTGGCACAGATTCTGCTTTCTAAGCCCTGACCCGGCATTTCCGCCGGCGCAAGCGTCCTGCCACGCGCCGGACCTTTCACTCCAAGGGCTTAGTACTCATGAAGAAGATCCTCCTCGTCGCGGCCGCTGCTGCCGGTCTGGTGTCCATCGCCCCGGCCTTCGCTGCCGACGGCACGATCCAGATCACGGGCAACGTCACCACGACCGCCTGCAAGGTCACCACCACCAGCGGCAACATCAACGTCCTGCTGCCGACCGTGTCGACCGCCGCGCTGGCCACCAATGGCGCCGTCGCCGGCCAGACGCCGTTCACCGTCGCCCTGACCACCTGCCCGGCCAACACCACGGCCAGCGTCTACTTCGAGCCGGGCCCGAATGTCGACACCACGACGAACCAGCTGAAGAACAACGGCACCGCCGGCAACGTCCAGGTGCGCCTGTACAACTCCGACCTCGACCAGGTGATGCTGTCGTCCGCTCCGGGCAGCCAGAAGTCCAAGACCGTCACGGGCGCCGGCAACCTGAACCTGAACTACTCCGCTGCCTACGTCGCCCAGGGTGGTGCCGCCACCGCCGGCACGGTGAGCACCAGCGTCGTGTTCTCGATGATCTACCAGTAATACCCCTGCGTGGGCGCGGCTCCGGCCGCGCCCACCACGGCTTCCCCCGGCCGCTGCTCTTCTTTTCGAGGTATCCCACATGAACGCCTTCTTCCGCGCCATCGCCGTGGCGCTGCTCGCAACGTGCGCCCTCGCGCCGGCCCACGCCGGTGTCCTGATCGGCGGCACGCGCGTCGTGTTCAACGCGAAGGATGGCGAGACCACGCTGCGCCTGACCAACGACTCCGATATCCCGGCGCTGGTGCAGGCCTGGATCGATACGGGCGACCAGCAGTCCACGCCGGACTCGGTCGACACCCCGTTCCTGATCACGCCCCCGATGTTCCGCATCGAGCCCAAGCGCGATCAGAACCTGCGCATTCTCTATACCCGCGAACCGCTTCCGGCCGATCGCGAATCGCTGTTCTGGCTCAACGTGCTCGAAGTGCCGCCCAAGCCCACGGGTGAAGCCGCCCAGGGCAAGAACTACCTGCAGCTGGCCGTGCGCTCGCGCCTGAAGTTGTTCTTCCGTCCGGATGGCCTGCAGGGCGATCCGATCAAGGCTCCGGCGTCGCTTGTCTTCCGCGCGGCCGCTGGCGCGCTGGTGGTGAGCAACCCGACGCCCTTCCACATCACGCTGTCCGACGTGGTCGTCGAGGCTGGCGGCAAGACCTACAAGGTCGACGCGGGCATGGTCGCGCCGATGGGCGAGCTGCGCCTGGCGGCCGCCGGTATGCCGGCGGCTGCGACTGGCGCCGCCGTGCGCTTCAACGCCATCAACGATTTCGGCGCGCCGAGCGCCTTCACGGGGGCGGTCGCTCCGTGAACCACCGCGTGGGCCAGCTGCCTGCGATGCGAGTACCGGGCCGTGCGCTGCTCGGTGCCGCGATCGCGTGCGCGCTGCTGGCCTGCCCGGTCGCCTACGCGGCGCCGGCGGCGCCGGCCGACGCCCAGTTCGACATGAGCCTGTTGGCCGGCGGCACCCAGCAGCCGGTCGACGTTTCGCGCTTCGAGCGCGGCAACGTCGTGATGCCGGGCGTGTACCGCCTCGATCTGTACCTGTCGCAGCAGTGGACGGGCGCCGCCGAAGTGCGCTTCGACGCTCCCGAACCCGGCGCGAACGCGGTGCCGTGCATGACGCCCGCGCTGTTCCAGGCGCTCGGCCTGCCGGTGGCGAAGCTCGACGAAGCGGCGCGTGCGCGCCTGGAAGCGGGCGAGGGTTGCCTGGCGCTGTCCGATCTCATCCCTGATGCCACGATGGTCTACGACCAGGCCGAACTTCGCCTGGATGCCACCGTTCCGCAGGCATGGCTTGGCTATCGCGCGCGCGGCTATGTCGGCCCGGACCAGTGGGACACGGGTGTCACCGCCGCGCTGCTGAACTACAACGCGAGCGTCTACCGCACCGAAAACGGCGACACCGACCAGACGGCCGGCTTCGTCGGAATCAACGCCGGCGTGAATCTCGGCGCCTGGCGCCTGCGCCACGACGGCAACTACAGCTGGCAGTCGGCCGTGGCCGACGCGCCCTCGCGTCGCGAATACGAAGCGCTGGCGACTTACGCCCGGCGCGACATCCCGCAATGGCAGGCGCAGCTCACGCTGGGCGACAGCTTCACCAGCGGCGAGATGTTCGACAGCGTCGGCGTGCGCGGCGTGCAGCTGGCCACCGACGACCGCATGCTTCCCGAATCGCTGCGCGGATACGCGCCGGTCGTGCGTGGCGTGGCCGAAACGAACGCGCGGGTGTCCATCCGCCAGAACAACGCACTGGTATACGAAACCACCGTCACGCCGGGTCCCTTCGCGATCGACGACCTGTACGCCACCGGTTACGGCGGCGACCTGGACGTCACCGTGACCGAAGCCGACGGCCGCGTCCGTACGTTCTCCGTTCCCTACGCGGCCGTGCCGCAGCAGCTGCGCGCCGGCTCGACGCGTTTCTCGATCGCCGCCGGCACGGTGAACGACGCCGGTTCGCGCGATGAGCCGATGCTGGTCCAGGCCACCGTGCAGCGCGGCCTCAGCAATCGGGTCACCGGATATGGCGGTTTCCTCACCAGTGAAGGCTACGTCTCCGCGCTCGGCGGCGTTGCGATGAACACCACGCTGGGCGCCTTCGCGCTGGACGTGACGGCTGCGCGCACGAAGCTTCCGACCCAGCACACCGACACGGGCCAGAGCTGGCGCGCCACTTACAGCAAGATGTTCCCGGACTCGGGCACCTCGTTCAGCCTCGCGTCGTATCGCTATTCCACCGGCGGTTTCTACAGCCTGCGCGAAGCGCTTGCAGCACGCGACCAGGCGCTCGGATACGACGTCGTCGACCATCCGGTGGAGTTCGACGACCTGTCCGGCGTCCTTACGCCGGAGCAGCGCGCCGCGCTTCAGGGCAACGACAACGGCGGGATCGCATCGACCTACAGCGCGCTCGACCGCCAGCGCAACCGTTTCGACCTCAACTTCAACCAGCGCCTCGGCCAGAACGGCGGCAATCTCTTCGCGACCGCCTCGGCGCGCGATTACTGGACGCGCGAAGGCAACGACGTGCAGTTCCAGGCCGGCTACAGCGGCCATATGGGCTGGTTCAACTACAGCGTCTCGGCGAGCCGGCTTCGCGACTACGACGGGCGCTACAGCAACCAGTACTTCGTGAACTTCAGCCTGCCGCTGGGGACGAGCCCGCGCGCGCCGACGGTCAACGCCGGCCTGGTGCATGACACGCAAGGCCAGAACCAGACGCAGCTCACCGTCGCCGGCAACACGGGCCGCGATGGTCAGTTCACGTATGGCGCGACCGCGTCCCACGGAGACGAAGTGGGAACCTCCGGCGCCGTCAATGCCGGCTACCGCAGCAGCATCGGCGTGGCGACCGCCAGCTACGGTCGCGGCGATGGTTTCTCGCAGGCATCGGTTGGCGTTTCGGGCGTCGTCGTCGCGCATCCGCAGGGCGTGACGCTGGGCCAGCCGGCGGGCGACACGATCGCCATCGTCTCGGCGCCGAACGCCAAGGGCGCGCGCGTGGTCAACGCGCCGGGCGTGAAGGTCGACCGCTTCGGCCACGCGCTGGTGCCGTACCTGACGCCGTACAACCTCAACTCCATCGAGCTCGATCCGAAGGGTCTGCCGCTGGATGTGCAGCTGCAGTCCACCAGCGCCCGCGTCGCGCCGCGTGCCGGTGGCGTGTCGATGCTGACGTTCCAGACCGACTACGGTCGCGCGCTGCTGCTGCGCGTGCGCATGGCGGACGGCCGCGCGGTGCCGTTCGGCGCCGAAGTCACCGACATGCAGGGGCATGCACTGGGCACCGTCGGCCAGGGCGGCCGCCTGCTCCTGCGCGGCGCGACGAAGGATGGCACCGTCTCGTTGAGCTGGCAGGAAGACGATCAGCCGATGCAGTGCACCTTCACCTACCAGATGCCGGAGCCGAAGTCCGGCGCCGCAGCCAACGACCTGCCGGTGGCCGACGCGCGCTGCACGCCGACCGTCACCTTCGCCGCCGCCAGCCTGTGATCGACTGGGCCCTCCGATGACGACCGCCTCGAACCCGACCACCCCCAATGTCGCCAAGACCGCCCGGCTGATGCGCATGTTCCGCGTGTGCTGGCTGTTGCTGATGCTCGGCTTCTTGTTCGTGGGTATCCCGTCGAAGGCATTCGCGGCCGCCTCGAACTGTATGACGACTTCGTCCGGCAGCCTGACGATGGGCAACGTCGCCGTGCGCAACGGTGCCGCCAACGGCACGCTGCTCGGCACGCCGGTGCAGCTCGCACTGGTGTTCACCTGCACCAACGTGCCCGCCACCAACGCCGGGCTCAACCTGTTCGTACAGGCCGGTAACCTCGCCGCGCGCGATGCGTCCGACACCGGCAGTGGCGGCATCATCTTCACCACGGGTGTGACCGGCATCGGATTGAAGCTCACGGCCAGTCCGTCCCAGGCTGCCTCGCGTGCGTGGATCCGCGGTGGCCCGAACTCCACCGCCGGCTTCGAAATCGGCGCCCTCTATCGCAGCTGCAACAGCAACGATGTCTGCACGGCGACCTACACCGAAACCTTCACCGCGCAGTTCGTGAAAACCGGCGCCGTCACCCCGGGCACGGTGCAGGGCCGGCAGCTGATGCAGTTCTGGTGGTACGAGTACGGCACCTCGGCCAGCAGCGGACCGATGAGCACGGCGCTGACGCTCAACGGCGGCGCACAGGTCACGATGCTCACCTGCACCGTGGCGGCGGGTTCGCAGAACTTCACGGTGACGCTGCCCACCGTCAGCACGGCAGCGCTGCCGTCCGTCGCTTCGACGGCCGGTCGCACGCCCTTCAACATCAACCTCAACTGTCCGACGGGCGGCGCGGAGACCAGCATCACCTTCGCCAGCAACACGGCGTCGGGCACTACCGGCGTCATGACGTCCACCGCCACCGGGGGCAGCTCGTCGCGCGCGGTGGGCGTCCAGCTGCTGGATGCGGACGGCGTCCCGATGGCGTTCAATACCGCACAGGACCTGGGCACTTCGCCGACCGGTTCCTGGGCGCTGCCGTTCTACGCGCAGTATTACCGCACCTCGGGCACGTTCCGGGCCGGCACGGTCACCGCAACGGCGACGTTCACGCTGACCTACCAGTAACCCCGCGTGCACGCGGCCCTAAAGCCGCGCGCGCTGCGGACGTAAATCTGTGAGGTCAGTCGTAAGTCTGCGTCGCCACCCAGACCGGTTGCTGGTTGCCGGCATCGCGGACATAGCCCGCGTAGTAGCTCACCAGCTGCGACCGCGCATGCGCGGCGGCGGGTTCCACCTGCAATGTGTAGGTGGTGGAGGTCGACGACCCGTCGCATCGGGTTCGAAGGTGTTGCGGCACGTTCTGTGCAGGTGTCTGGAATGCGGCGGGTGCGCAGGTGGGATTCACCACGCTGCCCGAGAACGTCATGCGGCCGCCGGCCGCGTGCGCGTTCGCGCCTGCCGATACCAGTACTACCACCATTGCGCAGAGCACGGCGCCCACCGTGACTCTGACTCGCTTCATGGCCTTTCCTTGCGCTTCATTGCGCGTAGTTCGCCTGTTCGCTCCATCGGCCGGACTGAACCTTCCTGAAGGTCCAAGCCCGGTCGGCGTACTCAAACTGCCAACCGCATCACATTTTTTGCGGCATCTGGCCGCCCGGATAGGCAAACGCATCCGGGGTCATGGCGATGTGTTCTGGCGAGGGCGAAGCAGACCGTCCATCGGCTGCCTTGTCCGGCGTGGGCGCGCCAGGAAAGAAAAAGGAGGCCGGAGCCTCCTTCAAATCCGGCCGGGGCCGGAGGACTTCGAGTTGTGGCATGGCTCCGGCTCGCGCCGGACGGAGGGCAGACTAACCGCCCGCCAAACCTAATGCAACCTCTGAAGATAGAGGTTGCAAGTTGTTGATTTCAAATGCGCCAATCAGGGCGCCAAGTCCAGCGCGGCGCGCTTGGCCTCGCGGCGCGCTTCCTTCGGCTGCGACCAGTCGTTGTTGAACGTCGCCGGCTCCCAGCTGCCGTAGCTCGGATTGGGCAGCATGAACCAGCGCTCGCCGAACCAGTCGCCGTACTCCTCCAGCAGCTGCGCGCGGCCTTCGCGCGTGTTGGCGGTGACCTGGACGAAATCGCCCAGCTGGTCGCCGAACTGCATCAGCACGCGGTACTGCTGGCCGGCGAGGCGGCGGCGGCAGTCCTTCTCGCTGCCGTTCTGCTCGCAGCCTTCCACCACGGTGCCCAGGCCGAGGAACACGCTGTCGTCCTTCACCGGCATGCCGACCGCCTTGAGGTTGGCGATCGTCGCGTCCTTCAGGTGCACGGCGCGGTTGGACAGGTACAGGATGGTCACGCCCTTCGCGCTGGCGGCCTTGGCGAAATCGACCACGCCCGGCACGGCCTTGGCCTTCTTCTCGGCGACCCAGGCGTCCCAGGTGACTTCGTCGTATTCCTTGCCCTGCGTCACCAGGCGCGCCTGGTAGGGCGAGTTGTCCAGGACGGTCTCGTCCACGTCCATGATCACCGCGGCCGGCAGGCCGGTGGCCGCGTTGCCGCGCTCGGTGGTGACCAGTGCGTCCCAGTTCCCTTCCTTCAGCGCGACGTCGAGCTTGTCCGCGGCGGCACGATAGACCGTGGTGGTCGCGGCCGGATACTCGGCGCTGGCCTGCATCCACAGCACGGCGTTGAGGTTGTCGTTTGCGGCGCTGGCGACGGGCTTGGCGGCGGCCGTGGACGGCGTGGCAGTCGCGTCGGCCGCGGGTGCGAGCGTGTCGCTGCGCTTGCACGCGCCCAGCGCAAGCGCGCAGGCAAGGACGGTCAGGGTTAGGGCGCGGTGCGACATGGCGTGGGCCGTTGGCGATTTCGGGCCCGGGAGTTTAGCCGACGCGGTCCGCACCGCAGGTTTCATTCGCGCGACACGCGCGATGCGACAGGGCCGGCAGGACCGGCCCTGTCGCCGAACATCAAAAGTGCAGTTCGACGCCCAGCGTGGCGGTGGTCGCCGTGCCGACTTCGATATTGCCGAAGTAGGGAACGTCGGCGCCATCGAACGCATACGCGTTGACCATCGCGTTCACGCTCAGATAGCGCGTGACGTCAATCCCGACGCCGGCACCGAAGTAGGCGCCCTTGTCCTCGATGCGTAGCGAGCGGTAGGAATCCCCCGATGGCCAGGGGTAAATCACGTCTGTCGACGTGTGCTCCGAGTAATCCACCCGGTAATCCATGTAGCCGGCACGTGCGATGCCGAATAAGCGACCTTCGGGACCGAAGGTGAAGCGCGCATTCGCGCCCACGTGGTTGTACCGGGTTTCCAGCCGGGTTTCCGTGCGAGACGAACCGATGCCCTGGCTCCTCCACTCCGTGTACTCGTACAGTTCGTCGATGCGGCCAGTGCCTGCCTCCAAGCCGATCTGCACATACGGACCGGCCTGCCAGCGATAGCCTCCGCTCAGCGCCTTCGTGCCGGCGCTGTCCTCGTCCGCGTCGATGTCCTGATAGGTCGCTTCGCCGAACTGCCCCATGACGAAAAACTGCCCCTGCGCCTGTGCCATAGGCGACATCGCGCCGCATGCGAGCGCAAGCAACGCCGCATATCCATAACGTGCCATGTAATCCCCTGCTCCTGTGGTGTGCGAGGCGTCTTCCCGCCCCGGCCCGCTCCGGGCGCGGGAAGTTTATCCGCGCGCACGCGGATCCGCATGCTCCGCGTTATACGGCGGCCACCTGCAGCGACACCTGCTTGCGCCCGTCGGCGACCCATTGCGAACCGACTTCGTGGAAGCCGAACGCCGCGTGGAAACGGCGCGACGCTTCGTTGGGCGGCACGGTGTAGAACTCGCACGTCACGGTGTCCACGTCCGATTCGCGCGCGAAGTCGAACAGGTCGTGATACAGCAGCGGACCGAGCTTGCGTCCCTGATGCGTTCCGGCCACGACGATGCGATCGACGTAGAGGAAGCGCGGGTAGCGCTGCGCGAACCACACGTAGTTCGGGCTGTCGTAGGCGACGCCTTCGCGGAACGCCAGCAGGAACGCGACGACCTCATCGCCCTCGCGCGCAACACGGTGGTATGCCGACATCGCATCGAGTTCGCGCAGACGCGCGGCGTCCATCGGGCTGAGCATCTCTTCCGATTCTAGATTCAGCGCGAGGATGCGTGCGTGGTCGGCCGCGTTCGCCGGGCGGATCGTGAAGCTCATGCGCCGGCCTCGTAGAGTTCGATCGGCAACTGGTCCGGATCGGCGAAAAACGTGAAGCGTCGGCCGGTGTACTCATCCACGCGCAGCGGTTCGACCTCGATGCCGTTCGCTTCCAGCTCGGCCTTGCAGGCGGCCACGTCGGCTACTTCGAACGCGAGATGCCGCAGCCCGCGCGCTTCCGGTCGCGATGGGCGAGGGGGCGGAGAGGGAAACGAGAACAGTTCGATCTGCGTGCCGTCGGGCAGCGCGAGGTCGAGCTTCCACGAATCGCGCGCCTCGCGGTACGCCTCTGCGACCACGCGAAGGCCGAGCACGCGCGTGTAGAAGTCCTTCGACCGCGCGTAGTCGGAAGCGATGATGGCGACGTGATGGATGCGATGGAGGTTCATCGATCGGCCCTAGAACTTGTGCAGCTCGACGTAGGCAACATTCGAGGCGGCCGGAACGACGAAATACGCCGCGCACGCAACCGGCTCGCAGATGGTTCCCGGAACCGAAATATCGCCGCGATAGAGCGTCGCGTTCGCAATGTCCACCAGCGGCATGCCCCGCTCCTGCAGCAGCGCGCGGTAGTACGCCGTATCGTGCTCGTCCGCGACGCCGAATCTCGCGTCCGCCGTCAATGCGGACCTCAGGTCGCCGCGTGTCCGTACGACCCACTCTGCGCCCGGATCGGTCCATGAGCCTGTCTGGCGATGCTCGATCGTTTCGAAGGCTACCTTGAAGTCGCGTGCCAGGAGTTGTTGGAATGCGCAATCCAACGAGCGCGGCGCCTGGACGAAGGCGATCGACACGACCACCGCCAGGACAGCGATGACAAGCAGTGCGATGGGCAAGGCGCGGCGCATTGGGGAATGCTGGCAGCTGGCTCGCCAGTCGATCACTCGCCGAGCAACGCCTTGATCGCCGCAAACCCCGCCGCCGCGCGTTCCTGCTTGCGCGCCGCATCGGCCACGGGATCGGCGCCATCGCGCTGGATTTCCGCGGTCGGAAGCTCATCGTAGAAACGGCTGGGTTTCAGCCGGATCTTGTCGCCCCACTTGGACGCCTCGCGCGAGTGCGACAGCCACAGCTGTTCCTTCGCACGCGTGATGCCGACGTAGAGCAGGCGGCGCTCCTCTTCCAGCGAACCTTCCTCCAGCGCCATCTCGTGCGGCAGCGTGCCGTCTTCCATGCCGACGATGAAGACGTAGCGGAACTCCAGGCCCTTGGCCGCATGCAGCGACATCAGGCGCACCTGGTTGCCGGCCTCGCCCTTGTCTGCGTGCGACAGCAGCGCGAGCTGCGCGGCGAGTTCGCCCGGGCCGGAACCCTTGCCGCCGTCGAACCAGCCTGCCAGTTCCTCGAGGTTTTCCTTTCGGCGCTGGAACGTCGCCTCGTCCTTGCATTGCGAACGGATCGACGCGTTCAACCCGCTCTTGTCCGCGAGCACGCGCACCAGTTCGGCAGGCGAAATCCTGAAGGCTTCGGTGCGCAGATGACGCACGATGCTGACGAAACCATCCAGCGCATTCGCCGCGCGTGGCGCCAACTGTTTCAGCACGCCGATCTGCTCGGCCGCGCGCGACATCGGCATGTGCGCGTGCTGCGCCAGTTCGGCGAGCTTGGCCAGCGTGGTCGCGCCGACTTCGCGCTTGGGCGACTGCACGGCGCGCAGGAACGCGGCGTCGTCGTCGGGATTGGCGATCAGGCGCAGCCACGACAGCGCGTCCTTCACTTCGCCGCGTTCCAGGAACGCCGTGCCGCCGCTGAGGTGGTACGGAACGCGCAGCAGCTGCAATGCCTTCTCGAGCGCGCGGCTCTGGAAATTGCCGCGGAACAGGATGCAGAAATCGCTCCACGGCGCGGTCTTCGCGGCGGCGAGGAAGTGGATTTCGGCGGCGACCTTCTCCGCTTCGTGCGCGCTGTCGCGGCACTCCCAGACGCGGATGCGTTCGCCGTCGGCCTGGTCGCTCCAAAGCGTCTTGGGGTGTTCGTGCGGGTTGTTCGCGATCAGCGCATTCGCCGTGCGCAGCACGCGGTTGGAACAACGGTAGTTCTGTTCCAGCTTGATGATCTGCAGCGCCGGGTAATCCTTGCCAAGCTGCAGCAGGTTGTCGGGATTCGCGCCGCGCCAGGCGTAGATGGACTGGTCGTCGTCGCCCACGCAGGTGAACAGGCCCTTCTCGCCCGCGAGCGCCTTGAGCAGGCGGTACTGCGCGTCGTTGGTGTCCTGGCATTCGTCGACGAGCAGGTAGCCGATGCGCTCGCGCCACGCCAGGCGCAGCGTCTCGTCGCTTTCCAGCATCTGCACCGGCAGTCGGATCAGGTCGTCGAAATCCACCGCGTTGAACGTCGTCAGGCGCGCCTGGTAGCGCTGGTACATCAGCGCCGCTTCCATCTCGCGCGGGCTCTTCGACACGGCCAGCGCCTCTTCCGGCGACAGGCCCGAGTTCTTCGCGCGTGAAATCAGGTTTCGCATGTCGTCGATGACGTCGGGCTTGCTGCCCGGCGGCATGAGGTCCTTGATCTGCGACGTGCTGTCGTCGCTGTCGAACACCGAAAAGCCTCGACGCAGGCCGGCCTTCGCGTGATCGATCTGCAGGAACTTGAGCCCCAGCGCATGGAACGTGCAGACGGTCAGTCCTTCGGCCGCATCGCCCTTGATGCGCTTGGCGACGCGCTCCTTCATTTCCTTCGCCGACTTGTTGGTGAAGGTGATGGCGGCGATGCGCTTGGCCGGCATCGCACGCGATGCGATCAGGTGCGCGATCTTCTCGACGATCACGCGCGTCTTGCCGCTGCCCGCGCCGGCGAGCACGAGCAGGGGGCCGTCGGTGTGCAGGACGGCGGCGCGTTGAGGGGGGTTGAGACCGTGCATGGGCGTGTTTGCTGCCGCGGAGGCGGCCGCGTATTGTGCCGGAACAGGCCGTCTGATGGGCGGGCCGCCAAGGTGAATGCGGCCCCGCACCACGGATGTATCGTGTCGAGTGCCACTTTCACGGAATGGAGGTCGCCATGCGCATTGCCCGCGTTCTCGCACCCACGCTGCTCACGCTGCTGTTCGCATCCACCACGCACGCCGGTGATGCGCCGCCGTTGACCGACATGACGTTCATGGAGCTGGACACGGCGCTGCCGTCGCTGCGTGGACGCCCCAACGAGGAATACCGCGTCCTGGGCCTGAAGGCCTACGGGCAGCGTCATTACGACGACGCGATCAGGCGGTTCGACATCGCCGCGCAGAACGCGGACAAGTATTCGCAGCATTACCTGAGCCTGATCCACTGGTATGGCGTGGGCACGCCGGTGGACCGCGTGCAGGCCTACATCTGGAGCGACCTGGCCGCCGAACGCGGCAGCCCGCGTCTGCTCGCGATCCGCGAAAAGATGTGGGCGCAACTGAGCTCACAGGAACAGGCGCGCGCCCGCGACGAGGGCGTCGCGTACTACGAACGCTACGGCGACGAGGTCGCCAAGCCGCGCGCCGAGGCGGAAATCCGCCGCTTCGCACGCAACATGACCGGCAGCCGCGTCGGCTACCGCAACCAGTGGCTCGATACCATCGGCGCGCCCGTAAACGGCGTGTTCAATGTCGGCATCGGCAGCAACGCCTCGGCGTACGTCGTTTCCGATGTCGGCCGGGAGGACGAGCTCTACGGCAAGGAAGGCGGCCTTCGTCGCCTCCAGACGTATTGGCAGGAACAGGATCGCCTGCTCGACGGCAGCGTCGAGGTCGGCGAGATGCAAACGGCGCGCAGCGATCGCCGCAAGTAGCGATCAGCGCGCCAACGCCGCTCAACTGACGAACGCCCCACATCCCGGAGAAACACGCCATGGAACTGCTGACATCGATCCTTCTCACCACCGCGTTCGTCGCCGGACCCACGGCGCCCGCGCCGGGCGCGATGGACGCGGTGATCGCGCCGAGCGACCGCATTCACGCGGCCGACCTGGACGAGCGCGCGCGCAAGTCGGTGAACTTCCCGAACGAACTGCATCGTCTCTACGGCAGCGAAAGCGCTGCGCGCGGCGACTGGGACGAGGCGCTGGACCAGTTCACCAAGGCCGCGCGCTATGCGGACAAGTATTCGCAGCACCGCATCAGCCTGATGTACTGGCATGGCGTGGGCGTGCAACGCGATCCCGCGCGGGCCTATGCGTGGGCGGACCTTGCGGCCGAACGCATGTATCCGTCCTTCATCGTGCTGCGCGAGAAGATGTGGCTGGAGCTGGACGAAGCCCAACGCGCACAAGCGCTGCGCGAAGGCGAAGCGCTGTACGCGCAGTACGGCGACAAGGTTGCAAAGCCGCGGCTGGCAGCGATGATCCTGCGGCAGAACACGCAGATCACCGGCACGCGAACCGGGAGCATCACCAGCAAGTTGCAGATGCATGCGCCCACGCCGGGCGAGGCCGCGCCGATGGCGGCATCGGGCTACGAGATGCGCGACATGTATGCGTCCTGGCGCCTGGATCCGGAGCGTTACTGGGCGGTCGAGGACGCCATCTGGAAGGATGGCAGCGTCGAGGTCGGTCCGGCCGGAAAAGCCACGCAGGACGCGCCCGCCAAGGGTGATTGAGCCGGCGAGCGGAGGGAGGAATGATGGAACCCCTGAATGCATTCCTCCTCGCTATGGCGCTCGCCGCCGGACCTGCGGCGCCTTCGCCCGAAGCGCAGGCCGCCGTGGTCGCATCCAGCGACCACATGAGCGCTCGTGATCTGGACGAACGCACGCGTCTGGCCGCCAACTTCCCGAACGAACGCTATCGCCTCTACGCGAGCGAAAGCGCGGCGCGGGGCCAGTGGACCGATGCGCTGCGCCAGCTCACCCTCGCGGCGCGCTATGCCGACAAGTACTCGCAGCACCGCATCAGCCTGATGTACTGGCATGGCGTGGGCGTCGAACGCGATCCCGCGCTGGCCTATGCCTGGGCCGACCTCGCCGCCGAACGGATGTATCCCAGCTTCGTCGTGCTGCGCGAGAAGATGTGGTTGGAACTGGACGAAGCGCAGCGTGCGCGCGCGCTGCACGAGGGCGCGGCGTTGTACGACCAGTACGGCGACGCCGTCGCAAAGCCGCGCCTGGCGGCGGCAATCATGCGCCAGAAAACTCAGATCACCGGCAGCCGCGTCGGCTACACCGACGGACGCCTGTACGTGCAGGCCCCCGGTCCCGGCGCTTACTCGGCGAGCGACACGATGGGCGGCTTCGACCTCGCGCCGATGTACTACGCCTGGCGCCTCGACGCCGACCGCTACTGGGCGGTGGAGGACGCGATCTGGAAGGAAGGCGCTGTGGAAGTCGGGCCGACGCGCAAGGCGCATTCCGACGACCCCTAGGACGGGTCTCGCGTCGCGAAACCCGTGCCACGTTGGCGCGGTTAGACTGCCCGTCCGCTTCCTCCATGGATCCGACATGCGCCTGGGCCTGGCTGCCAACCGCCTGCACCATCTCAGCGAGAACGCCGCGCTGTTCCGCTGGCTGCAAAGCAGCGAGCCGGGCATCCGCGAACTCGGACTGGAACTGCACACCGTCGGCCGCACGTTCGATGCGATTGCCGCTGCCGGCATGCTTCCCGGCTACACCGGCCTTCGTCGCTATCCCTACGGCCGCGAAGGCGGGTTGATGAAACTGGTGGCCGAGATCGTCGGCCTCGGCAGCCCCGAACGCACGCTGGATGGCGCGATCTACCTCATCGATCCGGTCGATCCGTCCTCGGTATTCCCCGAAGCCATCGCGCTCAAGCGCCAATGCGTGATCCACGGCAAGCCGTTCATCTCGACCGTGGCCTCGGCGCGCGACTGGATCGAAGTGGAGCGCATGCACGCCGGTTTCGCGCCGGATCCGTCGGTCGACTCACTGCATGCGTTCGAGACCCAGACGCTGGCAATGATCGCGCACGACGCGATGAAGCCGCAGATGATGGCCTACGCCGCCGAGCACTTCGACCTGCTTTCGCGCTTCCAGCGCCGCGTCGCCACCGGCACCACGGGCCAGCGCCTGAACGAGCTGGCGTGGAGCCGTGGCTGGCCGCAGGGGCAGGCGTGGGCGCAGCGCTTCGAGAGCGGCCCGATGGGCGGCGACGCGCAGATCGCCGACCTCGTGCTCGAACGCCAGTGCCAGCGCGCGATCTTCTTCGAGGATCCCCACGTCGCGCGCCAGCACGAGGCGGACATCCAGCTGCTGGAACGCGCCGTCACCACGGTCACTTTCGACGCGGTCTGTATCACCTCGCCGGCCGTGGCGCAGCGCTGGGCCGCGGCGGCGGGGTTGCGTGCCGCCCGTCGGAATGCTGCTTCGGGCGATTGAGCCACGCCGGAACGAGGCACAGCGTAGGCCTGCGTTGCCGTGGCACCGGTCCGGTTCCGGTGGGCGACGCAGGAGGCTTGGCATGGCCCGGATCCTGGCGCCGCGGTGGTCGTTCATCCTGATGCTGGCCCTCGCGCCCGTCACGACGGCCGCCGAACGCGCGATCAATGCGCATCGCTACGAATCGGCCCTGCTGGAGGCTTCGGGCCACCCCGACGAACTGAGCCGATGGCGCGGCATCTGGAACTACGACAACGGCCGCGCCGAGGAGGCGCTCCGTCATTTCGAACGTGCCGCGCTGCACGGCGACAAGCTGTCGCAGCATTTCCTCACGCTGATGTACTGGAACGGCGACGGCGTGGATCGCGATCCCGTCCAGGCCTACATCTGGGCCGACCTCGCCGCCGAACGCGGCAACAGCGACGACCTGGTCCGCGTTCGCGAACACATCTGGAGCGAACTGGACGCCGCGCAGCGCGAGAAGGCCGTCGCCACCGGCGGCCAGTGGTACGACCGCTATGGCGACGTGGTGGCGATGAAGCGCAACAACACCGAGCTTCGCCGCTTCATGCGCACGCAGACCGGCAGCCATGTCGGCCTGCTCACCTCGCGGCTGGATGTCGCCGCCGGCCATCCGGACCTGTGGGCCAGCGGCGCCACGTCCAGCTTCGGACCGCACACGGGCATGGGCACCGACTTCCATGCCGACAGCCGCAGCCGGCCCGAGGCGTACTACAAGGCACAGGATCTGAGCCTGGACGCGCTGATGAAGCGGATCGGCGCCGGCACGGTCGACATCGGCGAAGTTCGCAAGGTCCGAACGCCGGCCGAAGAGAAACCCACGGACGATAAATAGGCGCCGCGGCTATCGCGCCGCGCAAATCGCGCACCGTAAAATGCGCGCATGGCAAAGCTCTACTTCTATTATTCGGCGATGAACGCCGGCAAGACGACGACGCTGCTGCAGTCGGCGCACAACTACCGCGAGCGCGGCATGCGCGTGGCGATCCTCACCCCGCGTCTGGACGACCGTGCCGGCGCCGGCGTGGTGGCCTCGCGCATCGGCCTGCGTTCGGAGGGCATCGCGTTCGAGCGCACCGACGACCTCGATGCCATCGTCCGTCGCGACATAGCCCAGCACGGCCCGCTCAACTGCGTGTTGGTCGACGAATCGCAGTTCCTGACGAAGGCGCAGGTGTGGCAACTGAGCGAAGTGGTCGACGCGTTGCGCATCCCGGTGCTGTGCTACGGGCTGCGCACGGATTTCCGCGGCGAACTGTTCGAAGGCAGCCAGTACCTGCTCGCGTGGGCGGACGAACTCACCGAGATCAAGACCATCTGCCACACCGGCAAGAAGGCGACGATGGTCGTGCGCGTGGACGCGCAGGGCCGTGCGGTGCGCGAAGGCCCGCAGGTCGAGATCGGAGGCAACGACCGCTACATCTCGGTCTCGCGCGCGGAGTACAAGAAGGTGATGAGCGGCGAGGGCACGATCGAACCGGTGCAGCCGCCGCTGCCGTTGTAACGGGTGTTTCGCGTGAGCGATGGGATTCGCATGACGAAACCCATCCTGTGAAGGCGCTTCGGCTCACCCGCACCCGCGCACGATCGCCGCCACTTCGCGCGGAATCGCACCGCCATCCGGATGCGCATCGCGCACCTGTTCCTGCAGCGTCTCCAGCCGCGCCATCGCCGGATCGCGATCCGGTCCATGGCAACGCAGCTGCGCCGCATAGGCCTGCGCGCGCCACGCGGTGCGACGCAGGTCGAGGTCGCCGTGCGACAGGCCCGCGAGCGCATCCAGCCTCGTCAGCGCGCCGTCGTCGCCTTCCAGCGCCTGCGCGTGGGCGAGGGCGAGTTCGGCTTCGCGCGTGTTCGGATGCGTGCTGCCGTAACCGCTGCGCGTCAGCGTCACCGCCTGCGCCAGGTGCGCCATGCCCTGGTCGTGCTGGCCCAGCGACAGTTCGATCACGCCAAGCAACCGGTCGTTGTCGCCGACCAACGCATGGCGCGGACCGAACTGCGCGATCCGGAGCTCGCGCGATTCGGTCAGGGACTTTAGCGCCGGGCGATCGCGTCCCACGGCGTGCAGCAACCGCGCCTGGTCGAACAGCGCATCGGCCAGTCGCGATTTGTCGCCTTCGCGACGCGCCAGTGTCACCGCGTGCTGCATCGAGGAAAGCGCCGCCGTGCTGTCGCCGCGTTCCCACGCCACCAGCCCGAGCTGGCGTTGCAGACGACCCAGCTCGCTCGCGCCGCGCCGGGTTTCGCCGGGATCACCGCCGCCTTGCACGCGCTGCTGCTGCAACGCGATCGCCTCGCGCAGCTCGCGATCGGCCAGCGCGTAACGGCCCTGTTCGATATGCAATCCGGCGAGCTGCCGGCGCAGCGAAAGCGTTGCCGGATGCTGTGCGCCGTACACCTCCAGCGCTAGCGTGAAGGCCTGCGATGCCGAGCGTTCGGCCGCATCGGTCTGTTCCAGCCCCTGCTGCAGCGAGGCCATGCGCGAGCCGATCTCGACCATCAGCGCGTGTCGCGCGCCGACCTTCTGCTGCAGCTGGTTGCGCGCCTGCTGGTAGCCCTGTAACGCGGCGCCGGACTGGCCCGCGTCCGCCTGCAGGTTCGCAAGATCGATCAGGTTCTCGACGGTGCCGACATCATCGCGATCGTCGCGCCGCAACGTGAGCGAACGCTCGAACAGCTGGCGCGCGCCCTGGCGTTCGCCGTTGTCGCGGCGGCAACGGCCGAGCTGCGAGTAGAACTCGCTGACCTGCGGCGGAAGTTGTGCCTGCTCGCGTCGTGCGGTCGCCAGCGCCGGCTGCATCAGGCCGATGCACTGGCGCGATTCGCCGAGCAGGCGCAGCGCCTGCCCGCGTTGCGTGAGCGATTCCAGTTGCAGGCTCACCGGAACATCGGGCGCGGTGTCGAGGATCCCCGCCTGCCGGTTCAGCAGCACCAGCGCTTCACGGTAGTCGCCCAGGCCGATGCGCAGGCGCGCGATCACGCCCAGCAGTTCGGCGCGCGCACGCGGCTGCAGCGCGAGTTCGCGATTGCCGCGATCGAGCGAATCGTCGAGCAGGCCGCGCAGGTCCAGCGCCTGGCCCTCGGGCGTGCCGCGCGCGCTTTCGAACACGCCGACCATGAAATCCTGCATCGCCTGCGCGCGGCCGGCCTCGGCGACGGCCTGTCGCGCCTGCCACGCGACGATCGCCAGCGCCGCCGTCAACACGACCGCGACCAGCGTGCCGGTCGCCAGCGCCCAGCGATGCCGGCGCAGGTACTTGCCGAAGCGATAGCCCAGGTTCTGCGGACGCGCCTGCACGGGGCGCCCGGCCTCGTAGCGGCTCAGATCGAGCGCGAGCGCTTCCACCGACGGATAGCGATGCTCCGGCCGCTTCGACAACGTCTTCAGCACGATGTTGTCGAGATCGCCCGACAGCATCCGCGCATGGCGACGCAGCGCATGCACGTCGGCGCCGGCGTCCTCTGCGCGACGAAGCATGGTGTGCGAAGGGCGCTGCGGATCGGCGGCGAGGATCGCTTCCTCCCATTCCGCATCCGTCTGCCGCTTCAAACGATAAGGCTTAGTGTCGGTGAGCAGTTCGAACAGCACCACGCCGAGCGCGTACACGTCCGTCATCGTGGTGACGGGCTCGCCGCGCACCTGTTCGGGCGCGGCGTAGTGCAGCGTGAACGCGCGCACGCCGGTGCGCGTCTGTTCGACCATCGGCGCTTCGGAGTCGAGCAGCTTCGCGATGCCGAAATCGAGCAGGCGCACGTCGCCGCTGGGCGTGACCAGGATGTTCGACGGCTTCAGGTCGCGATGCACGATGAGGTTCGCGTGCGCGTGGCTCACCGCGTCGCAGATCTGGTGGAACATGCGCAGCCGCTGTTCCAGGGGAAGCTGGTGGTTGCGGCAGTAATCGGTGATGGGCTCGCCTTCGACGTATTCCAGCGCGAGGTACGGCAGGCCGTCGCTGCTGATGCCCGCGTCGAGCAGGCGCGCGATGTGCGGATGCGCGAGGCGCGCGAGGATCTGGCGTTCGCGCGAGAAACGCAGGCGCAGGTTGCTGTCGGCAAGTCCCGGGCGCAGCAGCTTCAGCGCGACACGACGCTGGTACAGGCCGTCGGCGCGCGCGGCGAGCCACACCTGGCCCATGCCGCCTTCGCCCAGCAGGCGTTCGAGTCGATACGGACCGACTTCACCGCCCGCGCGCAGCGCCGACAGCGGCGGAATCAGCGGTTCGGAAAGAAAGTCCTCGTGGCTTTCGTCCAGCGTGATGAGCGTCTGCAGCTCTTCGGCGAGCGCGGGATCTTCCTCGCGCAGCTGCGCCAGGCGCAGCTCGCGCGCCTGCGGCTCCAGTTCGAAGAGCGCATCGAGCAGCGGGGAGATGCGTTGCCAGCGCTCGGGATCCATGGGCGGGAGTGGGTATGGGGAGGTGAGGAGTGAGCGATCGGATGGACGTGAGCGCCTTGCTCACTTCTCACTCCTGACCACTCACTCCTTCAGGGATGCGAGCAGGAACAGCCGCGCCTTCTGCCAGTCGCGGCGGATGCTGCGTTCGGAGCGTTCCAGCAGCGCGGCGATCTCAAGTTCCGACAAGCCGGCGAAATAGCGCAGTTCCACCACCTGCGCCAGGCGCGGATCGACCGCGGCCAGCTTCGTCAGCGCGGTATCCAGGCCCAGCGTGTCCTCGTCCAGGCGCAGGCCGCCTTCGACGTCGTCGGGCAGTTCGGTGACGCGATGCAGGTCGCCGCCGCGCTTCTGCGCCAGGCGCTGGCGCGCGTAATCGACCACCACGCTGCGCATGGCCGAAGCGGCATAGGCGAAGAAATGCGCGCGATCGTCGAACTGCGCTTCGCGGCGACCGATCAGCTTGAGGTAGGCCTCGTGCACCAGCGCGGTCGCGTCGAGTGTCTGTCCGTGCTGGCCGGCGAGCTGTCGCCGGGCCATGGTGTGCAGCTCCTGGTAGAGCGTCGCGAGCACGCGGTCCAGGGCGCCCCGGTCCCCTTCCCGTGCAGCATCCAGCAGCAGCGTGATATCGGCGGTATCGGCCATGGGATGCCCCGTGCGCAATGGTCGGGACTATACCGCTTTCCGTGACTGTCACCACGAATTAGTCGTGTAGGGAATTCGCGCGATCGAACTCAGTTTTTTCCGACACCGGGCGACATTCGTTCCGACATCGTTCCGACAAAAACGCCGATTTCCTCGGGCTATTTCTGGCAGTGGCCGCACCAAACCGTCGTGCGTTGGCCGATCGCCGCCTGCTTCAGCGGCCGGCCGCAACGCGGGCAAGGTTCGCCGCCGCGGCCGTAGGCGGACAGCTCCTGCTCGAAATAACCCGGCGCGCCGTCGGGGGCCAGGAAGTCCCGCAGCGTCGTGCCGCCGCGTTCGATGGCGTGGGCGAGGACGCGGCGGATTTCCTCCGCCAGCCGCTGGTAGCGCTCACGCGAGACCTTGCCCGCCGCACGCAGCGGCGAGATCCCGGCGGCGAACAGCGCCTCGGCTACATAGATGTTTCCGACTCCGACAACCACCCGCTGGTCCATCAGGAAAGTCTTCACCGGCGCGCTGCGACCCCGGCTCAGGGCGAACAGGTAGTCGCCGTCGAACTGGTCCGACAGCGGTTCCGGCCCGAGATCGGCCAGCAGTTCGTGGGTTTCCCCCGGAGGTTGCCAGAGCAGGCACCCGAACCGGCGCGGGTCGTTGAACCGCAACACGCGCGCACCCTGGCGACCGGCGGCTTCCAGCGCGATGTCGACGTGGTCGTGCGTGCGCACCGGCGCGTCGGCGGGCAGCACGCGCAGGCTGCCGGACATGCCCAGGTGCAGCAGCGCGCTGCCGGCCTCGGTGTCCAGCAGCAGGTATTTGGCGCGGCGGCGGACGCTGCGCACGGTCTGGCCGGGGAGCAGGCGGGAAACCTCCTCCGGGATCGGCCATCGCAGGTCCGGCCGGCGCAGGACGACCCCCGACACGCGGCGGCCTTCGACATGCGGCGCCAGGCCGCGACGGGTGGTTTCGACTTCGGGCAGTTCGGGCATGGGGCGAGCGTACTATCCGGCTACGCGACCGGAGTCCGATGCATGGGTTCGGAACGGGCCAACGACAAGGCCGGCACGCCATCCGCGCCACCCGCCGACGCGGGAGGTGCGTTGTTGGCCTATGCGCGCGGTGAGCTGGACATCGCCCGCGACGCGCTCGCCGCCCCGGACCTGCACGAAGGCGTGCACCAGGCGCGCAAGGCGATCCGCCGCGCCCGTGCCGTCCTCGCGATGGGCGACGGCCTGCTCGGGCCGGGCGCGGGCCTGATCGATCGCGAACTGCACGCGCTCAACGACGGCCTGTCGAACCTGCGCGACGCGCATGCGCTGGTGGAAGTGCTCGACCGCCTGCTCAAGCGCGAACGCAAGGAGGAGGCGCGCGCCGTGCTCCAGCGCGCCCGCGAGGCGGCCGCCCTGTCGCGGGCGCGCGTCGCGGAGGCCGCGACGCGTTCGGATCCGGGGCTCGCGTCGCGTCGCGCGATGCTGGACGTGATGGGCGCGGCGATGGTTGCGCTCGAGTGGTCGCGGCCCACGCCGGCCGGCCTGCGCATGGCCGTGGCCGACAGCGACCTGCGCTCGTACGAAGCCCGCCTGCGCGCCTGCGAAACCGGCGATGACGACGACTGGCACCGCTGGCGCCGCCGCGCGCGGCGCGCCTCGCACCAGCGCCGTGCGCTGGAGGCGATCGGATTGCCGGTGCCGCAGGATTCGGACCGCTTCGACAAGCGCTCCACGCACCGTCTTGGCGAGGCGCAGGATCTGGCGCTGCTGCTGGACCACTGCCGCCGCGATTCCCTGTTCAGCAAGGAGGATCGACAGGCCCTGCGCGATCGTGCTCGACCCTCGCTCCAGCGGGCGCGCAGGCGGCTGGTGCGTGCGCTGGCTGAACCGCGCGACGCTTGCACGACCGACTGAACGACCCCATCACATATCCACGCCATACAGGCGCGAACGGTGCCGCGACGCTGGCATGATCCATCCGGACCGTGCGGAAAGCCGGTCGAAATCAAGCCGGATGCGCCCAGCATCGGCGTTCGCGGAGTCGAAGAATGTCCCTGTCCCTGATCGATCTCATCGCTGGTGGCCTCACGCAGGCCGGCCTTGGCGAACTGCTGATTGCCCTGCTGGTGTTCACCCAGCTGACGATCTTCTCCGTCACGCTCTACCTGCACCGTTCGATGGCGCACCGCGCGGTGGATTTCCATCCGGTGCTCGCGCACTTCTTCCGCTTCTGGACGTGGCTCACCACGTCGATGATCACGCGCGAGTGGGCGGCGATCCATCGCAAGCACCACGCCAAGTGCGAGACGGAAGAAGATCCGCACAGCCCGCAGTTCAAGGGCATCGACACGGTTATGTGGCGCGGCGTCGAGCTGTACCGCGACGCGCGTGCGCAGCGCGAGGACATCGAGAAGTACGGCAAGGGTTGCCCGGACGACTGGATCGAGCGCCATCTCTACACGCCGCACGCGACGATGGGCCCGGTGGTGATGCTGGCCATCAACGCCGCGCTGTTCGGCCTGTGGGGCGTCGCGCTGTGGGCCGTGCAGATGCTGTGGATTCCGTTCTGGGCCGCGGGCGTCGTCAACGGCCTGGGCCACTGGTGGGGCTACCGCAACTTCGAAACCACCGACACCGCCACGAACCTCACGCCGTGGGGTTTCTGGATCGGCGGCGAGGAACTGCACAACAACCACCACGCGTTCCCCTCCTCGGCGAAGTTCGCGCTGCGCAAGTGGGAATTCGACATCGGCTGGAGCGCGATCAAGCTGCTGGAAAAGGTGCGCCTTGCGAAAGTGCTGCGCGTCGCGCCGACGCTGGACGTCCGCCCGAACATCGCCATTCCCGATGGCGAAACGCTGAAGGCGCTGCTGGCTATCCGCTTCCAGGCGATGACCGACTACTACCGCAGCGTCACGCTGCCGTCGCTGCGCGAGGCGAAGTTCAAGCTGCCGCGCGCGATGCGTCACGGGCTGGCCGATGGTGGCCGCTGGCTGGACGACGACAAGCGCGCGAAGCTGCAGGCGTGGCTGGCGGAGCGTCCGAAGATGGCGACGCTGGCCGATTTCCGCCAGCGTCTGGCGCAGGTGCTGGACGATCGTTCGCACGACGCGCAGGCCACGCTGGCGAAGCTGCACGCGTGGTGCACCGAAGCCGAAGCGACCGGTATCCATGCATTGCAGGAATTCTCCGCGCGCCTGAAGGGTTACGCGATCGTGCCGGCGCGCGTGGCCTGACGTCGACGCATCGATGATCGCGATGGATTGCGTGTCAAAGCGCAGGTTCAAGGACAAGCCCGTGCAGGAATGCGCGGGCTTGCTGCTTTGTGTCGCGCTGTTGTGTGTGGGTAATGCGTCTGCGCAGTCGATTCCGCTTCGGCTCAATCGCGCGCCCGTCGCGCCGACATCCGAGCCTGCTCCGGCGCCGGCGCCGGCAGCGCCCCTGGGTGCGGTCGATGGCGGCACCGACTACGTCGCGCGCATGGACGCCGACCGGGATGGTCGCGTGTCGCTCGCCGAATACCAGGACTGGCTGAGTTACGCCTTCAAGCGCATGGATGCGAACGGCGATGGCGTGTTGTCGCCCGACGAATTGCCCGGCGGCCGAGGAAATCCGGTGACGCTGGCGGGTCATCGCCAGACGGTGGCCGAGCGCTTCGCGCGGCAGGATCGCAATCGCGACGGCTACCTCGACGCGCAGGAACTGCTGGCGCCGCCGCAGTAACGTTCCAGCCCGTAACGGGGCGACTGGTTCCTGCGAATCCGCGGAAACTGGCGCACGCGTCGCATGGCGCGCTTCCTAATCTGGCCTCGACCCCTTCGAGGCCACGCCCATGCCCCCCCAAACCTGCGCGTACATCTGCGAGACCTGCGGCACCCAGTTCGCGAACAGCGCCACCCCGCCGCCGAGCTGCCCGATCTGCGAGGACGAACGCCAGTACGTCGGCTGGAACGGCCAGCAGTGGACCACGCACGACGACCTCGCGCGCCGCTTCAAGCTGCGCATCGCGGAGGACGCCGGCCTGCTCGGCATCGGCATCGATGGCGACTTCGCCATCCCGCAGCGCGCGCTGCTGCTGCCCACCGGCGCCGGCCACCTGATGTGGGAATGCGTCAGCCTGGTAACCGACGAAGCGGTGGCGGCATTGAAGGCGCGCGGCGGCGTGGATCGCATCGTCATCTCGCATCCGCACTTCTACAGCGCGATGGTGGAGTGGAGCGAAGCGTTGGGCGGCGTACCGATCCTGCTGCATGAAGCCGATCGCCAATGGATACAACGACCGTCTGACCGAATCGAATTCTGGCGCGGCGACCGCCTTCGTCTTTCCGACGACGTCACCCTGCTGCGCGTGGGCGGGCATTTCGACGGCAGCACCGCGCTGCACTGGAAGGACGGCCCGCGCGATGGCGGTGCGCTGTTCCCGGGCGATGCGTTGCAGGTCGTGTTCGATCGGCGCCACGTCACCTTCATGTACAGCTATCCGAACTACATCCCGATGACGACGCGCGACGTGCACGCGATGCGCGCGCTGCTGGGGGGCTTCGATTTCGCCGACGTGTATGGCTTCACGTGGGGTCGCAACATTCTTGGGAATGGTCGTGCTGCGGTGGATGCGTCTTTCGGGCGGCATCTGGCTGCAGTCTCGGCGTAGTTGTTGCCATCACCGCGCGAGCGCCTTGCCCAACACCCCCAGCCGCTCGCGAATCCCCGCCTCATCCACGCATCCGATCCCGAACGCCACACCATGCAACGCGTCCGCGCGCCGGGACAACGCGCGCAGCGGCATCGCGCCGGCCGCATGTTCGCGCACGCGCGGCAGCAACGCATCGGCCGCCTCGGCATCGACGAAGCGCGCCGCAACATGGATGCCAGCCTCTGAAGGAATCGCCGCCAACCATCGCGAAAGCGGCCCGCCCAGCATCTGGAACAACGCCTCGCGCCGTCCCTCATACACCCGCCGCATGCGTCGCACATGTCGCGCCAGATGCCCTTCGAGGATGAAATCGGCCAACGCATCCTGTGCCTGCGCGTTGCCGCAGGTATCCGCGCTTTCCTTCGCGGCGGCGAGCGCGTCGCGCAACCATTCCGGCGCCACCACATAGCCCATGCGCAGAGACGGGAACAGGCTCTTGGAGAACGTGCCGACGTAAACCACGCGACCTTCGCGATCGAGCGTCTGCAACGCATCCAGCGGACGCGCGCCGTAGCGGAATTCGCCGTCGTAGTCGTCCTCGATCACCAGCGCGTCGTGCTCGCGTGCGAACTCGAGCAGCGCGCGCCGTCGCGCCATCGACATCGCCACGCCGGTCGGATACTGGTGCGAGGGCGTCACGTAGACGATGCGGGCCTCACGCGGCAACGCATCCACGCACAGGCCTTCGTCGTCCACCGGAACGGGTACGACCTCCGCGCCGGCCGCTGCCATCGCCGCGCCCGCGGTCGGATACCCCGGATCCTCCACCGCCACCGTCGTGCGCCCCGGCACCACCAGCAACCGTGCGAGCAGGTCGAAGGCCTGCCTCGCACCGGAGGTCACGATCACGTCCTCCGCGCGGCACGACACCGCACGCGCGAACGACACATGCCCCGCGATCGCCTCGCGCAGGCGCGGCCGCCCGTGCGGTGGCTGGTAACCGAATGCCGCACCCTGCCGCGGATGGAACGCGCGGGCGAGCAATCGTCGCCATACATCGAACGGCAGTTCGCGATGGTCCGGCACGCCGAGACGGAAGTTGGACGTCCACGCGTCGTTCGTCGACACCGCGCTGCTCCAGGACGGCGGCTGCCAGCGCGCTCGCAGATGTCCGTCGGCCAGTCGCGGCGTGCGCGTCGCCGGTCGCGTGGCGACATCGGCGACGACCGCCTTCGCCCCGGCGCGCGTGACGACGTAGCCCTCCGCGACCAGCAGGTCGTAGGCCGCGATGACGGTGTTGCGCGCCAGGCCGTAGGCCGTGGCGACACGGCGCGTGGAGGGCAGTTCGGCGCCGGCCCGCAGCCGGCGGTCGAGGATCGCCTCGCGCAGCGCCTCGTGCAGCGCACGCGTCCGGCCCGCGGCCGCGACCGCGCCCAGGTCCAGCGGGAACTCAAAAACTGGTTCCGTCGAAATCATCGCAACTGGCCCGTCGTGGGATCCAGTCCAAGCCTACGGTATCGCCTGACGACCTCAAGTGCCGGAACGCCCCGATGACCACGATCCGCCGCCCCATCGACGATTTCCTCCCCGCCCGCGTCGCCGCCGCGAAAGACACGCCGTGGATCCCGATGTCGCACGAAAAAGCCTGGAAGCCGCTGCGATTCCTGGAGGGCGGCCGCGGCTTCGTCGAACTGCTGCGCATGCAGCCGGGCGCGATCATGCCGCTGCATCGGCACACCGGCGAGATCCACGCCTACAACCTCGCCGGCACGCGCACGCTGTGCACGGGCGAGGTGATCGGTCCGGGCGACTATGTCTACGAACCGCCCGGCAACACCGACTGGTGGCGCATCACGGGCGAGGAGGAGATGACCGCGCTGGTCGTCGTCATCGGCGCGGTGGAATTCCTGGGCCCGGGCAACACGGTGATCGCGCGCGCCGACGCGCATTCACAACGCGCCGCGTACGAAACCTGGTGCGCCGGGCACGGATTGCCTGTCCTTGACCTGTCCGAATGAGCCTCGCGCCGATGTCAACGGGTACCGCCGCGCGATGCACATTGCGACAATCGCCCCTCTCCCGGATCCGCCGGGCTTTGACGATTGGAAGCAATGCAGCACACCCCGCAAGTCGCCGCAAAGATCGCCCGCCTCATCGCCGAGGAAATCAACGCACAGCCGCAGCAGGCGCTTTCCGCCATCGCGCTGCTCGACGAGGGCGCGACCGTTCCCTTCATCGCGCGCTACCGCAAGGAAGTCACCGGCGGCCTCGACGACACGCAGTTGCGTAACCTCGAAACGCGCCTGACCTACCTGCGCGAACTGGAAGACCGCCGCGTCGCGGTGCTGGCCAGCATCGAGGAGCAGGGCAAGATGACCGACGCCCTGCGCGCGGACATCATCGCTGCCGACAGCAAGGCGCGCCTGGAAGATCTGTATCTGCCGTACAAGGTCAAGCGCCGCACGCGTGCGCAGATCGCGCGCGAAGCCGGCCTTGAGCCGCTCGCCGACGGCCTGCTCGCCGATCCGACATTGGTTCCGGAAGAAGTCGCGGCCGGTTACATCGATGTCGAAAAGGGCGTGGCCGATGCGAAGGCCGCCCTCGACGGCGCGCGCGCGATCCTGATGGAGCGATGGGGCGAAGACGCCGCGCTCGTGGGCGAACTGCGCAACTGGCTGGGCGAAGTCGGCGTGATCCGTTCGCGCGTGGCCGAAGGAAAGGAAGCCGCCGGCGAGAAATTCCGCGATTACTTCGACCACGCCGAACCGTTGTCGAAGATTCCCTCGCACCGCCTGCTCGCGTTGTTCCGCGGTCGTCGCGAAGAGTTTTTGTTCATCGACCTCGACCCGGGCACCGATGCCGACGCAGGCCACATCCAGGGCGAAGGCCGCGTCGCGGTGCACGCCGGCATCAAGGCGCAGGGCCGCCCCGCGGACAAGTGGCTGCTGGATTCGTGCCGCCTGACGTGGAAGGCGAAGCTGCATCTGCATCTCACGCTCGACCTGTTCTCGCAGGCGCGCGAAAAGGCCGAAGCCGAGGCCATCGACGTGTTCGGCGACAACCTCAAGGACCTGCTGCTCGCCGCGCCCGCCGGCCCGAAGGCCGTGCTTGGCCTCGATCCGGGTCTGCGCACGGGCGTGAAGGTCGCGGTGGTCGATCGCACCGGCAAACTCGTCGATACCGCGACGATCTATCCGCACGAACCCAAGCGCCAGTGGGACCAGTCGCTGATGGTGCTGCGCGCGCTGAGCGCGAAGCACGGCGTCGAACTGGTCGCCATCGGCAACGGCACCGCATCGCGCGAAACCGACAAGCTCGCCGGCGATCTGATCAAGCTCGCGCCGGAACTGAAGATGCAGAAGATCGTCGTCAGCGAAGCAGGCGCGTCGGTGTACTCGGCGTCGGAATTCGCGGCGAAGGAGTTCCCGGACCTCGACGTGTCGATCCGTGGCGCGGTGTCGATCGCACGCCGCCTGCAGGATCCGCTCGCGGAGCTGGTGAAGATCGAACCCAAGGCGATTGGTGTCGGCCAGTACCAGCACGACGTCGACCAGTTCAAGCTCGCGCGCGCGCTGGACGCGAAGGTCGAGGACTGCGTGAACGCCGTCGGCGTGGACGTGAACACCGCGTCGGCCGCATTGCTCACGCGCGTGTCGGGCCTCTCCTCGACGGTGGCCGAGAACATCGTGGTCTACCGCGATGCCAACGGCGCATTCAAGTCGCGCAAGGAGCTGATGAAGGTGCCGCGCCTGGGCGAGAAGACCTTCGAGCAGTGCGCGGGCTTCCTGCGCATCGCCGATGGCGACCAGCCGCTGGATTCCTCCTCGGTGCATCCGGAGGCGTATCCGGTGGTCGAGCGCATCCTCAAGCAGTGCGGTCGCGAGGTGAAGTCGTTGATCGGCGATGCACCGCTGCTGCGTTCGCTCAAGGCCGAGCAGTTCATCGACGACACCTTCGGCGTGCCGACGGTGCGCGACATCCTGAAGGAGCTTGAGAAGCCGGGCCGCGATCCGCGCCCCGAGTTCAAGGCCGCGCGCTTCGCCGACGGCGTGGAGGACATCAAGGACCTGCGCGAAGGCATGATCCTGGAAGGCGTGGTGAGCAACGTCGCCGCGTTCGGCGCGTTCGTCGACATCGGCGTGCACCAGGACGGCCTGATCCACATTTCCGCGCTGTCCGACAAGTACGTGAAGGATCCGCGCGAAGTGGTGAAGGCGGGCGACATCGTCAAGGTGAAGGTGCTGGAGGTCGATGTGCCGCGCAAGCGCATCGCGCTGACGCGCCGCCTGGACGACACCGCGCCGGCGCCGCGTGCGGGCGGCCGGGAGGATCGCGATTCGCGCGGCAACGCGCCACGCGGCGGACGCGATGGTGGCCGCGATGCACGCGGTGGCGGTTTCAACGCCGCACGCGCGAATACGCCGCCGCCGATGAACAACGCACTGGCGGCGGCCTTCGCCAAGGCCAAGAAGTCCTGACGTGCTAGCCGCGTCGTAGCCCGGGTAAGCAAAGCGCACCGCGCCCCCGGGCAGCTCAGTTCCTATGGCGATGAACGCGCCGCAGCGCGTTGCACCGCCAACGCGTGACTGCTCTTGTAATGGGGCGCGGCCTCCCGAGCCCGCCCCGCCCAGCCCCCGACTTCCGCCGGACCGCCCATTCCGGCAACCCCGCTTCGGCTACGATCGACGATCACTCCGGGGAGTTACCGTCGATGCGTCTGATGCCCGCGCTGCTGAGCAGCGCCCTGCTTGCCACGCCCTTGTTCGCCGCACATGCACAGGAGCGGCCGGAAGTAGCCGCCGCCGCCAAGGCCGTGCAGAAGGACGTCATCACCTGGCGCCGCGATTTCCACCAGCACCCGGAACTGTCCAACCGTGAGGAGCGCACCGCGGCGAAGGTCGCCGAGCACCTGCGCGCGCTGGGCCTGAAGCCGAAGGTGGGCATCGCGCACCACGGCGTGGTCGCGATCATCCAGGGCGGCAAGCCCGGCCCGCGCGTCGCGCTGCGCGCCGACATGGATGCGCTGCCGGTGACCGAGCAGGTCGACCTGCCGTTCGCGTCGAAGGCCACCGCGACCTTCCGCGGCGAAACCGTCGGCGTCATGCACGCCTGCGGCCATGACGCGCACACCAGCATCCTGCTCGGCATCGCCGATGCGCTGGTGAAGATGAAGGCCGACCTGCCGGGCTCGGTGATGCTGGTGTTCCAGCCCTCCGAGGAAGGCGCGCCAGACGGCGAGGAAGGCGGCGCGTCGCTGATGCTGCAGGAAGGACTGTTCAAGGACTTCAAGCCCGATGCGATGTTCGGCCTGCATGTCTTCTCCACGCTGCCGGTCGGCCAGATCGGCGTGCGCCAGGGCCCGCTGATGGCCGCGTCCGACAAGTTCACCATCAAGGTGAAGGGCCGCCAGACGCATGGCTCGCGTCCGTGGGGCGGCATCGACCCGATCGTCGCCGCGGCGGACGTGATCGGCACCGCGCAGACCATCGTCAGCCGCCGTACCGACATCGCGAAGCTCCCCGCCGTGGTGAGCTTCGGTTCGATCAAGGGCGGCATCCGCTACAACATCATTCCCGATGAAGTGGAGATGGTAGGCACCATCCGCACCTTCGACGAAGGCATGCGCCAGAAGATCTTCGCCGATCTGAAGAACGTCGCCGAACACGTCAGCGCCGCCAATGGCGCGACGGCCGAGGCGCACGTGCCCGACCAGGACGGCAACCCGGTCACGGTGAACGACCCGGCGCTGACGGCGCGCATGATCCCGAGCCTGAAGGCCGTGGCCGGCGCCGACAACGTCATCGAGCCGCCGCTGCAGATGGGCGCGGAAGACTTCTCGTTCTACGCGAAGGAAGTGCCGTCGATGTTCTTCTTCGTCGGCGCGACGGCGAAGGGCATCGATCCGGTGACCGCGCCGAGCAACCACTCGCCGAAGTTCGCGCTGGACGAATCCTCGCT
>Ga0209256_1000915_pt1 | contig 36110 bp, 45 predicted proteins | sample AraplaCol_mCL_r2_2_FD_184270 | JGI IMG/M metagenome (GOLD analysis project Ga0209256, IMG submission 184270) | Arabidopsis root microbial communities from North Carolina, USA - plate scrape MF_Col_mCL_r2 (SPAdes) (version 3) | ecosystem: Host-associated > Plants > Roots > Endosphere | place...
AAGCGGCTTTCGGGCGAGCCGTCGCCATGTGAACAACTGCTGCGGCGTCAACCCATGCCGCCGCGCCACAGAGCACACCGTGACGCCGGGCTCGCAACTCTCCGCAATAATCTGCGCCTTCTGATCGTCGCTCCATTCGCGACGACGGCCATTGCCTGTGAACACCTCAAACCGGCGTATCGGCTCATCCTTAGTTTTAAGCGTAAGTTCTGAAATCGACATATGTCCAAGCCCTCTTTCGAGGTTGAACATCAATGATCAAGCGATGATCCGGAAGGTGGGATCAGGACAGCGCTTACGTTCAAGCAGCCTGCTTCACAGGACAACATTCGGAACTTGAACTGGTCGAATGAGGAAAATCAGATGATACGAGCTGCGCCCGAAGCTCGACCCCTCCCGGACCGTCGGCCATTGCATCGTCGACTGTCATTCAGACCTAAGTCCAATAGCAGAACTTAATGATGCTTCGACTGTTTCCCAATGGGACGGAAGGAGAAACGACAATGAAGTTCGGATCAGACAGCTTTAGCCATGAACAGCATTGCACGAGCGGCCACAGCTCGGCTTCGACGATTGCATCCGTGGAAGCGGCGATGTCGGCCGATCCCGATTTGGATAACTCTGCGATCACGATCAGGATGCTGGGTCCCGTCATCCTGCTGGAAGGATACGTCAAGAGTTATGCCGAGCGGGAACGAGCAACCTCAATCGCTGCGTTGATCGCCGGACCTGAAAATGTCCGGGACCGAATGTTGGGCCGCATTATCGAACATTAGCGACCTTCCCTCGCAGGTGTCGCTCGCGGAGGTTGACGATGCCCACACGCGTGGGCCGACGGATTGGCAAGAGGTTGAAGTGGCTTGCCCGGGAGGAAAGGTCCATCATCGCTCGCCGCGCCGGCCGATTCGTGGCATTGGAGCGGCAGCCGTTCAGCATCTTCGCCTGCTAATGCGAGACGTTAGAAGGTACAGGTATTTCCCGGCTGTGGAGGTGATTTCGCCAATGCGCTGATCTTCCAAAAGCAAATCAAAGTCCGGGGGAAATTTGCTGCACGCATTTTCACGGGTAGACCAGGTCATGGCAGATGTCCTGCCGCCTTGACGTGCGCCTGTTTCATGATCAGGCAACCCAGCGACGTTCATCTTGAATTTTCTGCCTGTGGCGCGATACAAGGGTGTGGTGCCTAAATAGAGACCCAAGGCAGGCTAACATGTGGAGATTGAGGGCCAGACAAGGCCTCGTCACTTTGTTTATTTACATCGGCGCAGCGGGGAGCTGTGCGTTGGCCGACGAGGCCCCATCTTTGAAATGCATCAAGATCGCATCGGAAGCGTTCGAAAACTTTGCTTTGTCGCCCCTTCGTGTTTCTGCCACAGGCGATGGGACAATTTATGCCGGCCAATCGGTGCTCGACACGCAGCCGCTACTTGCCGATGTTCCGGAAAAGGCGAGAGGATTGCTGCTACAAACGATCGCCTCTGGCAAGGGGTGGGCGGCTTACGGCACAAAGACAAACGGCGACAAAAAGCTGGAGACACAGGTCCTATATGTCTTCGAAGACGGCGATACTTGTGCAACCTTTCCCAAGGTTCCCGAACATATCAGCACCATCTATTTACCTGAGGGAGCATCACGATCGCTGCTCTTGTATTTTCGCCAACCGACAGACGGCGACAGCGTGACACTGCGTTCGCGCCTTCAGGCATTCCTGACCAAGGCCAATCAAGATCGACCGATCAATACCGCTGATCATGCGGTCAAGGGAGCGAGGCCCCAGAAGATCGACGCTGCTCAGTTCGTCAATCGATGGAGCAATCTTTTCCCGGCGAAAATGCTTGAGAGCCTGGCGCGGTGGCAGGATACATGCAACGCTCGAAACGATGGTTCCAAAACAGATCTCACAGACAAGTTCATCGACAGGATTGACCTCGACGGTGATGGGGACGAGGACTGGGTCGCCAACGGCTACGGCCTTTATTGCATCGGGCCGGATGGGAAGCGCAGACAGATGGGCGGTGACGACGATGGTGCAACGATTTGGGTCATGCTATCGGAACGCGGAGCATTCAGACTGGCCGCTGAAGTGCGCTTTGCCCGCGGCGACACCATCCGGCAGTACGACGGATATTCCGTTATCGTTTCGAAACCCGGCATCTTTCGGATGCGTGGTGGTCACATCACCGAACCCGTTCAGACCATTCCGAAGGGTGGACGAATAGTCTACCAGCTTTAAGACCGCTCTTCCGTCAGGATAAACGCGTGCCTCCAACTGAACTTATGGCAGCTTGCAATGTTCTTGTGACGTCATCGAGCTACAGACGTTTGCTGGATAATTTCAGATAGGACTGAACTGAGTTCATCAAGATCCACGGGTTTCGTGAGATGATGATTAAAGCCCGCCGCTGCCGCGCGTTCTTTATCCCTGCTCTGACCCCAGCCGGTCTGTGCGATGATCGGTATTGTCTTGAAATTACTGTCGGCCCGAAATGCCCGACACACCTCGTACCCATCTACATGCGGCAGGCCAATGTCGAGAAGCACGACATCTGGATGAAACAGACGAGCCTGCTCGAGAGCCTTTCTGCCGTCGTGAACGAGATGATAATCGTATCCAATCTCCTCCACCATCCACCCCACGACCTGGGCGACGTCGATGTTGTCATCTACAATGAGAATCTTCCGCCTCTGTTCAGGAGCAGATCCCTCTTCCGCCTTCGTTGCAACTTCGCCCGCGGCATCCTGTGGAGCGGCAGCAAGAGGCAGTCGAACGACGAAGGAGGTGCCGGCGCCAGTCTCCGTCGCTGTCACGTCAATGCAGCCTCCGTGCAGGGCAACGAGCTGGTTTACAAGCGCCAAGCCGATGCCGAGGCCGCCCTGGGAGCGCGTAAGATGATCATCAACCTGTGTGAAGAGTTGGAACACCTTCGAGCGCATATCTTCCGGGATGCCGACCCCGTTGTCAGAAACCGTGATTGCCACATCGGGACCCGCCTCACGCACCGAAATCTCGATGCGTCCGCCATCGGGCGTGTACTTGGCGGAATTGGTCAGGAGATTGCCGATAACCTGGGAAAGACGTGCGGGGTCGCCATCGACCCAGACAGGCCCGCTCGGCAACTCAGCGACGAGAGTGTGACCTGCAGCATCAATTGCAGGACGGCTAGCTTCAACGGCCAGGTTAACGACATCCTGGATCCTGACGTTTTGCCTGCGCAGTTCGATCTTGCCCTGGCTCACGCGGGAAACGTCGAGGAGGTCATCGATAAGGCGCACGAGATGCGAGAGCTGGCGATCCATCACTGAGCGTATTCTGTCAGCCTCGGCCTTATCCGGATTTCTGTTCAGGATGTCGAGGCCATGGCGAAGCGGCGCAAGGGGGTTGCGCAGTTCGTGAGCCAAGGTTGCAAGGAAAATATCCTTTCTATGGTCGGCCTCCTTCAATGCTGTCGCACGCGCTTCAAGCTCATCGCGTTGCATGGCAAGCTGCTGGCGCTGCCGATAGAGCTCGAAGAAAACATCGGCCTTGCCGCGAAGAATGTCGGCTTCGATGGGCTTTTGAATGAAGTCTACGGCACCAGCTTCATAGCCTTGGAAACGCCAGGCCCGGTCGGGGCTGCCGGCGGTCACGAAGATGATCGGAACGCGACGCGATCGTTCATTGCCTCGCATGAGCTCGGCCAGCTCAAAGCCGTTCATTCCAGGCATCTGAACATCGATCAGGGCAAGGGCCACGTCGTGCTTCAGCAGAAGCTCCAGTGCGTCGTCTCCAGAGCGAGCCCTCAGGAGCCTGAGACCCTCACGGCGCAAAAGTGCCTCCAGGGAAATGAGATTTTCTTCTAAGTCGTCCACCAGGAGGAAGGACACGAGGTCCATGAGCTTACACCTTCTTCAAGTATTCACTGATCGCGGAAAGCGACATGACGTTTGCGCCGGGGCATGCGGTCATCGCGGCTGCGGGCATGGCTGGGGCAAAAGCGTCGTGAGGATTTTGGACAAGCGCTGTTCCCCCTGCCTCGACAATGGCAAGCAGTCCCGCAGCACCATCATGATTAGCACCGGTAAGGATGATCCCTATCAAGCCCGAGCCGTAGACGTCGGCTGCTGTCTCGAATAGCACGTCAATTGATGGCCGAGAGAACATGATCGGGCCATCACTGGACAGTGCCAGGGAGGAGGCCGTCTCTATCAGCAGATGATAGCCCGGCGGCGCAAAGTATATTGTTCCCCCCTTTATCGGCTCCTTGTCCTCCGCTTCCACGACGTCGATTGCGCATTTCGCGCGGAAAAGCTCCGCCAGGACGCTGCGCTTGTCGGGGGGCATGTGCACCACGACGAAGAGCGGCAAGCGAAAACCTTTCGGCAGTCGGGGCAGGATTACGGACAGGGCTTCGAGCGCTCCGGCCGACGCTCCGATCACCACTGCTTGATAGCCAGAACCATTCACCGGGCAATCCTCTGATAGATCTTTTCCTCCCGCACAAATTCATTGAAGAGCCTTGCGTGCGACGAGAACCGGATGGTCTCCTTGGATCCAAGGCCCAAGAAACCATTGCGCGGGAGGGAGTCCTTAAACAATCCGATCGCTCGATCCTGGAGGGAGCGGTCGAAATAAATCATCACGTTTCTGCAAGAGACGAGATTCATCTCACCAAAGACGGCGTCGGTGACCAGGCTGTGATCGGAAAAGACCACGTTACGGCGAAGCGTTTTGTCGAAGGTCGCCCGACCGTAAGCTGCGGTGTAGTATTCCGACAGCGAAGACCTGCCTCCTGATTTTCGATGGTTTTCGGTAAACAGCTGGATTCGCTCAAGGTCATAGATCCCGCTCTCCGCAATGGCCAAGGCATCCTGGCTGATGTCGGTCGCGTAGAAGATTGTACGCTCTTCAAGCCCTTCCTCGCGAAAGAGAATCACCATCGAATAGAGTTCCTCGCCGCCGCTGCAGCCGGCGATCCACACCTTAAGGAAGGGGTAGGTGCGAAGGTGTGGGATCACGTGGTCCCTGATCGCCTTGAAGTAGGACGGGTCACGGAACATCTCGCTAACCTGGACTGTGAGGTATCCAAGCAGTCGCGGAAGTGCCGACGGATCGTGCAGCACGTTTTCCTGAAGCGCCGAATAAGTCGAAAAGCCAAGCTGTTCGCGCGCCTGTTTCAGCCGCCGTTTGATCGACGCCATGGCGTAGTTGCGGAAGTCGTAGTGATAGCGGACATATAGCGCCTCGAGCAGCAGCCGGATCTCGATATCCTCGACCTTGGCGATATTCGTTTCGGTCACCGTGGCATCCATACGCGTACGAGTGAGAGAAGCTTTTCAACGTCAAGAGGCTTTGCCATGTAGTCGTTTGCTCCGGCCTCGATACAGCGTTGCTGATCGTCCGGCATGGCTTTGGCCGTCAACGTTATGATTGGAAGCTTGGTGAAGGCACCGTTCTTTCGGATCTCGCGCGTTGCGGTCAGGCCGTCCATGACAGGCATCATCACGTCCATCAGAACAAGGTCGATCGCTCTTGCCGCATCTTTTGCAGATTCGGACAGGGCATCGATGGCTTCCTGACCGTTCCTCGCAATTTCGACGACCGCACCTCTAGACTCGAGGATATTGGTGAGCGCGTAGACGTTGCGCACGTCGTCCTCGACGACGAGGATTCGGCGCCCTTCGAGAAGCGCGTCCCTGTTGCGGGCTTTTCGGATCATTTTCTGCTGCTCGTCAGGCAGGTCCGACACGACCTGGTGCAGGAACAGGGTAACCTCGTCCAGGAGACGTTCCGGCGACTTCGCACCTTTGATGATGATAGATTTCGAGTAACGCCGCAGCTTTTGTTCGTCGTCAGCAGACAGAACCCTCCCGGTGTAGACGATAACCGGCGGAAAGGAATAGTCTCCGTCATGGCTGATTGTCTCGAGGAGCGAATAGCCGGATGCGTCCGGCAGGGACAAATCGAGCACGATGCAATCGAAAGTCTGCTCCTTCAACAGCTTCAGGCATTCAGCGGCAGTGCCGGCGCTGACGGTTTCGACGTCATGTGACGTCAAGAGCTTGGCGACCGCTTCGCGCTGCACCTCATTGTCCTCGACGATCAGTACGCGGTGCATGCGTTGTGCCAGCTTGAACTCCAGCTTTCCCAAGACCTCGACAAGTTGCTCGCGCATCACGGGTTTGAGCATGTAGCCGACTGCCCCAAGCGAAAACGCCGTTTCCGCATAATCGCTGGCCGACAATATGTGGATTGGAATGTGTCGCGTACGCACGTCCCGCTTCAGCCTGTCAAGAACGGAAAGACCTGACTGATCGGGCAAACCAACATCCAGAACGATTGCACTTGGCATGAACTGCCTGGCGAGCGAAAGGGCCTCCTGCGCGGTGCCGGCAACCAGGGCTCGGAAGCCCATCTCGCGGGCGACGTCCCTAAGGATCGCAGCAAAGCTGTCGTCATCCTCGATAACGAGGAGGAGGTGTCGATCATCCGAAGGCAAAGCGCGGTCGTCTTCAACGATGTGGTTAGGCGCCGTCCGAGGCCGTGGCTCATCTGATATTGCAGCCGGTATGGCATGTGCAGCGGGAAGGACATCTCGAGGGGCGACTTTTGCCGGATCGTAGGATTGCGGCAATACGACCGTGAAGCTACTCCCCTGGCCCTCGCGGCTCATCAGATGGATGGTACCGCCCAGCAAGCGCACAAGCTCGCGGGAGATGGAAAGGCCCAGGCCCGTTCCGCCATATCTGCGGCTGATGGTACCGTCTGCCTGTTGGAAAGCCTCGAAGATGCTCTGCTGTTGGCTCTCGGCAATCCCGATCCCGGTGTCGCGCACCGCAAAGGCGATTTGCTCACCCGCTTCAGGCTTGAGCGTAACTTCAACCCTTCCATGTTCGGTGAACTTGAAAGCATTGGACAATAGGTTTTTCAGAACCTGCTCGAGCTTCTGCGGGTCTGTCGCGATGACCTTGGGACTGTCTGCGGCGACATCGACGGAGAACGCCAGGCCCTTGTTGTGAGCTACCGGATCGAACAGCTGCGTAAGGTTGTTTATCAGGCGCTCGAGCGACACCGGCTCTGGTTTGACGTCCACGTGGCCGGCCTCGATTTTTGACAAGTCGAGGATATCGTTGATCAGATTGAGAAGATCATTCCCCGAGGACTGAATCGTCTGTGCGTATTTGACCTGCTCTTCCGTCAGGTTTTCCTCCGCATTGTCAGCGAGCAGCTTTGCCAGGATGAGGGAAGAATTCAGTGGCGTTCGCAACTCGTGCGACATGTTTGCGAGGAAGTCCGACTTGTAGCGGCTGGCCTGTTCGAGTTCGCGGGCCTTCAGTTCCACCGACGCGTTGACCCGCTCCAGATCGTCCCGCTGGATCTCCAGCTGCTGTGCTTGCTCCTCGAGCTGGGAGTTCGTCTGTTCGAGTTCGACCTGTTGCTGTTCCAGCCTAGCCTGCGATTCCTTAAGAGCGCGGCCTTACTCTTCAAGTTCCTCGTTGGAGACACGAAGTTCCTCGCTCTGGACCTGAAGCTCTTCTGACTGCCGCTGGGTTTCCTCCAGCAGCGTTTGAAGCTCACTCCGATAGCTTGCAGATCGCATCGCTGTCGCGATGGAGGTTGACGCCTGATCAAGGAAGGTCATGACGTGTTCAGGGACTTGCCGAAGAAAGCCAAGTTCCATGACGGTATTGACGGTATCGTCCACGATGCTCGGTGAAATGACCAGATGCCTTGGCTTGGCCCGGCCGAGCGATGAGCCGAATGCCAGATAGCCATCAGGAACGTCGTCGACACGGACGGTCCGTCGTTCAGCGGCGGCTTGACCAAGCAGTCCTTCTCGTCCTCCGAAACGGGCGGGAACGGAGGCTTCCGCGGGCACGCCACAGGTGGATGCTCGTCGAAACCAATCCTTGTCGCCGACAAAGATCGCGCCAGCGATTGCTCCCGCATAAGCGGACATGAACTCGAGGATGCTGTTGCCGAGCTGGTCGGTTGGCTGGTCACCCATCATGGCGGTCGCCAAACCCAGATGTCCATTTCTCAACCACTCGTCATGCCGTCGCGCGATCGTAGCCCTGCGAACAAGGATGCCGATGGCAACGGTAAGAAGGATGCCGAGTATCGCTGCAAGCAGGCTACTCAGGAGCGCCGTCTTGTAGGAGTCCTCCATTTCGGCCAACCGTTGAGCGCGGAGATTGGACTCTTCCTGCGACATGGCGTTGAGTTCGGAGCGCAATGCGTCCATTTCGATCTTGCCGCGGTCGGAATTGACCAGGGCAAGGGCGGGTTCGAGACCCTGCGAACGCCTGATGTCGATCGTCTCCTTCAATTCCGCAAGTTTCGAATCCACATGCCGGGTCAGCATAGGCAGACGGCGCTGTTGGTTCGAATTGTCTTTCGTCAGGTCGGCAATCTCAACGATCCGCTGCCGAATACTCGTGAGCGCTTCCTGATAGGGGTCAAGATATCTCTCGTTTCCAGTGAGGACGAACCCACGTTGTCCTGTTTCTGCATCTTGAATGCTGGAAAGCAGCTTGCTCAAGCCCACGATCACTTCGTGTGTGTGCACGATCCGCGCGTTGTTTTCCCGCAGGGAGCGTAAATTGAAGTAGCCGATCGCGCCGCTGCCGAGGAAGAATAAAACGGCGGTAGCCAAGGCAAGTGCCACGATGGGCTCGAGATCTGTCTTGAGCCTATTAGTGGACACGGCAGCATGCGACATGAATTATTCTCGCCAATATGGAATTGTCCTGACCTCAGTGCCCGATTGCTAACCGCGGCACGGTGTTGGACGACAAGGAGTGCTGGCGCGAAATAATCCCTCAGAAGGAAACTTCAATGCAAGATTTTGCATTTTTTCACAGTTTGTGCCTTCGGCCATCAATCCTCGCTGCGCAGCTGCCGGAGCCAGCACTCGCGTAGCAAACTGATCAGGGCCGGCTCGTCGGTGACCAGGGCATTAACTAATCGGGAAAAGGTACGCAACGAGGACAGAGCCACTCACGTATCTCTTTTCCCGCAATTGAGCATCTCGAGCCGGTCCCTCTGCCGCCAAGGGGGCAACCTCAGCGCAGAAGGCCGTCGCGTTCGAAATCCTCCCCATCCAGCAAGTTTGCAGAGATTTGGTCAGAACCCCTCTGTGGGTGCTGCTTGAGCAGGACAGCCATTCCTCAAAGGGATCGTGAGCTTTGCCTAGCTCGGCGAACCCGACGACTGTTTCCGCTGCCGCTGCAGCGTCCTTGTCCCGCCGGTCGTCAATTTCCACCGATCCAGTAGTTCATCGACCATTCTGGGGTCACCGAGGGAGGTGATCTTTTGCAAGCCCTCGCAGTTCATTGTGCGGACCCGAGGAAGTCGGCTGCCTTGGAGCCATCGAGGTCATTCAGTGAAGAAATTCCATCGGATAGAGGCAATACAACATGCGGCGCATCAAGGAGCGGCTTGGAACGACAATCCTGCGCCAGATGCCTCGTCAAGTTCCACTGAGCTGTATGTCGTCGGAAGTCTTCGGCATGATGTTTCAAATAACGCACGCCAGGAGTTAGCCTCAAAGACCTTTCATTGCGTATTTTGTCTTCAGGTTCTCATAGGCGTCTTGCCTGAACTGTTCGGCTGTATCTTCGGAAGCGAATGTCCGCTCCCCAATGATGTCTCCGTCGACTATCGTCACCTTGTACTGCCCATTACGGCGATCGATCAATGCGTTGAATAAGGGTTTGGTATTCATTGACTCCGTCCTGGCATTCGCTTTCGCAAACGTCTTCAACAAGGCAGGAAGATAAAAGGGGCAAGATCTTCTCTGCCACATCACCTTGACGATAGACGCGAACGATCGGATAGCGGTCGCGGAGCGCCTATCTTCGCGCCCCTTTCCGAAGTGCGCGGACCGTTAAGATAACGCCGTGGGCAAAACTCGTCTATTGGGCCAAAGGTCCGGGATGGAGGAGCAAGGCTGTGGTCATACCCTAGGAATGATCCTGACTTGGCCTCGATGTTTCTCAAGGTGTCTTGAGCGGGATGGTCAAGGGGTAGAGTGCTGAAGGTTCTGCAAATTTCCTAAGGGAAGGCGGCCATGGCAGACTCACATGGGGAAGCGCCGGTCAAGTGGGATTAGCTTATCATATCGATGACCCTTCAAACTATGGGATCCAGGTTGAGCCCGACTGCATGACTCTGCTCGTTAGCCGAACAGATCAACCTCACATTCGGTCGCCGCTCTTTCACGGCTGCACCAATATCCCGCTTGCGGCGGCTGGGCTCAGGCGACGACACCATTCTGAGTGAGCGGCGTTTTAGGCCAGTCTGCCATGCGGTTCGTCCACCTGCATCCGTCAGGACTGATCAGGCCCTGGGGAATGAGACAGCGTGTTATGCGGCTTTCATCAAGGCGCCCTCGATGATGACGCCGGATGTTGCGTATTTCCAGAGAGCAATCAGCAGCTTTCGCGCGAGCGCGACGATCGTAGTTTTCTTGAAGCGACCTCCGTTGCGTTGGAGCCTGGCTTGGAACCACAGTGTAAGGCTCGACTCCGGCTGGTGGCGTAGCCAAAGCCAAGCGAGCTGGACCATCGTTGTTCGCAGCCGTGGATTGCCAGTTTTGGACACGCCTTGTTCTCGGTCGACTTGGCCACTTTGCCACGGCGTTGGCGCTAGGCCTGCGTAGGCGGCCACCTGCCTGCGATTGTCAAAATGTCGAAAGAGGCCTTCATGACAGAGCACAGCCGCAAACTCCGGGCCAACGCCCTTGATGTCTATTAGGAGCTTTGCGGGACCGTGAGCTACCTGTTCGTCAGCATGCAGAAGCTTGTCACGCTCGATCTCTATCTGTTTAACCTGTGCGAGCAATAGTTCAAGGCGGTCAAGCTCGCGGCTGATCTGGGCTTTAAGATGAGGCGGCAGCGATCTTCCATCGCCGGTTACGAGTTCCTCAAGCCGATCCCTGCGATCTCGGTTTAGCGGTTCGTAATCCGTGACCCCCTGTGCGAAGAGTAGCCCCTTTATTCGGTTGACGTGACATATCCGTTCTGTCGTCAATACCTTGCGTTCGCGACAGATACGTCGGCGGTCCTCCTGCTCCGGTGTTGGCGCTTTGACCATTGCACATATGCGCGGTTCGCCGCGCTTGAAGGCAAGAAGAGAGCGAACGAGCGTTTCACCATCGATCTTGTCGGTCTTAGCTCGGCGACTGCGACGAGACACTGCGATAGAAGCGGGATCAACGACGTAGCTCTCGATCCCCGCCTTGTAGAGAACTCGATGGATCCAGAACCCATCCAGCCCAGCCTCCTGGATAGTGACAATGGGAAAGTCTTGCCCCATGCGCGCTCTTGCCTTCTCTCGCAGGCTATCGAAGCGACCGAACAAGGCGGATAAATCACCACTGGAGACACTGTGTTTCGACAACTTCTCGCCTCCACCTGGAGAAAGCGACGTGATCAGCCAGGTTGAACGGCTGAGCTCCAACGACACGAAGATCGCGCCCAGATCAGTTCGGATAGCACTCAGAGGTTCGGATCGCTCGGCAACTACATGCATGGTATTCCTCCACGGGTGTTTGTTAGCAACGTCACTCTGCCAGAGCACTCGCCGCTATCCATCCATCCCCATGGGATCTGGTGATGTTCAACGTCACCTATTCCCCGGAGGGAAAGCCACCATGACCAAGACCGATGGTAAGACAGCCAGTGCTGCAGTGAAAGAGATTTTGCTATCGAACCCTGACGGCCTGCGTGAAGTGATCCGCGCAGTGATGCAGGAAGTGCTTGAAGCGGAGATGGACGAGGCGCTCGGGGCTGGCAAAAGCGAGCGCACGCCGGACCGGCTCGGGTACCGCTCGGGCCACTACGGCCGAACGTTGATCACCCGCGTTGGCAAGCTTGAACTGCGTGTTCCGCAAGATCGCTCGGGACACTTTTCCACCGAACTGTTTGAACGATATCAGCGCTCCGAGCGAGCCCTGGTGGCGACCTTGGCGGAGATGTATGTGCAAGGAGTTTCGACCAGAAAGGTCAAGGCAATCACCGAAGAGCTCTGCGGCCATGCTTTCTCGGCATCTTCAATCTCGGCGATCAACAAACGATTGGACGAAAGCCTGAAGGCGTTTGCCGAACGCCCGCTTCTTGAGCCCTTTGCCTACCTGATCCTGGATGCCCGATATGAGAAGGTCCGTGAGGCTGGTGTGGTGATGAGCCAGGCAGTGCTGGTTGCCGTTGGCATCGATTGGGACGGACGGCGGCAGATTCTGGCTGTCGAAATGGCGGCCCGCGAGAGCCGCTCGGCGTGGAAGGACTTTCTCGTCAAGCTGAAAGGCCGCGGTCTACGGGGTGTGGAACTGGTGGTCTCAGACGATCATGCCGGCCTCGTGGCGGCGATCGCGGAGGCGCTTCCCGAGGCCGCCTGGCAACGCTGTTACGTGCACTTTCTGCGCAACGCCCTCGATCACCTGCCACGAAAGCATGGCGACGACTGCCTGCAGGAACTACGATGGCTCTACGACCGGCGCGACCTCGACGAAGCCAAGGCCGATCTCTCTGCCTGGCTCGCCAAGTGGTCGGCACGCTATCCGCGCTTGACCAGCTGGGTCGAGGAGACAATCGAACAAACACTGACCTTCTTCCGATTGCCACGCCAGCATCACAAGCACCTGAAATCGACCAACATGCTCGAACGCCTCAATGAGGAAATCCGACGCAGGACCTACGTGGTGCGGATCTTTCCAAATGCAGAGAGTTGTTTGCGCCTCGTCAGAGCGCTCGCAGTTGAAACCCACGAAAACTGGATGGAGGCCAATCGCTACATCAATATGGACGATCTACGAGAGCACAAAAAACTCGCAATGCGCCAGGCCGCATGACCGCCCAATTTGCTGAACTTGACGCACATAACCGGTCAAGGCTCCGCAAGCCTGGTTCACCTGTGCTCGATCCCTCACGACCACTTTTTAGGATAAGTCGCTTAGAGGGGAACAATAGTGGGTAGCGGAGCAATCGGCGCAGCGGCGATAGATCTTTGAATGCCCGTGAGACCTCCCGCTCAGCGGGCCTGCTGTCGCGTGGCGCCAAAGCGGGCTCGACGAGCCTTCGAGAGCGTAAAGGCGCGCCACCTGTAAAAAAGCCGTTCAGCTATCGGAGAAGGCCTTCAAATAGACCCGCAGCCGATCCATGCTTTTACGGCTTCAACGGCAAGAGCCGGTAATTTCACCGCGCTCGGACAGCCGCACGCATTGCTATTTGAGCCGATTGGCTGCCTTGTCGCATGCGTCACGATCGGTACCGTGGCGCATTACTATACGCTTCGCATCTTCCGTCGAAATACCATGTTTTTTTGCGAAGTACTCGATCTCATAAGGTTCACTCGCTGATACGCGGTTTCGGTCTGCTGCTCCTCGTTTCGACTTGTCGTCTGCCATACAAGTGTTCCTTCTGTTGGTGTTATGGAACGCCCGGCAGAATCGAAGGTTCCAGTTGCTGCATATGCTTGCCTTGGTCAGAAGGGACGCGTGAGCGGGCCGCGGGGTTCACGCTAGCTCCAGATATTGGCTAAAGGACCATCGGACAGGGGAGTGGTTCGCCCGTCTTGCTTACGATTGTAGAGCCATATGGTTCACGTGACGTGATCACAATCCGCTCGTTTTGAAGTGGCCGGACCAGGTGTCTTGCCTCCTCCCACGATGCCCGCATCCACACGTTGGTTTCCTCAGGCGTCTGCAAAAGGACGGGCATGGCTTTTTCATGGACAGGGCGCACGACATCGTTTGGCTCCGTTGTCAGGATCGCATAAAGATCGTCTGTGGTTAGACCGTCTTTGACCTTTCGCACACTTAGCCATTGGGGCACCCATAGGCCTGCAAAAAACATGACGGGCCTCTCCAAATTTTTCGAAAACCAGGCGTTTGGAGTCTTTCCGCCTTCCTCCTTGCTAGCAGTGTCTGGCTCCGCGAAAGTCGTTACTGGCACCAAGCATCGGTGTTCCACTCCGAGCCAGCGCTTCCAATGCGGCAAATTCAGATTTCTAACGTTTGTGACGCCACTGTCTGGTTCGCGCCGAACAAGTTCGTCGATGTCCACGGGAAGGCCTTTTTTCCGGAGCTTCTCTGCCCGAACTTCCGCTGCTTTTCTCTGCACGTAGATCGGCGACGGGAGCCCCCATCGGCAATGGGCAAGCTGCGTCCTGTGGTCAAAGGTGTTGCGGATAACGGGTGCCAATTGATCCGGATTGACCTGATAGGCCGGCATCAGGTTAATGAGGCTTTCAACATCCTGCGCCCATTTGCTAGCCCAGTCGCGATCGTCCATACGGTAGAGATTACACATGCGTTGTCGTCTCCTGTTACTGGTCAAAGTCAGTATTTCAGTCCAGACATTCAAGTCATTGCGAAACCGTCGTGACGTTCTGTTCGATATCGGGTCGCAGAAACGCCTTCATTTGGGGACCCAAGAAAAATCTTTTCCAATTGGTCAAAAAATGATCATAACGCCCACGGCTGATGTTTATGCGGTTTTCCTCCAGGTTTCCGCAGCAGCTGTTCCCTCTGAAGGCTTGACCTTCGCACTTACGGGCCACGGTTTATCCGCTGGCCCTTTTTTCTTTTGCGCATGCGGCAAGGTAGAACGGACTTCACGTCCGCGGAGCAATGAAACATTTGGAAAGACAATGTGTTTCGGTCACCCTGTGGAACCATGGTAGTTTTCAAAGGCATGGGAGGATAGCATGAGTGACCGAAGGCTGGGCATGCTGATTGCGGTGGAGATATGCGTGCTGTTTTGGATTGCAACAGCCCTCTTCGTGTTTGGCACATTGTAAGGCGTTTGAGGAAAGCCAGAGCAAATTGGCATTCTACCATGCCCCTAGGATGAATGCTGGCATTTCATTGACGCTATGACTTTCAGTAGGGAACCTCGGGAACTTCTCCTCGCCCTGGAGCTTTTCTTAAGCAATCGATAAGAGGAGAACACCAATGCCAGACCCACAGGAATCACCAGCCGTAAAATCGTTGCAGAAAGAACAGGCCGAGCAGCGGCGTCGCGCCCGCCGAGGCGAGCTCGACCAGGGCCTGGAAAACACGTTCCCCGCATCTGACCCCGTTTCTGCGACTCACACATCCGTATCGTCTGGAAGGACGGATGCGCAAACCGCCGAGCAGGTAAAGTCAGAGGCAGACCAGTATCCAATCGAAAACCATGATCATGATTCGCGCCGCTCTACCTTCGGTGAACACCTTCGTTCTCTGCGGCGCGATACGAACCGGTTGACAAAATCGGTTTCCGGGGTCGCATCGGATTCGGTCGGTGTTGCGAATGCGCAAGCCCGCACACTGGTGGAAGATCTTAAGGAAAACGTTCGTGAGAGGCCAATTACGGCCATGGCAATTGTTGCGGCAATCGCATTTGTATTAGGAGCCACAAGATAGGAAACGAAGTTCCGGATCATCGCAGAGGCTCGTTGGACCAGACGGGGATCTTAATGGTTCGTATCTCTTTGAGCCGTCGTATCTCGAGTTGGCCATAGTCAGGTCCCTGCGGGAAATGTAAGGTCATTCGAAGATAGTTCTTCTTGCCGCATCGCTCGCATCTGAAGCGCCTTAGGACTCTGTCGAGGCTCGTATTGCCACAGAGCTCAATCAGGTCTTTTGGCAGATAATGGTGGGTAATCCTGCAAAAGTCACAGGTAATCGCCAGAAGCTGCCCTTGGTCGCTGGCGTTTTGAACGGTCCAGGTTCTTAGCCGTTTGAAGGGATGAATTTCGGGCATTGCGCAATTCTGTCCAAGAGAAAGCATTTCCATTCCAATGTTCATTATTTGTTCCATTGGACGGTCTGTCAATAACTGTTCCTGCGACGGTGGGATGACAATCGGTTTTCATCGCGTGACGCTGGTTCTCAATGACAGCGCTACGGGAGCCAAACCTGTGACTTGAAATCTTGAAAGGGCGGCCATGGGCTGTCCACAGGTAGAACCAGGAGCGATTATACCAAGAGATAGATTGAAACACCCGCAAAACTAGAGAAAATGGGGTTCCTTCAGCGGGACGATGTTCATGTTGCTCTACCGTAATGCGCGGCGGTTCGACTGCACGGATCAAATCGGAAACCGATATGTCGTTGTGGAACAGATCTGCGATGCAGCACCGCGCGAGCGTCGCATCGACTACATGACTGAAGACGGCGACATTGCTGACCGCCTCGACGAACACCGTTTCCTTTTATTGATGAAGGACAAGATCGTTGAAATTCGGAAAAGGAAGTGACTGAAGGATCTTCGCCCTGGCTTCGTGCACGCACTACCGGTGTTTGCCATTAGCTTTGCTCATAAACGCATTGGCCTTCGCCTAAAAATCACTTAACGCTGCATTTGGTCGTGACATCGCTACGCAAACGTTCGTTCTGCTGATGCTTCCATTGATCATATCCGTCACCCTTGGCGTAGGCCCGACTTTCGACTGTTTTCCAATCCCGCGCGTATCGCACGGCAAAGCCATTCACCCCCCACTCCTGGAACTGGTCGACATGCGTCAACTCATGGGCCCAGGCACAGGCACTTCCAACGATAACCGGGCTTTTGAACACGATCACATCGATCAAGGTCACCGCATCAGCAAATCCACCACGTTCCAACAATGAGGCAAGATTGAGCGAATGTTTGGAGACGATCCTGTATCGAACCCTATTCATGGAATCTTCGCTGGCATATCCGGTTAGCTGACGGCGGATGTCGGGCGGGATCGGCAGTGCTCCCTCAATGGCCTCGTTGCGGCTCGCGGTAATCATGCGCGCCAGTAACGGTCCGCTTAGCGAACTTGCTTGAAAATCTTTGAGACCGCCAACGAAACCGTCATTAGCAATGGCGATCTCATTTATCTCCAGATGGCGGCGGTGATACCCGTGTGAGGCGCCAGCTTCCGCTTCGTTGAGAAACAGCCCAACAGTAATCAGCAAACCCTCGCCAATCGCCCAGTGTCGTCTCATCGCAAACATCGTTGGCGGGTAAGCTATCCGTCTCGCGAGCGACCGCCGGACCATCTTAAAAATCCCTTATGCATCGCCAACACGAACTCCGACTCTCCAATCGTAGCGACCGCTGCGCCGCGAAACTGTCCGTGTGACTTAAACGTCGCTTGAGCGATCGGCGTGCAGATCGAGACGCTCATCCCGCCGTCGGCCTTTGGGGCCTAAGACAGGCTGTGGCGGCTCCCGGGCTAACGTGCCGCCGCATTACCGACGCGATTGCCAGCGTTCTGGGTAGCGTTGACCGTATTTGCGGCATCACGCCCAACCCCCTTGATCGTGTTGGCGCAGGACGCAAGCGCGAGCATCATCATGGACGTGGCCAAGATGGTTGAAATAATTCTCATTTGAACCTCCTTCATCACCTCGATGTCAGCAGCCCGACCAGAAGGGCAGCGTCTCTAGCTCTAATGGCTTTTGCGATCAATTGTTCCTCAACCAGTCGGTGTGGACCTTGTTCAGCTCGGTCTCAAAACATCCTTTAGGTCCATCGAAGCGACGAAATTCGCCAACCCACATTCGTTTTTGGCCAGACAAGACAGCAAACAGTCCGCGGACACGTTCTAGTCCGGCTTTGCAGCCGCCGAAGCGGAGGATTACCGAAGAACCTAAGAAACTCTGACCGGTCGCGCGGGTTAGAACGAAAGGACGCGGAAAGCCAAAACGGCACTAAATTCGCCGTCGACGCGGCTTCGCCACAACCCGTCTCGAACCTGTACAAGGGCAAGATGGAGATGGTGAGCGGAGAAAAGGGGGATATGATGAAATAGGCTTTCGCCGCGGAATTTGTTGAAGTGCATATTCATCGCCTGACCCGAAAAATCCGCGTCCCACGTATTGTCGGTGCCTTCGCCGGTGGCAGAATCATGAACACCAGAACCGCCCGCAGCCAGCTGATGGGTGGGATGATCTGGGGTATCTCATCTGCCCTTCACGAAGAGACCGAGTTCGACCGTCGGACTGCGCGCGTCGTCAATCGCGACCTGCAGGATTACCTTGTTCCGGTCAATGCGGATATCGGAAACCAAGGTCATTCTGGTCTCGAAGACCGATAATGATGTCAACGCCGCAGGCATTAAAGGTCTGGGTGAGCTTGGTAATGTCGGGACCGCAGCCGCGATTGCGAGCGCCGTCTATCATGCTACGGGAAAGCGGATCCGCGAGCTTCCGATCCGCATCGACAGCCTTATCGCCTGAGATCGACCGTCGTGGCGCTCTTATGATGTCGAAGCATTTTCGAACAGGGGGTGATTTTATAGCGACACAAATGAATCTGGCAGCATCGATTGGGTAACGCAGTGGTAGCCACGGTTCCTCGCCATGCGTTTAACAACCGACGCAACGCGGCAGTCAAACGCTGTAACGGCGCGATAGCCAACGAAACGACTTATCGCAATTCGATGTTGATAGCCTTCGGGCCCTTGCCTCTTTTATCCGGTTCCGTGTCGAAGGAGACCTTTTGACCCTCGCGAATTGACTGGATCCCCGATGCCTGAAGGGCCGAGACGTGTACGAATACGTCATTACCGCCATCATCGGGGCTGATAAAGCCGAATCCCTTGTCTCCATTGAAGAACTTCACTGTACCCGTCGCCATTGCAAACCTCTCAGCTGACAATTCTTTCAGCATGGGGGTGACGAGGAGCCGGCGCAAGCAAAAATTTCAAGCCCCCTGACTTGTTCAAGCAGGGCAAGGCGGGTCACTCATTCCCAGGCTTGGCTTTGGAGTGTTAGTGAGCCGCAGCTATCTCGCCATCGTCGGCGAGGTCGCGGTATCAACTTTTGCGGCCCGCTCATATGACCGCGAAACCACCAGCCATCGAAGGCGTTTTCATCCTATCAACGTCAAAGTCAGCGGTCGCCGCCAGCCCGCTGCCTGTCCGCAGAAAGGATCTGCAAACATCATGGGCGACAATCTTTCGAAATACCGCGCCAAGCGCGACTTCAAGCAAACCAGTGAACCGAGCGGTGAGAGTGCCGTCAAACCATCGAACCGTCGGCGCTTTGTGATCCAAAAGCATGACGCGACCAGATTGCACTACGACCTGCGCCTGGAGCTCGACGGTGTTTTCAAATCCTGGGCGGTGACCAAGGGGCCATCACTCGATCCACATGACAAACGACTGGCCGTCGAAGTCGAAGACCATCCACTGGACTACGGCGACTTCGAAGGCACGATTCCGAAAGGACAATATGGCGGCGGTACAGTCATGCTGTGGGACCGTGGCTACTTTGAGCCTGAAGGAAAATTGTCACCGCAAGAAGCCTTGAGAAAGGGAGACTTCAAGTTCACGTTGGAAGGCAAGCGTCTTCAAGGCAGCTTCGTTCTGGTGCGAATGCGCGGTGATCGCGATGACGGCAAGCGAACCAACTGGTTGCTGATCAAGCATCATGATGACCATTCGGTCGACGGCAACGGGGCGGCTGTCCTGGAGGATAACGAGACGTCAGTCGCCTCCGGCCGCAGCATGGAGCAGATTGCCAGCGGCAAGGGGCGCAAGCCGCGACCCTTCATGATGGCGGGCGCCGACGTCGAGGCTGATGCGGTCTGGGATAGCAAGCAAGGTATGGCTGCTGAGGAGCGCAAGATGAAGTCCCGCAGGACCGTGACGTCGACCACCGCCGACCTGCCTGATTTTATCGCGCCGCAGCTTTGCGTGACACTTTCGAGGCCTCCGGCCGGCGAAGATTGGCTGCATGAGATAAAATTCGACGGGTATCGAATTCAGATGCGCGTGGCTGGCGGCGAAGTCACCTTGAAGACTCGAAAGGGGCTGGACTGGACAAAAAAATACCCGGCAATTGCCGAGACGGCTTCCGGACTGCCGGATTGCATTATCGATGGTGAAATCTGCGCGCTCGACGTGGATGGTGCTCCGGACTTCGCGGCCCTTCAGGCTGCTTTGTCGGAAGGGACGACAGGCAATCTGGTCTTTTTCGCATTCGACCTGCTTTTCGACGGCGGCGAGGATTTGCGCCCCATGCGGCTGGTTGAGCGCAAGGAACGACTGCGAAATCGTCTGCAGGGGGCAGGTGACGACCCCCGTATTCGCTTCGTAGAACATTTCGAAACCGGCGGCGACGCCGTACTCCGCTCCGCTTGCAAGTTGTCGCTCGAAGGCATCGTATCCAAACAGTTGGATGCGCCCTATCAATCAGGACGGACCGACAGCTGGGCAAAGTCGAAATGCCGCGCTGGCCATGAGGTCGTGATTGGCGGCTATGCCAAGACCAATGGGAAATTCCGCTCATTGCTTGTCGGCGTCAACCGTGGAGATCACTTTGTCTATGTCGGCCGGGTGGGCACAGGTTTCGGCGCCAGCAAAATCGAAAGCCTTTTGCCGAAGCTCAGGTCAAAAGAGACCACAAAGTCGCCGTTTACCGGGGCCGGGGCGCCAAGACAGGAGAGGGAGGTCGTCTGGTTGAAGCCCGAACTCGTTGCAGAAATCGAGTTCGCCGGCTGGACAGCCGACGGACTTGTGCGCCAGGCAGCCTTCAAGGGTTTGCGAGAAGACAAGCCGGCGGCAGAGGTCGAAGCCGAGATACCTGCCTCTCCCGCAAAGACCGACACACAGGACCCCGTGCCGGGTGGCCCGGCTCAGTCCGCTCGCCGCAAAGGCGCGAAAGCCGAGGTCATGGGCGTTCTCATCTCCAATCCGGACAAGTCGCTATGGCCCGACGCCGGGGATAGGAAACCGGTCACCAAAGAGGACCTTGCCCGCTATCATGAAACAGTGGGGCATTGGCTTATCGACCACATCAAGGGGCGGCCATGCTCGATCATCCGGGCGCCGGACGGCATTGGCCGGGAGCAATTCTTTCAGCGGCATGCGATGCCCGGCACGTCCAATCTTTTGGAACTCGTCAAGGTCGTCGGTGACAAGAAGCCATATCTGCAGATCGATCGAATCGAGGGTCTAGCGGCGATTGCGCAGATCGGCGGCGTCGAGCTGCATCCGTGGAATTGCGAGCCCGGCCAGCCCGAGGTGCCTGGCCGGCTTGTATTTGATCTCGATCCCGGCCCAGATGTCCCGTTTTCAACGGTGGTCGCCGCCGCACGCGAGATGCGCGACCGGCTTGATGAGCTCGGCCTGGTCAGCTTCTGCAAGACTACAGGTGGAAAGGGATTGCATGTGGTAACCCCGCTTGCCGTCAACAAGCGCAATCCGCTCGCCTGGGCGCCGGCGAAGGAATTTGCCCATGATGTGTGTGAGGCCATGGCCCGCGACAACCCCAATCTTTATCTTATCAAGATGACCAAAAGCCTCCGCAACGGCAGGATTTTTCTCGATTATCTTCGAAACGATCGGATGGCCACGGCCGTGGCACCTTTGTCGCCCCGTGCCCGTCCCGGGGCCACGGTGTCTATGCCGCTGACCTGGAGCCAGGTGAAGCCCGATCTCGACCCAACACGCTTCACGATACGCACCGTGCCGGGGTTGCTTGCGAAAAGCTCTGCCTGGCGGGATTATTGCGATGGCGAGCGGCCTTTGGAAGAGGCGATCAAGCGACTTGGAAAGGCAAGAAGGGCCGCGTGAGTTCAGGCTCGGCAACGATGGACGAGAAAACCAAAAACGGATTTGCTCAGCGCCCGCGTGAAGGTGCGACGACTGATCTGCCGCACGATCGAATGACGGTGCAGAGATTTCGGCAAGCTTTTCCTCGCGCTCGATGGAGCGACAGCCTGAACGCCTGGTTTGTGCCTGGGCGCACAGCGCAGAAACGGATCGGCAGGTGGCTCGCTGAAATGGAGGCCGAGGCGGACGCTTTTGCTGACGAGAAGGGCAGGGACGCTTTCGCTTTCGATCCGATAGAGAGCCGTTATCTGGAAGCAGCAACCGCGACGCTGCAAATCCGAACACCTTATTCGCGCAGCGTCATTAAAGAGATCCGGGAGATTCCCCATGCAAGGTGGGACGCTGATCAGCGGTTTTGGACAGTGCCTTACCGCTCGTTTGACGAATTGAGCCGGCGATGGCCGGCGATTGAAGCGGCTTGCGAACGCAGTGAGCCGGAAGCGCGGCGCGCGCGTCGGGAAGCAATCAAGGGAACAAAGGAAGAGGAGGCCTCCAAGGCGCGGACACGGGAGCGCCGCCGGAAGCGATATCCAGTCCCAGCCGACGACGCTCCTCCCTTTATGCGGGTGATCGGCACGCATGTCGGGGTCCTCTACTTCATCGGGACGCACGGCGAACTGGCCGACTTGGTCACGATCAGGTCGTTCTACTTTGCGCCCAGGAAAGGTGCGGAATATGTCTGGGCGTCATGGCGAGCGGGCACGCTGGAAGAACTGGTAACCACGTGGCCATCGCGAGCCTCGCCGGATGAGAGCGCGCTCGATCGGGGTTGGTGGATGCCGACGCTGGATGAGTTGCGCGCTGCGCGACGCGACGCCAGATCACAGCAGACCAGACAGCGCCGAGAGAAGGATAAGTCTTAGAGTGAAACAAGGTCAGACGGCCGTGCTTGAGAGATTCCTAAGCCTGCCGCGGGTGGCGCCTGGCGAGATCGTCGGACTCTGGCAGGAGCAGAGCATCCCGACTGGTCATCCATTGGATAACGTTTTGGAAAACCTCGGATGGTTGTGCAAGCGGTTTAGGGCGGACATGCGCGCCGATGCGTTGCTTTTCCAATCGTCCGAGGACGAGCTTGTTCGTATTGATCCGGCCTGCATCCCGCTTCGTCTGGTGCTTGGCTTCCTGAGCTGGGCCATGGGCGCAGCCCGCAATCTTTTTTTGTCACTGAAGTGGGCCCTTCTAGCCGAAGGCACGGTAGCCCGCCTTGCGACGCTCGATCCCTTCCGATGAACTTGGCAAGCGAGCAGCGTGCTGCCGCTTGCGGTGGTCCAGGTCTGTCAGGGCGCTGCCCACAAGGGGTGAGCGCCATGATTGTTTGGCCGCCAACGTCGGTTCATCAGGATCGCCTTTGACCTTACAAGCGCCTTCGGGATGCATGGCGGAATCGGCAACTCCGATCGATCGCACTTGTTTCAGTCGACCGCGGCTGCTGACCGTGAACCTCCTGCGTCATCGATCGTGCCCAGCGTTGGGGCCAGTACTCGAAAAATTTCACTCGAGATCGCGTTTACCGGCTTGCCGGTGTATACGATCTGGCAAGGTGCGCCGAGACAAGCCGGAGAAATGAGTGACGCAGCAGTTCGACTTATTTGTTTCAGGGGAAGCGTCCGTTGAAAAAGTGGCTGCTTCGTTGCCTTCGAAACGTCAGCCGTCGACCGTCTTGAGTGAGGACGACATGGTGGGGCATCTCCAGGCAACTGGGCGCTACCGCATCTTGAAGAAGCTCGAGCCCCGTATCGTCACCACAAACCCCCGGCCCGGATTTCCGCTGAAGGGTGTCATTCTCGACACGGAAACCACCGGCCTCAGTCACCGCACGGATGAGATCATCGAAATTGGCGCCGTTGCGTTCACGTTTGATGATTATGGCAATGTCGGCGATGTCACCGGCGTCTACGGAGCTTTGCAGCAGCCGAGCATTCCAATTCCGGAAGACGTCACGCGTCTGACCGGCATTACCAATGAAATGGTGGCAGGTCAGATGATCGATACCTATCAGCTGCGTGCAATCCTGGAGGGCGTTGATCTTATCGTCGCGCACAATGCTGGCTTCGATCGGCCATTTTGCGAGGCCTTCTCGCCGATATTTACGGATAAGGCCTGGGCTTGTTCGATATCGGAAATTGATTGGACGTCACGTGGGTTCGAAGGAACGAAGCTTGGCTATCTGATCGGGCAGGCCGGTTATTTCCACGATGGACATCGGGCAGTCGACGATTGTTTTGCTCTGCTTGAGATTCTTGCAGGGACAACTGTCGACCAGACGTCACCGCCCTTTGCCGAACTCTACGAGGCAAGCCAGCGATCTCGCGTTCGCATTTTTGCGGAAAATAGTCCGTTTGATATGAAGGACCACCTGAAGAAGCGTGGGTACCGCTGGTCCGATGGTAGCGAAGGTCGACCAAAATGCTGGTGGATAGAAGTTACGGACGCGGGTCTCGAGGACGAACTTCATTATTTGCGCTCTGAAATCTATCGCTGGGATGATGCTGACCCGCCGATAAAGCGCCTGACCGCGTTTGACCGCTTCAAGGCCTGATCGAGCAACTATCTATCAATGCGCTGTCAGCGCTGCATCAGAGGAGGCTTTGACTGCAGTGGCGGGAACCCGCTTGATCCAATTTCGTTCCTGACAAAGGCATCGAACCAACGGATCCGTCATGTCGGCCAGACGCATTGTGCTCAACAGCTTTCTGATTCTCGGCCTGTTGCTGGCAGCCTACCTTCTCTACAAAGTCTTCAGCCGGTACACGTTTGACGAGGTACTGCGTTCGATCGACGCGATTTCGGCTTCGGGTGTGGGGTCGGCGATTGCCTTTTGCTGTCTCTCTTATCTTTGCCTCACAGGCGTTGATTGGATGGCGTTGCGTTATGTTGGCCGACCACTTGGTTATCGGAAAGCTGCGATTGCCTCTTTTACCGCACTCTCAATTGGCCATAATCTCGGGGTCGCAGCCTTAAGCAGCGGCGCCGTGCGCTATCGGTTCTACACACGGTGGGGACTGAGCGCCGAACAGGTTGCGAAGGTCATCTTGTTCTGCGGGATGACGGTCATGCTCGGATTAGCATCGCTGGGAGGCATACTCTGCCTGATAAATCCTGTGGGTGTGAGCAAATTGTTGGGTGTGAACGTCGATGAACCGTTTTGGATCGGTTTGGTCGTCCTGTCACTGCCAATGGCCTACCTCATTCTTTCCGCGACGATGCGCTCACCATTGCAGATCTGGAAATGGCGCTTTGCCATGCCCGACCCCAGGATCGCGGTCGGGCAACTCGTCATCGGTACCTCCAACTTTACCTGTGTCGCAGCCTGTCTCCACCAACTCCTGGCGAGTGGATCGCAGGTGAGTTTCATTCAAAGCGCGACAGCTTTCGTTCTTGCCAATGTGGCCGTGCTTGCCGCTCATGTTCCAGGTGGGCTTGGGGTGCTTGAGGTCACAGTCAGGGCGGTATTGCCGGGCACAGCCTCGATCGGTGCACTTGTGGCATTTCGTGTAATCTACTTTCTTCTGCCGCTCGTCCTCGGCCTTTCGGTTCTTGCCGTCAGCGAGATCGCCTTTAACAGAGAAAAAAAGAAAAGCCTGAACTTCAGCGGCAAGCCGCCCCGCGTGGCAAGCCCAGCCTCGGCGGCGGGCGACACGGCAGCCAGGGGCCGCTGATGCGGTTTCCTGGCTCGCCTTGATGCGTGACATGGACTGAAACTCAAGCCACCTATCGATCGGTGAGCTACGCCGGCCTTCGCGCCAACTGGCGAGGAGTGTGTCATCCTGGCGACAACCGGTCTTGGTTTTTGCCACAGCGCCACGTTCATGCCGGAATTATCTGGTTTTGGTCTTTCATAGACCAAAAGGGCGCAAAATGGATTTCATCAACCGTTTTATCGATCAGCCGATGCTTCACGGTGCGTCGCGGGCTATGCAAATTTGGCACGAGCGTAGTGGACGCTCGCCGGATGAACTTGGCCCCGTTTGGGACCTCTTGGTGATCTTATGCCTGGCCGGATTAAGTTGCTGGCTTCTGTCGGGAACTGGATGGCTGCTTTCAGCCAGCACCCTTATACTTCTGTCGCTTCGTCCGGCCTGGGCGCTTTTGGCAAAACCGACACATGGAACCTACGATGCGCGGGCCTATCGCGCTCGGGCGGCCATGGCAATCAGCAAGCGTGAAACCGAATGGTCGGTGCGAATGCTTGTCCTTTTGATCTCGGCTTGCCTGCCAATGCTCGCTCGAGCCGGCGATCATGTAGGCGACATCTTCGTTCTAGGCGCCGGCATCTGGTTCGTTTTGACGGTTCCCGCCAACGCCTATCTTGCAGCCGCCGAACCACCCAAACCGCGCGACGGCGACTGGGCATTGGGACGGAAACAAATCTTCGCGGTCGGCCTGACGCAAGCGTAGCGGAACTATTCGTTTATCGCTCCGTTTATCTCCGGTCACGTTGACGGAGGTTAAGATGCTTTACTACGCTCTTGTATTCTTGGTAATCGCGTTGATTGCTGGCGTGCTGGGCTTTGGCGGAATAGCCGGAGCTTCTGCATCGATCGCGCAAGTCCTATTCTTTATCTTTCTGGTACTTTTCGTCGTTTCGCTGGTCATGCGTGTCCTGCGACGTTGAAGAGGCTGGTCAGGCGTCATCACAGCGCCACCGTCACGTTTGATCACGTGGCGGTGGAGCCGTTCGATCGATCGAAAGGCGACGAGCAAGGACAAGAAGGGCTCGGTGCTGGCGCTGAGCAGATTCAGACAATGGGAGATCGTTTCATGGCTGCCAACATCGCAGACCGCTCACTCGGATCCGGGGACGAACCGTTCTACGACCCGCTGGCTGTGGCCGAAGCCGATGCCGCAGTGGTCGAAAATGTCGAAGCTGAGAGCGTGCGACGCCCCTTCGAGGAGCTCCAGAGCGACCTGCTGAACCTGCGGCAAGATATAGAGCACTTGCGTGCAAGGCTTTCCGTGATTGTGGGCCAAAGCGAGGTAGCTGTGCGATCGCACATCGAGTGGGCGGATGCCAGCGCGCACGCGCAACTGGGGAACTATCCCTGGCTCAAACTTGCGGGAGCCATGGCCTGCACTTTCACCTTGGTACGAATATTTCAAAGAGTTCCGCTCGTGTCCATCGTAACGACTGGTCTTGCGGTTGTGACAGCCGCTCGAGGGGATGAGCGATAATTCTGCTCGATAAGACTTGCTCGACCATAGTGTTTATAGTGGCCTCAGAACCTTGCGGGTGAAACAGGAAGCAAGAGCGTCTGACACCGTCATCGCAAGTACGCCTACAGCAAGTGGGGTTCTTTGTCGTCTGGCTGCCAATGGGTGAGTAAGGGATCAGACGTGCCGGTAACTGGATCGGATCCTGGAAGAGGCAGGGTTTCAAGAGCGGCTTGTTCTGTAGCGGTCGGAGCTGATGTTTTTATATCCGCTTTTTGGCCTGGCGGATATGCGCCGACAACGAGGAAGTCTTCGCTTGCAGCGACAAGGCAGTGGCCTGTCCCGGCTGGGAGTACTATGCCGTCGCCGGGCTTTAGCGCAATCACCATCCCCTCCGGTCCTCCGATCATCAAAGACGCTTGGCCGCTTGCGACCCCAAGCACTTCATGGGCGTGAACATGGTAATGATGATAATCGAACACGCCATTTTGCCAGGTTCCCTCCCAGCGATGCTGTTGGAAAAGCGCTTCAATCCGAGATCCTGCATTGTCACCCTCTGCCGGCAGGGCGCTCTTATAAATCAGGACGGGTAGCTTAGGATTGTTCGGGATCCAGTCCTTGGATGATAGAAGGCGGGTATGCAGCTCCATTGCGTCTCTCCCTTTTGGACTAAGAATTGTCGCGCCCTTCAACTTGCCAAATGCAAGGCAACGGATCTCGTTCCGTTTCTGGTCGCCATGGATGTTGCCAGACTGATGGCAGGTTGGGGCTACTGTGTTCCCTGCAGATGGCCGGATGCCTCACAGCCTCAACAGCACACCCCGCTTTAAAAGTCGGAATGCTCGGTAGAATGGGAAGTCATGACCTTGCACACCGCTCCAGAATGCCTATCTCAGAATCGACCTCGACCTGGAGCCTCGAGATGGACAACACTCAGGATCTTTTCGCCGATCCGAAAATTGAGATCATCCCGCCAAATCGTGTTCGCGATGATCGTCTTTCGAAGTGCATTTGCTGCCGCAAATCCAAGGCGTCATGCGAAATGGACGAGGACGGATGCGGCATTTGCAACGAGTGCCTTGGCCCTGGTGCCACAACCTGCGATCCGATCAGCTTCGAAGATGCGCTTGCGCGATTGCCCAGCGGCCACGTGCTGGGGACATTTCGAAATCAACGCTGGTCGGCCGTGACCAAGAGATCCAGGGACGATCGACGGGTATGGTTCTGGGCGGAGGAACTGGGCGGCAACGGCGTCGTCAGTTTCAACTGGTACATGATGTCTGGAGGAAGATCCGTCCTTAGGCCATGTGAAATGTCCACATCCAAAGTGATGGCATTCGTTCTTGAATTTAGTCCTGACGCGTGAGGCATCACCGCAAGCCTCTATGATCACCGCCGAACGCGCATCCGGCGGGACTGGTGCAACCGTGCAGTCGTGGCAGCGATCGATCTTACCGGCTTTGCAATCGAAAGCGGCTTCGTCAGGATGTTGTCCGAATGGGAATGGCTCCCGCTTCGCCAAACGGGAGCAGTTCCTCTTCGAACGCCTGGCTTGAGGTCGACCTTATTGACGAAGCGGCGAAAGCTGCAATCTGGAAACTCCGGCCGCGACGTTCAGGCCAGTTCCAGTTTGTCCGCTGACGGGCTGAAGCGCGAAATTCCTTGAGTTTCCTCCCACGAGCGCATTAGCCCCGAGGCCCACGCCAACTGCCGCGTTTGCCGATGCACCAACATATGTGCCGGCCAGGTCACCTTCGCCGACGCGTGTCGGCTTCGTATTGACCACAACCCAACTCAAGTAGGACTTGCCACTCACCCCTATATCGAGCCCGAGCTTGCCAATAGTTCCCGCATAGTGCTCAACTCTGCCGCTTTGCTGGCGGAACCGGCAATTGATCGCTCGATTTGAGCCTATGACCATTCCAACCCCGCCGGCGACTTCACATGATAGCGTGCCCAGTCTCTGACGCGGTTCCTTCACGACGATGATCTTTTGCGGGCTCTGGGCTTTATGCATCGTCGCTGACCATCCACTGCCGGGCAGGATAAAAGCCATTGCCGCGACTGCTGCGACCAGTTTTCGCATGATAGTACCTCTCGACTTAGTGCTTTATCGGTTCAGAGGAAACCGATCGACCAAATAATAGTTCCTTCATCATCGTGCCGGTAAGGCGCGATCCACCCAAAGGATAGAACACTTCCAGAGAGCATGACTGATCTTGCGTTCGTGGGGCTAAATCGACCGTTGCGGCCAGCGCTTAACAGCTATGATTTGCATCACCTGGACTGGACTACCACCTATTCAGCAATCAGGTAACTTCACTCACACGCAAAAACGCCGCGAAATTCCAATGTTCGGGCGAGGAGGATATCATGAACGCAATTTCCAAGACGCTGAACGAAATGACGCTGTTTGAGAGAACCAATCTGTTGGAGACAGTCGCCGATGCTTTGGAAGCGAGCGCGGACGAAGCTGAAACCTTGGGTGACGTAAAATTTGTGACGAACTCGACGTGCATCGCCTCAACCATCCGCGGAATATGTCGCGATCTTACGCAACGGGATCTGGCAGCCGCCGAACTCCTTCTGGAGCAAGGCATGGTTCTGGTATATCAGTTCTCGCATAGAAAGGGTGCGGGTGCCTCGCCTCGCGTGCATTAAGCCACCAATGATTAGGCAGCCAATATGCAGGCCCAACGCCCGTTTTTCCATCACTGAACCCTTGAATTTCGGCCTTGGCTGCGCCACTTGATCGGCGCCCTTTTCCATTTTCTAAGGAGTGTACCTACCGATGACAACGATTGCAGAGCAGCCCGCCGAAAGCCACGTTTTTGAGGCCGATGTAGCCCGCCTTCTGCATATGATGGTCCATTCAGTCTATTCGGACAAGGACGTTTTCCTGCGCGAACTGATCTCGAATGGGGCGGACGCCTGCGAGAAGCTTCGCTACGAGGCCATACAGACGCCATCTCTACTGGGAGCCGAGACTGAAAGCCGCATCACGCTGACGCTTGATGAAGATAAGCGCCAGCTGGTCGTGGAGGACAACGGCCTTGGCATGAGTCGCGATGAGATGATCGAAGCACTTGGGACGATCGCCAGGTCGGGGACTCGCGCATTTATGGAGCGGATTGAAGCGAGCAAGGCCGCTGAAGGCGCTCAGCTTATCGGCCAGTTTGGTGTCGGCTTCTATTCGTGCTTCATGGTCGCAGACCACGTCGACGTCGTCTCACGGCGCGCCGGATCGCAAGAAGCGTGGAAGTGGTCGTCAGACGGGAAGGGTAGCTATACTGTCAGTGCTGCAAATGCCGATGAAGCGCCGCCTCGCGGGACGCGCATTTTTCTGCATCTCATGGAGGATGCAAAGAAATATACGTCGCGATGGACGGTGGAACGCATCATCAAGGACCAATCCGGCCACGTGCCGGTTGCAATCCGCGTTGCCGACAAACCCGGCCAAGAACCGGTCCAGCTAACCGATGGCACTGCGCTTTGGACCAGATCCAAGAATGACATTGCGAAGGATGAATACACGGACTTTTATCGTGGCGTCTCGGGACAATATGATGAACCGGCACTCACGGTGCATTTTCGTGCCGAGGGCCGGCATGAATACACGGCCTTGGCTTTCATACCTAGCACGCAGCCGTTCGACATGTTCGATCCGGAGCGTAAGGGCCGGACGAAACTATATGTCAAACGCGTTTTCATCACCGATGACGCGGAACTGACGCCTCGTTATTTGCGGTTTGTCCGCGGATTGGTGGATACTGCCGACCTGCCACTGAATGTCTCCCGCGAGATGATTCAGGAAAGCCCGATCCTTTCAGCGATCCGAAAGGGCGTTACCAGTCGGATCATAACAGCCATCGAGAAATTGGCTGAAACCGATGCCGATGCCTTTCTCAAGCTATGGGAGAATTTCGGGGCTGTTCTCAAGGAAGGCATCTATGATGACTTCGAACGTCGTGCCCAGCTCTTGGCACTAGCTCGATTCAAAACGTCCGCGTCCGGCGATGGTTATCGCTCACTTGCTCATTATGCCAAAGAAGCCAAGGACGGCCAGAACAGCATTTACTATCTTGTCGGCGGGAGCCTGGAGCAACTTAAGGCATCGCCGCAGCTTGAGGGCTTTAAAGCACGTGGCATCGAAGTGCTGCTTCTGACGGACTCAGTCGATAGCTTCTGGGTGATGAATGCGCCAGAATTCGAGGGTAAGGCATTCAAATCTATTACGCAGGGGGCGGCCGATCTTTCACAATTTGCAATGCTCGGGAGTGAAGAAGCTTCGGAAATCGATGATGACACGGCGACCCAAGCGTTTCTGGCGTTTGCGCGGGAGAAACTTGCTGACCAGGTTGCCGACGTGCGAGCATCTCACCGCCTCACGGAAAGTGCAGTCTGCCTGGTGGCACCGGAAGAAGGGTATGACAGGCAGATGGAGAAGATCTTGCAGGGCGCTGGTCGTCTCGAGGCTGCAACCAAACCTATTCTTGAGATCAACCCGGCACACGCGATGATCAAGGCAATCGCTGGTAGCGGCACGGATACGTCATACCAGGAAGACGCTACGTTACTGTTGCTCGATCAAGCCCGAATTCTCGATGGAGATCGCCCAGTTGATCCTCGCGCATTCGCTGACAGACTAGCTCGTGTCATCCAAAAGTCTGTGCAGTCATAAACAGCGCAAGCAGACCAAGGAGGCTGGTCGGATAAGATGGCCAGCCGCCAATCGAGCCAACAATGGTCCGCGACTTCGGGCAGAGTAACGCAAGGACATCGGACGGGCCGCTCCGGAAGGAGCGCCGTTGGTGTGGAGCTCCACGGGATGATTAAATCCCTGGGTTGTACGCGCGATACCCGCGTCGCGTCGCTGGTTGAGCAACTGAGGCCAGTTTACGGGAATTTACGGATCGACGCCGACCGGCGATATCGACCATAAGCCGGAACTGATTGCCCATATTTTGAGGGAAAACGGTCTCGACCGCGATCGCAGCGTCATGGTTGGGGACCGCCGGTACGACATCGCCGGTGCGCATGCGAACGGAATGCGATCGATTGGCGTCCTTTTGGGGCTACGGAACGAAAGAAGAGCTGGAAGACGCCGGCGCAGATCTACTGATCGAAAGGCCGGGGGAGCTCGCCGAAGCGACCATCTCGATAATCGCACCTGCGACTTCGAATTGATACGGTCTGCCGATTTCAGCCTTATTTCTTTCGAGGCCGATCCTGCAGGGGTTGGCGAAACGACGGACGTGATTGATAGAATGTTTCTTCCGCGGCGTTCCTGACCACATATGGAAAATGCGTAAGTCCAACCGGGAGGCGGGAGTCGACTACCGAATTGTGCGTTTTCGGAATGCAAACGTTGCGCACAACGCCGCGTTTGGTCTGATACACGGCCATCTGGCGGCCAAGGAAAACGAGGACGTCCCTGTCATCAAGCATCTACTCATTGTCGAGCAAGAAGGTTGACCTTGGTGGCGTGCCCTGAACACCGTTGAGGGCGCCTTCATTCGCTGGCTGAGCCACCTCCTCGACGAACTGGACAAGCCGCTTCGGCTCGCAGAGGAATGACTGCCAGCGATCGTGACCCGCGGCCGGCGAAGCCCCGGTGTATTTGACCGCAGCCCAGAGCGCGGAGCCAGCACCTGCGATGGTGTCCTGCGACCATACCGTCGACAATGACTCTCTCATCTAATCCTTGGTATTATTCTCTTCTCGGAACCCAGGTTTTCCATTTCGGTTGAATTCCCGGCCGTCGGTATTTTCGAATGTCTTCACGAGCGATGCCAAAAGGATAGGATGGACATAGTCGTGCAGTTACGTCGGAGATATTGGATGTTGAGCGAGCAGCAGTTCCTAAGCATCTCTATTGCGGCAACGGTTGTTGTCGCCGCTCTCGGAGTAGCCTTTGGCATTTTGTCGGGCTCGTTCTCGATCGCCTTTGACGGCGTCTATTCTCTCGGCGACGCGGCGATGACCGGCCTTGCGCTTTTGGTGTCGAGCCTGATCGTGAAGTCAGCGCAAGCCGACGCGTTGTCTGGAAGAATTCGTAACCGCTTTACAATGGGCTTCTGGCATCTGGAGCCAATCGTCTTGATGCTTAATGGCAGCCTGCTGATGACTGTTGCGGTTTACGCGCTGATTAACGCGATCATCAGCATCCTCAATGGCGGGCACGAACTGCATTACGGCGTGGCGATCACCTACACGGCGACGACCGTACTCGTCTGCGCTGTCATGGCCGTTATTGGTGCCAGGTTGAACCGCCGCTTGAAGTCGGACTTCATTTCCCTCGACGTCAAGGCTTGGATCATGTCGGGAGGTATTGCCCTTGCCCTGCTGATTGCGTTTGTCATCGGTCTCGCTGTTCAGCCGACCCCTGTCGCGTGGATCGCCAGCTACGTTGACCCAGTCGTCCTCGCATTGGTTTGCGTGGTGATGATTCCGCTTCCAATCGGTACAATCTGGAAGGCACTGACCGAAATCCTTCTCATCGCGCCGGTCGACCTTAAGAACCATGTGGACAACGTCGCTTCCGAGACCGTGCGTCGCCTCCACTTCCTTTCATATCGCGCCTACGTGGCTCGGGTCGGTCGGGCGACACAGATCGAACTCTACTTCATCGTACCCAAGGGCCTTCCGCCGAAACCAGTGGAGGATTGGGATGCGCTGCGCGACGAAATAGGGAATGCGATCGGCGACGAAAGCACCAACCGCTGGCTCACCATCGCGTTCACAGCCGATGCGGAGTGGGCGGATTAGCGCCTTGAGCATCGCGTTTTTCGGCGCAGCTCTTGCGCTTTAAAGAGCATGATGACTGCCGTCGACTGGTTTGATCACTGCTTCGTCACAAGCGGCCTCACTCGTAAGGTGACAGCTCAGGAGACTTTTCTGGCGCGGACTTTCTCTCTGCGTCCGCTTTAAAAAACAAGCCTCCATCTCCTCAGATCCGAGATCTGCTGGCAGGTCACGCTGACGGCGCCGTTAAAGTCGACACTTGGAGCCCCCGCGTTGAGGTGTCAGCCGTGACCGGGTCACTCGGGGCGGGTGCGCAGCCCGCTCGCAGCGACTGCTCTCGACCAAGGACGTGGCATCGCGTCACGCGTTATGGTCGGCTACGCAGGCATTTCAGAGCAAGAGCACTGATGCCAATTCGATTAGCAACCGCGGCGAAAATCACGAAAGCGTTGCTCCGGCTAGCAGCGCCAATTGCGCTGGCTCGCGCACTCCCTGCCGATAAAGTTCGATGATGATGGCAGCGAGCCGCGAAGCACCGACCTTGTCATCTTTGATACGGTGTCGGCCGCGAAGGTCATCGAATACGGTGTTGCAGATGGCGAGGTCTTCGGATGTTAAGGGTTGATCGCGGCTATTCTCTTCCATTTTATTGTCCCCCAAAAGAATCTCCCGTTGCGCGCGGCGTCATCAAATGCCTAAAAAAGCCCTGCTATCCGGTTGCAGCAAGGTGCTCGCGTAACCAGGAGATTAACCAAATGAGCAATGCATGCTAGTCGGACCAAGGTCCTACACTTCAACGGCTGCGACAAGTTCACCAGCGTAATCGGCCCGGCGCCGCTGAATTCCTCCCGCCAAGGCGCCTGCTTTAGAAGGCAAGTCAGGGAATGTCATGCGTCTGTGTCAGCTCTACATCGTGAGGACTGCCGTTCCCTTTCCCACCGCACGGTAATTCACCACAGGCAGGCATTTACCGACGGCAGAAATTCAAGGCGCCACTCATCTGCGCTCAAGTTTTCCCACATGGGGAGCAGCGTGCCGGATTGGAGCGTCAAGGACCTTTTATGTGGCGATCCGCCTGGTTTTGAATGGTGCTAACGCTGTCCACTGGACGTCAATTTGCACCTGGCAGCGCAGGTATCTTACTTGGGGGCCCGTTATTCATAGCCATTGCTGCAGCCGCCCGAAGGTGAGACGAGTAGCGGCTAGCTCGCCAGAGTACCTTTACAATATATCGCCAATCCGCAATCCTTGAGCAGGGATAGTTAAAAACGCAATCAGCGCGGAAGAAAGCCAGCACATCAACGCTAAGTCACAGCCAATAGGAGATCGAACCATGAGAGCGAAGAACGTTCGGATCTATCGAAATCCAGAGCGCGGCGAGTCCGTCAAGGTCACTTGGGGCGAGGGTGGGGAGAACGACTATCCTGACGTCAGCGCGGCCGCGACCGCGCTTGGCTGTTCGGCAGATTGGCTGGAGCAAAACCTGCAGACCAGTTTTCTCACGAGCGTTGGCATATCGGAACTCGACCTCTATTGGGACGACTCGATGTGGCGTTCCGACACATCTAGCAGGAGTTTCACCATAAAGGACCGTGTCAGTCTATTTGGTGAGATTACTGCCGTGGACGACGAAAGGGGCGAGGTTACCATTCGGATCAATGGCGCTCCTGTGACTGTAACCTTGTCGAACGAGAACGTTGTTCTTCTCGCAAGGAACTCGGCTTGATCGAAGAGAGTTTTTGCTTCGTAGCGCTGGTGGGGCAATTGCCAGATCCCCACTAGCTTTGTTGAGCGCTCGCGACGGATCGAGTGGCAAAGGCGGTCAAAGTCGAGGAAGAGCATTTTCCTGGATCGCCAAGGGTACCGGATGCGCAGGAGCTGGCGCCAAGAAACGACTTGCACGCTCGTGGGCCCGGACGCGGCCAGGAGCGACATTGATCCTCCATCATCGGGGCTGCCAGTCGAATTTGTCGGGGATGAAGAACGCAGCAATGCTCAGCTCCGTCCGTCGGGCGCGAGGGCTCAGGAATCGGTTGGGGAAGGCGGCTCCGGTGGGCAGGACGCACGCAAAAGCACGCGCGACGCATGCGCCATGTCAAAGTAGAGCGCCCGGATGGAGTTGTCGGAAAGACCGTGGTAGAGAGAGTGTCAAGAGCGAGATCAATTTCGCAGTCCCGGGTAACGTTTATTGCCCCTTTGAGGGAACTCGATGGCGAACGGGGCATGGGACGCGACTGGCTGAAAAGTTGCGCCAGCAGAATGCTCAGCTTAGAGAGATGCTCAAGAGATTCGACGCAAGCTGAATTGCGTCGTTCGCACAATTTGGAACACTATGAAAACACAGCAACGGAAATTTATCGTCGAGTTCAAGTCAGCGCGGCGTCGATCGAAAACACAGACGGCTTCCATCTGGGCCGGCACGGATCTTGAGGCCGCCGTCCGTGAAACGGCCTCGCAAACGCCGAGCCTTTTCGAGACGAGCACTCTTTCGATACCCGCCGTCCAAGAAAGCCAAATCGAGCAGGTTCCGCTTCCAGTGCGGTCAATTCATGCGCCGAGTGAGAGTCGCACCGACCTAACGATCCAGGTTCCGGTCGCCGCTTTCGAGACTCCACCGGTTCAGCAAAAGGACGGCGTAACAGTCAGCTCGCCTTCCACA
>Ga0209256_1000920_pt1 | contig 35969 bp, 33 predicted proteins | sample AraplaCol_mCL_r2_2_FD_184270 | JGI IMG/M metagenome (GOLD analysis project Ga0209256, IMG submission 184270) | Arabidopsis root microbial communities from North Carolina, USA - plate scrape MF_Col_mCL_r2 (SPAdes) (version 3) | ecosystem: Host-associated > Plants > Roots > Endosphere | place...
TCCGTCAGCAAGGAATCCTTGTCCACCTTCCCTTTGACCGTGTACATAAAGGTTCTAATTCTTTTCAGGCTCTAAAATGGTTGCAGCTCCCCATCGCAAAACGCCCTGCCAGCTGGCGGAAGGCCACTGAAGCCCCGGCCAATGGGAAGGCGTCCACCACCGCACGACCCAAGCGGGCTGCACGCTGCAGGTATTCGTCAGCCGGGACAGACCCCATGGAAACGAGGTTGACCGCCAGGTAACGGCTTGCCGCATGTGCCATATTATCGTAAACCACCCTTGCTTCGGCCTCCGAAGCGCCGGTGACCAGGATGCCAAAGGGGCGGCGGCCCAGTTCATGGTTGAGCCGCTTGATCATCATATAAGCATTCTTGATCGAAGTCGCACTATTCGACACTTGCACCACGATCTCGGAGCTTGCCATCAACGGCACCGGGAAGGCTTCGCCATCGAATTCGCCGTCCACCAGCACGATGCCGGACTGGCTGGCCAAAACACCGAAGGCTTTCGCCAGGCGGCGCCCTTCGTCCGGGCCGCGGCGCGCTTCGCCACGCGTCATCGACACCACGTTGAAGCCCTGCGGCGCCGCATGCAGCACCTGGTTCAGGCCGCAGCGCTGGCGCGCCACGTCCAGCAGGCTGCTCCCGTGGTCCAGGCCCAGGCGGGATACCACGCCGTGGGCGCTGGCGCAGGCATCGACCACCAGCACGTCGTTGCCGGCCTGGGACAGCGAAGCGCCCAGGTTGACCAGCATGGCGCCTTTGTCGTCCTGCGGCGTGGCCGACAGGAAGGTGATGATGCGTGGCCGGGGACCGGCCAGCATCCGGCGCAGGCCTTCGGCCTGGTCGAAGTCGAAATTAGCCAAAGCGTACCTCGCGCAGCATTGGGTCCTGGGCGGCGCCGGCTACCAGCAAAGGCAGTTCGGCATCGCCGTACTTCGGGGCGGCCTGGCCGCCGAAGGCGCGCTCCACCAGCGCAGCCGGATCGGCCAGGTGCAGGTCTTCCGGCACGCGCTGGCCGTTGGATGCATAGAACAGGCGCAGCTTGTGGCGGATCACCACGTCCAGGGCGGAACCGATCGAGGCGGCTTCGTCCAGCTTGGTGATGATGGCGCCGGCCAGGCCGCTGCCCTGGTAGGCGCGCACCACTTCGGACAGGGTTTCCTGGGTCGAGGTGGCGTTCATGCACAGGATGCGCTGCACGTCGGTGCCCACGCCCTGCAGCATGGCGACCTGCTCGGCCACCATCTGGTCACGCTGGCTGACACCAACGGTATCTATCAGCACGGTGTGCTTGTTTTTCAGTTCGTTGAGGGCGATGCGCAGGTCCGCTTCGTCCTTCACCGAGTGCACCATCACGCCCAGGATCTTGCCGTAGATGCGCAGCTGTTCGTGGGCGCCGATACGGTAAGCATCGGTGGTGATCAGGGCCAGCTTTTCCGGGCCGTGGCGCATGACGCAGCGCGCGGCCAGCTTGGCGGTGGTGGTGGTCTTGCCGACGCCGGTCGGGCCGACCAGGGCGAACACGCCGCCCTGCTCCAGCAGCGCGTCTTCGTTGCTCATGGCGTTGATGTTGCGCGCCAGGACGGTGCGGATCCATTGCAGCGCTTCGGCGCCGTCGCGGGTGGCTGGCAGCTTGTCGGTCAGGTAGCGCGCCAGGCTGGCGGAGAAGCCGGCGGCCAGCATTTCGCGCAGCACCACGGTCTTGTGCGGCTCGCGCTGCTGGGTGCTGGCGAAGGCCAGTTCATTGAGCTGGGTTTCCATCATGCCGCGCATGGCGCGCAGTTCGCTCATCATGCTGGTCATTTCGGCGGCGGCGCTGGCTTTGGCGCTGGCGACGGCTTCGGCGACCATGCTGGAGATGCGGTCCATGTCGATGGCCGGCGCTGGCGCCGCTGCAGGACGGGTCGGGGCGCGGGGCACGGCCGGCGCCGGGCGCGGAGTCGTGCGCAGGACCGGTGCGGCGGGATGGGCGACCAGGGACGGTGCGGCTTCCGCGGCCGGCGAGGCCGGAGCCAGGTCCAGGTGCGGCGCCGGCGCGGACATCGGGGAATCGGAGGAGTGCGGAGCCAGTGCGGCGGCATCGTCACCGGCCAGGGCCAGGATTTCAACGGTGCCGTCGACGGCGCGGTTGGAGAGGATCACCGCATCCGGGCCGAGTGCTTCACGCACCTTGCGCAGCGCTTCACGGGATGTTGGGGCGGTAAATTTTTTGACGTTCATTTCCAGCTACTCCTGCTGATTATTTCGCACATGGTCAAATTATTGACGATGCGCGAGGGTAACAATCGGTGGAATAGCTTGGGAAATGCCCTCTTAATTCAAAACCTTTGAGAACCAGGAAACCGGGGTCCGACCCTGCGGGTCGTACCCCGGTTTCCTGGTTTTAAAGGTTTTACTGCGCGCCAACGAGGGCAGTCACCCGAATCGTCTTCGACTCCGGAATCTCCGCATGCGACAGCACCTTAAGCTGCGGCAGCGCACGGCGCAAGAACTTGGACAGCAAAGGACGCAAAGGCCCCGGCACCAACAACACCGGCGCCACACCCAGCGCCTCCTGCTGCTGCGTCGCCGCCGCAGCCTGCTGCGCAATCGTATCCGCCAGCCCCGGCTCAATCCCCGCCGCATCGGTACCACCGCTCGCCATCGCCTGCATCAGCAAACGCTCCAGGCGGTTATCGAGAGTCATCACCGACAGCTCCCCTCCTCCCGGGAACAGCTGCTGCACAATCGCCCGGCCCAGAGCCACCCGCACCTGCGCCGTCAAATCATTCGGATCCTGCGTCTGCGGCGTGAATTCCGCCAGCGTCTCGATAATGGTGCGCATATCACGGATATGCACCCCCTCCGCCAGCAGATTCTGCAGAACCTTCTGCAAAGTCGACAGCGACAGCATTTTCGGCACCAGGTCTTCCACCAGCTTCGGTGCCTCCTTCTCCAGGTGATCGAGCAGCGCCTGCACTTCCGCCCGGCCCAGCAGCTCGGACGCATGCGAAGTAATCACATGGTTCAGGTGAGTCGCCACCACGGTGCCCGCATCGACCACGGTATAGCCCATGCCGGTAGCCTGGTCGCGCAGCGAGGCATCGATCCAGATCGCCGGCAAGCCGAAGGCCGGATCGGTCGTCACCATGCCAGGCAAGGTGCCACTGGCCATGCCCGGATTGATCGCCAGGTACTGCCCATTGAACGCCTCACCGGTACCAACTTCCACGCCCTTCAGCGCGATGCGGTAAGCGGATGGCTTGAGCTCCAGGTTATCGCGGATGTGTACCGGCGGCGCCAGGAAGCCCACCTCCTGCGCAAACTTCTTGCGAATGCCCTTGATGCGCTTCAGCAGCTCACCGCCCTGAGTCTTGTCCACCAGCGGAATCAAGCGATAGCCCACCTCCAGGCCCAGGGTATCGACAGCCAGCACGTCCTGCCAGGTCGCCTCTTCCTGCTCGGGCGCTGCCTGGCCGGCCGCCGCAGCGCCGCCGCCGGCACCACCACCGCCTGGCCCAGCCACCTCGCCGGACGCAGCCATTTCCTCTTTCTCTTTGGCCTTCTTCTGCAGCAGGTAGCCGGAACCGATCAGGGTCGACGCCAGCAGGATGAACACCAGGTTAGGCATGCCCGGAATCAGGCCCAGGCCGCCGATGATGCCGCCAGTGATAAACAGCACCTGCGGTTTGGCGAACAACTGGCTGATCACCTGGGTACCGATATCGGTTTCCGAAGCCACTCGCGAGACTACGATACCGGCCGCGATCGAAATCACCAGCGAAGGAATCTGCGCCACCAGGCCGTCACCAATCGCCAGCAGCACATAGTTTTTCAGCGCATCGGCAAAACCCATATCGTGCTGGATCATGCCCACCAGCAGGCCGCCCACCACGTTGATCACGGTGACCAGGATGCCGGCCACCGCGTCGCCGCGCACGTATTTCGAAGCACCGTCCATGGCGCCGTAGAATTCCGCTTCCTGCGACACCTCGTTACGGCGGCGCTTCGCTTCCGGCTCGCCGATCAGGCCCGCGTTCAGGTCAGCGTCGATCGCCATCTGCTTGCCAGGCATTGCATCCAGGGCAAAACGCGCGCCCACTTCAGCGATACGCCCCGCGCCCTTGGTCACCACGACAAAGTTGATGATGGTCAGGATCACGAACACCACGATACCGACCGTGTAATTACCGCCGATCAGGAAGTGGCCGAAAGCCTCGATCACCTTACCTGCCGCATCCGGGCCGGTATGCCCTTCGGTCAGCACCACGCGGGTGGAAGCCACGTTCAGGGACAGGCGCAGCATGGTGGACACCAGCAGCACCGTCGGGAAGGCCATGAAGTCGAGCGGCTTGACCGTGTAAAGACTGGTCAGCAGGACGATGATCGACAGCGCGATATTAAAGCTGAAGAACAGGTCGAGCACGAACGCGGGCAAAGGCAGGATCATCATCGCCAGCAGCATGATGATCAGGATCGGCGCAGCCAGGGCTTGTCCGTTACCGGCAATCCCCCTCATCCATGGCGGCATGTTCAACGCGTTCATTCTCTTACTCCGTTAATAGTTTTTATTACTGCGGCTTATTCAGCGGGTCCATATCATCCGGCACATCGAGCTTGCTCGGACGGTCCGGGTAGCGCAGGCCTGGACGATAGGCCTTGATCTGGTACACGTATGCCAGCACTTCCGCCACGGCGGCGTACAGGCGCGGCGGGATTTCGTCGCCAATCTCGGTATGCTTGTGCAGGGCACGCGCCAGCGGCGGCGCTTCCAGGATGGCGACGCGGTGCTCTTTCGCCAGTTCGCGGATCTTGGCCGCAACTTCGTCGGTGCCCTTGGCCACTACCCGCGGCGCGCCGCTGCCACCCTCGGCATATTTCAGCGCCACCGCGTAGTGGGTCGGGTTGGTGACCACCACGTCCGCGGTCGGCACTTCCTGCATCATGCGTTTCTTCGCCATTTCGCGCTGCAGCTGGCGGATCTTGCCCTTGATCTGCGGGTTGCCGTCCGATTCTTTCGATTCCTGGATCAGCTCCTGGCGCGTCATCTTCATCTTGTTCGCGTAATGCCACATCTGGTACGGCGCATCGATGGCTGCGATAAAGCCCAGCGCACCGACGATGACCATGAAGCTGAAGCCCAGCATATTCAGCACGTGCACGCTGCTCACATTGAGCGGCTCGGCTAACAAGCCAATGGCTTCCTGCTGCTGGCGCGAAATGACCATCCAGGCCACCACGCCCACGATGACCGACTTAATAATCGCCTTGACCAGCTCCACCAGCGAATTGGTGGAGAACATATTGCCGATGCCCGTCATGGGGTTCAGCTTCATGAAATTGGGAGTAAAGGCCTTGGCCGAGAACAGCCAGCCGCCCACCAGCAGCGGCGACGCCAGGGCAACCACCATCACGGCGACAGCGATCGGCAGGCAGGCCAGCATGACATTGACCACATCGACCAGGACCCGAGTTACCAGTACATCGGGATTGAAAACCTGCTCGCGCGTCAGCGACAGCCCGGAGGTCAGCATGCGGCTCAATTCGCGCACCACGCCGGAACCGGCAACCCACAGGCCGGCGCCCGCTGCCATCAGCACGGTAAAGGTGGCCACTTCCCGTGACCTGGGTACATCCCCTTCTTCACGCGCCTGCTCGAGGCGCCTCTGTGACGCGGGTTCTGTCTTTTCTGCGTCGCTGTCTTCAGCCATTGCATGCTCCAGGAGGTACCGCCGGCCGGTACCTGACAGCGTGGATTATGCCGTTCGCCAGAGGGAAGACATTGCTGGAACAGTCGGGCAAATCACCCTCTGTTCAAAAAAAACCACGCCCCAAACGTGCAACTTGGACAACTTTAAAATGAAAGAGATAATATAGTTATTAATCTGAAACATTATCGAGTAAGTATCTCCCTTAATAGTTACAATTTGAAATTGATTCTCAAGTGGAAAATACGTTAAAATACTATTAAATTTATATCTTTCAATACGCCGAGGCGAGCAGCCACTTACCGCGGCGATCATGTGCGCCGGCTCAGTCTGTTGGCCATCCTAGCGCCCCCAAACAAGAATGAAATACATTTTCCTTGCCCTGCCACGCCTTCAAAAGCAACTCTTAGCAGCCACCCTCGATTTGCTATTCCTGCCACTAATGTTCTACGGTGCCCTGGCGCTGCATTTCGACACACTGAACCCCGCCCTATTCCAAGGCTATGGAGGCTGGGCGCTGGCGGCGGCCATGATCGCCATTCCGATCTTTGCCATGTGCGGCCTGTACCGTGCAGTGATCCGCTATATCGATCAAAGGATTTTTGGCACGGTTATGCTGGGCACCACTCTCACGGTGGTCCTGATGGCCGAAGTGGCCCGCGTGGTCCTGGAGAAGCCGATTTCCAATCCCGTCTTCCTGATTTTCTGGGTAAGTACCGTCCTGTACGTCATCACCAGCCGCTTCATCGCCCGCAACCTGTTCATCGGTGCCCATGCGAACGCACGCCGCAAGCGCGTCGCCATCTACGGCGCGGGTAAAGCGGGTACGATGCTGGCAGCTGCCCTGCAATCCAGCCACGAATACCAGCCTGTGCTCTTCATCGATGACAATCCACAGCTGCAGAAAACCACGATTGGCGGCATCAAGGTCCACTCGCCAGCTAAAATCGGCCGCCTGACCGCCGTCAATGGCATCGACACCGTCCTGATGGCAATCCCATCGCTGACGCGCCAGCGCCAGGCTGACCTGATCAATGAGCTGACCACCCTTCAACTGAACGTCAAGGTAACCCCTCCAATTGCCAGCATCATCCGAGGCCAAGCCAAGGTACAGGACGTGCGCCAGGTCGACGTGGAAGACCTGCTGGGCCGCGAATCCGTCGAACCGAATACAGACTTGCTGGCTGGCTGCATCACCGGTAAGGCAGTGATGGTCAGCGGCGCCGGAGGCTCCATCGGCTCCGAGCTGTGCCGACAGATCCTGCGCCTGGCCCCTTCCCGCCTGGTCCTGCTGGATGTGTCGGAATTTGCCCTGTACTCCATCGACCAGGAACTGCAGCAGATGTGCGCAGCGAAAGGCCTGGAAGTTGAGCTGGTTCCCTTCATGGGCTCGGTGCAGGATTACGACAAGTGCCTGAACATCCTGTCGACCTTCAAGATCGACACCGTGTACCACGCGGCCGCCTACAAGCACGTGCCGTTGGTCGAATTCAATCCTATCGAAGGCATCCGCAACAACGCCTTCGGCACCCTGAAAATGGCGCGCGCCGCAATGGCCGCCAAGGTGAAATGCTTCGTGCTGGTGTCGACCGACAAGGCGGTACGCCCAACCAACGTAATGGGGGCCACGAAGCGCTTGGCCGAACTGGTGCTGCAAGCCTTTGCTCGCCAGGGCGGCTCGACCCGCTTCTGCATGGTCCGTTTCGGCAACGTGCTGGGTTCCTCCGGTTCCGTCGTACCGCTGTTCCGCAAGCAGATTGCAGCGGGCGGCCCGATCACCCTGACCCACCCTGAGATCACCCGCTATTTCATGACCATCCCTGAAGCGGCCCAGCTGGTGATCCAGGCCGGCTCGATGGGCCAGGGTGGCGACGTATTCGTGCTCGATATGGGCGAGCCGGTGCGTATCGCGGACCTGGCCAAACGCATGGTTCACCTGAGCGGCAAAGAAGTGAAGTCCGCCACCACTCCGCACGGCACCATTGAAATCGAATACGTGGGCCTGCGCCCGGGCGAAAAACTGTACGAGGAACTGCTCATTGGCGGCAATGTTTCCGGCACCAGCCATCCGCTGATCATGCGCGCAGAAGAACATGAAATCGAATGGCGCTTCCTGGAAACCATGCTGAAGCAACTGGAAGATGCCTGCGTCCGCGCAGACCAGGAAGCCGTGCGCACCATGCTGACCACGATCGTCAAGGAATACCGTCCAAGCTCGGTCATTTCCGACCTGATCTGGCGCGAGCGCGCGCTGGACGAAGACGAGCAGGCAGAAGAACTGGCCTGAGTCTGAAAGCAATAACAAAGAGGGGCGGCATCGCTATCGCGATGCCGCCCCTCTTCTTTTCACTCTGTTTTTCAGTCAGGCTTGATCAAGCCTTGCCGCGCAGCTGACGTTTGAAGTTCGCCCATTTCTCGGTTTCGCGATCATTCATCATGCTGAGCAAAACGCCTTCTTTTGCGATGATCCAGCCGATCATGATGATCAGCGTCAGGAAGAACACGCCGACAGCAATGGCAACGTGTTTCGGTCCGGCCTTGCGTTCCGGCTCGATGGCCGGGTCGAGGACCTGGATGACAGCAGGATCTTTAGCTTCGTCGATACGCGCAATCTCATACTGCTTTGCGAGCAGTTCATACAGCATCTGGTAATACTTCACATCACGCAGCAGCTTAACGTTTGCCAAGCCAGCCGGGGTGTCAGTCGATTGCGGTTCGGCCAGGGTATCCTTGTTCGGACCATTTTCAAGCTTCGCCAGCTGGCCTTTCAGGCTCGACAGTTCTTCCTGCACTTTGCGGTATTCAGGATTATTCGGAGTGACAAAGGCCGACATGGAGTTCAACTGGATCTCCTTGGCGGTCGCTTGCGCCCGCAGGCGCCCCAGCGTTTCCACGATCGCGCGGCTCTCACTATCCACGCTGACCACCCCGTGGGTGCCCAGGTTGGCCTTGAGCGCCATTTCCGCGCCCGCGAGGTTGTTCTTCGCCTGCTCGAACTCGTGTTCGTAAAACATACGGCGTTTGCCGGCGCTGGTAACTGCCAGGACCTTGGTCAGCTCAGTCAGCTCATTGACATAGCCGTTAGCCATTTCCGCAACGAGCTTCTTGTCCGTGCCTTCGACGGTGATCGAGATCAGGCTATCCTTACCCGCGATAATCGCGGACTTTTTCGCCAGCACTTCCCTGGTCAATTCCTGGGATTGCTTGCCATAGACCTGCTTCAGGTTGAATTTTTTGATCAGCCTGTCCGCAACGGTCTGGCTTTTCAGCATGCCGATATACATGTCGTTCGGATTCTTCAGGCCTGCACCACCCGCCACTGCACCGGCAACGCCCCCCATTTGCGAGAGCAACGCAGCAGCGCTCGATTGCGCCTGTTGTGGAGGCATCAAGGTGGTGGTGGCCGTATAGGTATCGGGCAGCGCAAAGGTCAGCGCGCCGGCAGCGACTGCCGAAACCAGTGGTGCCCCAATCAACAGGCGTTTGCGTTTTGCCAGCGCCAATGCGAAGTCGAGAAAGCCAATTTCTTCCTTGCCTTCTACTTCTGTAGAGATCTGTTTTTGCGCTTGAAAGTCGTTCATTGTTTTACGCTGATATTGATTCAAAAAATGAGGTCCCGATGCGTATCAGGCAACCAGTTTGTCGAGCATTTCGATGACGCGTTCCTGATGTACTTCAGACATGCTCGAACCCGAAGGCAGGCAAATGCCGGTTTCAAACAGCCTTTGCGAGACGGACTCGCCTTCATGCGGGAAGTACTCGCATTGGGCAAACACCGGCTGCAACTGCATAGGCTTCCAGACCGGACGCGCCTCGATACGCTCCGCCGCCAGCTTGCGGATCAGGTCATGCACACCCATGCCAAGGCGCGGCAGGTCCAGAGTGGCGGTCGTCAGCCAACGGTTGGAACGGCTCCACGAAGGTTCCGGCATCCATTGGTAGACGGAGTGGCGAGCCAGGCCTGCCTGGTAGCGCTCGAACACTTTGCGGCGCGCATCGACGCGGTCATCCAGCACGCGCAGCTGGCCACGGCCTACGCCGGCCAGGATGTTGCTCATGCGGTAGTTATAACCGATCACCGTGTGCTCGTAGTGAATCGCAGGCTCGCGCGCCTGGGTCGCCAGGAAACGCGCGCGCGCGATCATTTCTTCGTCGTCGGAAACCAGCATGCCGCCGCCCGAAGTCGTGATGATCTTGTTGCCGTTGAAGGAGAACACGCCCAGTTTACCGAAAGTGCCGCTCTTGCGGCCTTTGTACAGGGCGCCCAGCGATTCCGCGGCATCTTCGACGATCGGTACCCCGTAGCGGTCGCAAATCTCGACGATAGGATCGAAGTCTGCGCTTTGGCCATACAGGTTGACGACGATGACTGCGCGCGGCATGCGGCCGGTCGCCTTGGCATCGCGGAAGGCATCTTCCAGCGCCGACGGCGACATATTCCAGCTGTCAGGCTCGGAATCGATGAAGACCGGCTCCGCGCCCTGGTAGACGATAGGATTCGCGCTGGCGGCAAATGTCAGCGCCGAGCAGAACACGCGGTCGCCGCGGCCGACGCCGAGCAACACCAGGGCCAGGTGGATTGCCGCAGTGCCGGAGCTCACAGCTGCCGCGTGTTTCACGCCGCAATACTCTGCGAGTTCGCGTTCGAATGCATCGACATTTGGACCCAGCGGTGCAATCCAGTTGGTGCGGAAAGCTTCTTCCACGAACTCGCGCTCATGCTCGCCAATATGCGGGGACGACAGCAGGATCTGTTCATCGACTTCCTTGCGGTCGAGCAGGCGCACCACATGGCCAGCGTTGTTCAGTACCGGCAGGTGGTTGATCGAGTGCTGGTTCATCAGCTCAAGCGCGCTTTGACGGGTAAAGCCTTCACTGAGGACTACGGATTCAGAGGTTGGCAGCTTGCCCAGGGTGTCGTCGAGCGAAACGCCCGCCAGCAGCAGGCGGCGGATGTCGCCGTCCGTGATCGTGCGCTGGAACCGGCCTTCGGCATCGGTCAGCAGCAGTACACCGCTGCCTGCTTCGTCGAGCTGGCCCAGTGTTTCCTTGATGGTAATCGGATGCTTGATGAGTAATTTGCCGACTTCGTTCATTCTCTTAGTCTTTCTTTAGTATTCGGGCTGGGATACCAACCATTATCGCTTCTGGCGGAACATCCGCTGCCACTACCGCGCCTGCGCCGATCACGGCGCCATCGCCGATCACAATGCCTGGCAACACGTTGGCACCCGCGCCAACCAGCACGCGGCGTCCTACGCGCACGCCACCGGCGAGTGTCGCGCCAGGTGCGATGTGGGTGAAATCTCCAACAAGGCAGTCATGGTCAACCACAGCATTGTGGTTGACGATGACACCGGCGCCTATCGACGCCACGGGCGCAACTACCGCCCTTGCAGCAATAAAGCTGCCCTCCCCAATGCTCGCATGGGAAGAAACGCAGGCCGCAGGATGGACCACCGTGAACGGAGTCCCACCCGCAGCGGCTGTGCGCTGGTGAATCATTTCGCGCGCCCGGTTATTGCCCACCGCTACGTGGAAGTGACTGCCGACGCGCACTACTTCTGACGCCGCACCCAGCACGGGCCTGCCCAGCATCAGGCAGCCATGCAGCGCGGCATTGTCATCGGCGAAGACCAGTGATTCGGCATCGTTGCGCTCGCAAAGCAGCGCATCCATGACCACGCGTGCGTGGCCGCCAGCACCGATAACGATCCAGTTCTCAGTAGGCATTGCACTTCGCCATCAAGCTGGCATTGAGCTGGGTCGTGGCCAGCAGCTCCACGATACGGCGGCCTGCCTGCCCATCGCCATACACGTTGGCGGGGACATGCCGGCCGTTTGCCACTGCCGCGGAGAGCGCCGCGCGCACCGCGCCGGCATCCACCGGCACATCGACGACGTTGGAGTTTCGCTCGCGCAAGTTCTGGCGCGTGCCGATATTGACGACCGGCGTGCCGAAACTAGCGGCTTCAATGATGCCGCTGCTGGAGTTACCGAACAGCACATCGGCATTGGCCAGCCAGCCAATGTAATCCTCGCGGCGCAAATGGGTGCGCAGCGAAACTCTGCCTCCTTCGGACGCCATGTTCAGCTCCTTGCGCACCGCTTCGCTGCCGGCATCTGAATTAGGCATCAAGGCCAGCACCTGCAAGCCTTCGGCCGCGGAGAGCACTTCGCGCACCTGGCGCGCGGCATCGTCCGCCTCTTGCAGGACAGGGTGGAACACCATCAGCGCAACCGGGCGGGCCGGATCGAAGCCCGCTTCCTGGCACAGCGCGGCGCGGTCCGGACGCGGCGTTTCCACCAGTCCGTCAACGCCGGGGGCGCCGACCACGTGCACCACTTCGCCGCGCTCGCCCATGCGCACGATGCGGTCGCGCGCTTCAGAGGTCGCCACCAGGTGCAGGTGGGCCAGCTTGGTGATGGCGTGACGGACAGGTTCGTCCACCGTGCCGGAACGTTCACCGCCGTGCAGGTGGGCCACAGGAATACCGAGGTGGATCGCCGCCAGGGCGCCGGCCAGCATTTCGCCGCGGTCGCCCAGCAGCAAGAGCAGGTCCGGCTTCATTGCCTGCAGCACAGGCACAAAACCGAGCAGCATGCTGCCAAGGTTTATCGCCATGCTGGCTGCACTCGCGTCGCCCAGTTCAACCGGAATGCGCGCCGCAATGTCGAAGCCTCCCGTTTCGATTTCAGCGACCGTATTACCGTAACGCTCCGACAAATGCATGCCGGTCACGATCAGCTCCAGCTGAAGACGTGGGTCGGCTGCAATTGCATGCAGGGTGGACTTCATCAGGCCAAAATCAGCCCGTGTGCCTGTTAGATAGCAAATGCGGCGCTTCATGGCTTAATCACGAAAAATCGCTCCACTGCAGCGTGCTGCCTGCAGGGATTGCGCGCGCAGGCGCACGGCCAATCACCGCTTCGAATTCACGCGGTGCGATACCGGTGCCGGGGCGCAGCAGGATCAAATCTTCCATCGACACCGGCACGCCGGCCGGCAGGTCACGGGCCGAGGTCACACTGCGGCGCACCAATTCGCGCACCGGCAGTTCCGCTTCGGTCGGACGCTTTTCCGGCGAACCGAGAGCGCGTTCTACCGCGCGGATCTGGCCAACCAGCGCCGCCAGTTCTTCAGGTACCAGCGAGGCCTTGTGATCAGGGCCTGGCATCGAGCTGTCGAGGGTGAAGTGCTTTTCAATTACCGCCGCGCCAAGCGCGACGGCCGCCGTCGAAACAGCAAGGCCCAGCGTGTGGTCGGAGTAGCCGACCGGCACGCCGGTAGCCGCAGCAATGGTGCCCATCGCGCGCAGGTTGACGTCTTCCACCGGCGCCGGGTAGTTCGAGGTGCAATGCAGGATGGTCAGGACCGATTCCAGCGGCGCAGCGAAGCCAAGGCGCTTGCGCTCGGCGCGGATCACTTCGACCGCCTCGTGGATCTCGTCGAGATTCGCCATGCCGGTAGACAGGATCAGCGGCTTGTCCTTGCCTGCCAGGTGGCGCAGGAATGGTTGGTTGGTGATTTCGCCCGATGGGATCTTGATCGTACGCATACCCAGGCCGACGAGGAAGTCTGCTGCCTCTTCGTCGAACGGAGTCGACATGAATTCAATGCCCTGCTCTGCGCAGCGCCGGAACAGACGGCGATGCAGCTCCTCGGACATTTCGAGGCCAGTCAGCATGCTGTGCTGGTCGCCATCGCCGGTTGCGGCTTCCTGGTAGGCTGCCTTGGCGGCGCCACGGCGCACCAGCTTGTCCGCTTTAAAGGTCTGGAACTTGACGGCATCCGCGCCACAGCGCGCCGCTACGTCCACCAGTTGCAACGCCAGGTCGTCGGAGCCGTTATGGTTGACGCCTGCTTCAGCAATAATAAAAGTACGCTTCATATTCACGCTCACCACACCGTCAGGCCGCCGTCGACCACAATGTTCTGGCCGGTCACGTAGCTGGCGGCATCGGACAGCAGATAGACCAGCGCGCCGCACAATTCACTGCGCTCGCCCATGCGGCCCATCGGCACGCGGGCGCTGTAGCGCTGTACGAAAGTATCATTCTGGCCGCTGAAAATGCCGCCAGGCGTCAGTGCATTCACGCGTACGCCTTGCGCGCCCCAGTACGAAGACAGGTAGGAAGTCAGGCCCCACAGGCCCGCCTTGCTGGCGCTATATACTGCCGGCGTATTGATCGCGCGTCCGAGGTATTCGGAGCCTTCGTAGATGCGCTGGTCCGGTGCGGCGATGCCATAGATCGACAGCACGTTGACAATGGAACCCTTGCCGCGGCGCGCCATGTCGCTGCCGAATTCTTGGGCGCAGACGACGGAGCCGGTCAGGTTGACCGACATCACGTGGTCCCAGTCTTCGATCGGGAAGGTTTCGAACGGCTCGAAGAAATTCGGGCTCTTGGTTGCGGCGTTATTGAGCAGGCCGTCCACCGGGCCGTATTTCTCTTCGACCTGGCGGCGCACTTCGGCCACCTGGGCTCGCTCGCGGATGTCGGCGCGGAAGGTCGCGAGGGACGCACTTTCGCCGGCTTGTTCCTGCAGACGTGCCAACGCGTCGGAGTTGTGGTCGATCGCCGCCACCTTCGCACCGCCGGCCAGCAGTTCATTACAGAAGCTGGTACCGAGGATGCCGGCTGCGCCGGTTACTACAATTACCTTGCCTTCGAGCGAGAATCGTTCAGTCATTTGTTTTCCTTAGTACGGGCCATCAGCATCTCGACGATTTCAAAGTCGAGCGGGCTATCAATATCGATCGAGCGTTCACGCGGCATCACGTGAAGCTTCAGCTGGCCGTTCCACAAGCCCTTGGTCAGGGTGTGGCGATGCCAGACGTAGATGGAGGCATTCATCGAGTACACGTGGGGCGCCTGCTGGCGCGCTACCACGACGCCTTCCGGACGGCACACCAAGCCGATATTGCCGTCCACCTTGCGCTCGACCATATTGAAATACGGGTTCTTTTCCGATTCAAAGGCAGTAATGACCGCATCGGTTTCGTCATCCAGCAAGGCCAGGCAGGCTTGGATATCTTCGACCGTGCGCAGCGGCGAAGTCGGGTCGAGGTCCACCACGCGGTCGAACGGGCCGACATTCTCAGCCACCCAATCGCACAGGTGCTGGATGACCGGCACTTTTGGCGCGCTGGACGTGGCCAGTTCCGCCGGGCGCAGGAAAGGAACGCGGGCGCCATAATGTTCCGCCACTTCGGCGATTGCCGCGTCATCGGTGGACACGTAGACGGCGTCGATGCCCTTCACTGCCAGCGCCTGTTCGATCGTATGGGCGATCAGCGGCTTGCCGTGCAGCGGGCGGATATTCTTACCTGGGACGCCAACGGATCCACCGCGGGCGCAAATACTGGCAATAGTCTTCATGATTCAATTCGTTGAGCCCGCAAGGCAGTCGCAAGTGCGCGCAGGCCTTCCTCGAGCGGTTGGGTACTAGGCCGGTCCTCGCGGATTGCTGCCAGCATTTCTCGCATGGCGGCCGGATAAGTCGCTGGCACATCGAATGCATCGGCAGCCAGCGGCAAGGCCTGGACTACGTCCGCATTTGACAGCGTAAGGGTGGCGGCGCGCAAATCCCAGGTCGCGGTGCCGAGGTCGCCCACCAGGGTGTAGCGCCGTATGGGACGGCGGCTCACATAGTCGATGCGCACAGTCGCGATCGGGCCGCCGGCGCGCGCCATCAGCAGCGAAGCGCTATCGTCGCTGTCGATCTCGAGCGAAGACGCACGCGTTGCAAAGCCCGAGACATGCTCAAAGCTGCCCAGCAGCCATTGCGCCGCATCGATCTCATGGATCAGGTCCAGCAGCACGCCGCCGCCAAGGGCGCGTTTGGCGCTGTAGCCCTGGCGGTAATCCTGGGCCGGACGCCAGTCAGGCAACCATTGGCCAGCCTCGAAGTCGGCACGCGCGAGGCGTCCCAGGCGTCCTTCGTCGAGAAGCGATTTCAGCGCCATCAATGAAGGAAGGCTTCGCAGGTTGCAGCCCACCATATTCGGCGGTAGTCCGCCGCGCTCTACACGCGCTTCCAGTACGGCCAGTTCTTCCAGCGTGGATACAACCGGCTTCTCGGCGTAGAAAGGCGTGCCGCTCTCGATGGCTGCGAGCAGCGGGCGCAGGTGCATCGAGCTCGGGCTTGCGATCACCATCAGGTCTGGGCGGCGTTCAAGCGCCAGTTCCAGCGACGTGACGACTTCAACTTCGCCCAGCGCCGAGGTATCCGTACCCCGCCCCGCTTCGCGCAGCACATCGAATTGTACATCCGGCACCAGGCCGCGCAGGCTCGCCATGTGGCGACGCCCAATCGAGCCGGTACCAACCATCAAGACCTTCATGCGGCCACCATACTATTGCGCAGCGCCTTGACGTCAGCGCTATTCCAGCACGCGAGGTCGAGGCCGCCGGCCGTCAATTCGGAGCGAGCCTTCAGCAGGCCGTCGCCGATAAAGTTAAACAGGTTGGCCGTGGCAACTGCGTCGACCTCAGGACGCACCAGGGCTTCCAGCATATGCGAGCCCTTGCCGCAGCCGCCGCAAAGGATCAATGGCGCTGCCAGGGGCGCGCCGACCACGGTGGTGAGGTCGAGGTCCAGGCCGAAACCGGTACCGTCACGGTCGACCGACTGCACCAGCAGTTCTCCAGCGCCACTGTCGAGCATCAATTGCACGCGTTCTGCCGGTGTGCTGTCCAACACCACGCTGCCCTGTTGGCCCAGGACTTCCACCGTCCCGGCGGCCGTGCGGCGCAGGTCGATGCCGCCGATCACGCACTGCGAGCCGTACACGTCGGCAATGCGGCGCACCACCGCAGGATCGGAGTCGAACAGCGAATTCACGACAATCTTGTCGGCGCCGGACTCAACGAAAAGCGCTGCGGTTTCAAAGTCCTTGATCCCGCCGCCCAGGGCCACGGGAATGAAGCAGCCTTCTACGACGCTGCCCACGGCAGCGAGGAAGGCTTCACGGTCGTATCCCTTGCGTGAGACATCGACGATCAGCAATTCATCGATGCAAGACGCGACCGTCTCGAAGTGGTAATTCTTCAACAGCCAACGTACGTCGCCTGCCCGCTGCAGCCGGAAGTTCCGGCTGAGCATGAAGCCCCCGTCGGCATAGAATAAGGTATAGATAACGCGTTTGCGGGCCATGATCAGCTGGAGAAGAAATTCTTGAGCAGGCGCAAGCCGTTGTCCTGGCTCTTTTCAGGGTGGAACTGGGCGCCGCAAATCGAACCGGCGTCAAACGCTGCGACGAAAGGCTCGCCGTGCACGCACAGGCCCGGATTGCATGGCGCACCAACGTCGCGCACTGCATATGAGTGCGTGAAATAGAAGTCGGCCCGCTCGCCAAAGCCGGCGAACAAGCCTTCCGGACGGTAGCCTTGCACGCTGGCGTATCCAACGTGCGGCACCTTGAGTCCCGCTGCCGGGTCGGCTTGCATGCGCTCGACACGGAATGGCAGCAGGCCCAGGCCTTCGCAATCGCCTTCTTCGCTGTAGGTGCCCAGCAATTGCATGCCGAGGCACACTCCAATGATGCGCGTGTTGCCAGCTTCGGCGAGCTCACGCAATGGCTCAACCAGCCCATGCGCGCGCAGCGCCTCCATGCCCGCACGGTATGCCCCTACTCCAGGCAGCACAACGTGCGTGGCAGCGGACAGCGCCACGGGGTCGGAAATGGTATGGTATGGCACGCCCAGATATCGCAGCGCACGCTCGACAGAGTCGATATTGCCAATCCCCACGTTCACCAAAGCTGCACGCACGATTGCTTACTCCGCTACGAAGTTTGGCTGCCAGCGGCCATCGACCTTTTCGAATAGGTCGCGGTTTACCCAGCGGTCGAGCACGGCATCGAACTCTTCCTGGGTCATCTGGTAGTACGACAGGTACAGCGGCAGGAACTCTTCCGGATAGTGATTGTCGTACACGCGCACCAGGTTCAGCGCCTGGTCGCGGGTCATCGCGCCACGGCGAATTTCGATGCCTGCATCTTGAGTCGCACGGCCAAAACCGAACTTCAAGTACATCAGATAGGTGTGCAACGAGTACAGCGCCTGGTCGTTCTGCGCGAAGTTGGTGAAGGTGCCGGTGTTGGAACCTTCCGCTTCCTGCAGACCGCAGTGCTCTTTCGCCACCAGGTAATTGCGGTACGGGTCCCAGGCTTCAAAGTAGGACCAGTGCGCGATTTCCAGACCGCTACGCTGCAGGTCTTCTTCAACAGGGAAACGGAAGAAGTTCAGCGACGATTCCGGCAGGCCCGATTTCTCAAGGACCTTGTCGTGGCCGCCTTCCAGGTAGACGCGGCGCATGTAGTCGACGTTGTAGATCGGGCGGCTAGCCGTTTCAGTCGAACCGCCGTATTCAACTTCACCGTCTTCGCCGTAGAAAATCAGGTCAATGCCGAAATTGACGGCAAAGCGGACCACCGCGGACTGGATCGCAATCAGCCAACCGTAGTAAGGAAAGCCCATTTCGATGAAGCCGGAACGGTTCAAGGCCTGCATGGCATTGTGGTCCGGCGAAATCTGCACGTGGTTGTAACCGCTCTCGATGAAGGAACGCAGGTTGCGGTTGCCCAGTTCGAGAGCCAGTGCTGGCGTGACGGTCACGGCCAGGGGATTCATGCCGTATTTATGCTTCAGGTTGTACGCTACGTAAGAGCCATCTTTACCGCCGCTCACCGGAACGATACAGTCGAAACCGCCATCGGTGCGCTTATGGCGCGCCAGCAGATCGACCAACTCTTTCTCTCGACTGGTCCAGTCGATGCTCTTCTTGCGTTCGGCCCAAACGCAGGCATTGCAGCGCCCCGTCGCATCAAAATTGATGCGTGGGCGTGTCGACATATTCAGACACGATGTGCAACGGAAGGGAGCTTTGATATGTGCGTTCATTGTAAATGCTCGGTTAAATTGCTCAGTTAACAAGTTGATTAATAATATCTGCGATCCCGGCTCCAGCGCTGGATGCATCCAGGCGCGGGACGTGGAGCGAGTTGGATCGGCTGGCATCGATCAGGACTTCATCAATGGCTGGCCAGAATTGCTGGTGCTTTTCCACCGACCGTGCAAGGCCCAGGTCTGCCAAGGGCAGGCTTGACGAGAAAATAGAGTCCATGGATTGCACGACAGGAATATATAGAAGTCCCGCCTCGAGGCCTACAGTGGAACCCGTAGTTAGTACGCAATCACTAGCACATAACAATTCATCAAGTGACTGGGTGGCGTCACTATAACAGACGCGAGGGCCCGAAAACTCCTGTGGACGGTCTTCGCTTGGATGGCGGCGGAACACCAGTTTCACGTTCGGGCGATCGCGCAAACCTTCAACGAGATAGCGCTCAACATGTTCCGGCAGGCGCGGATCGCCGGCCACCACTTTGTCGAACGGATGCTTTTCGGATTCCGGCTGGGACATCCAGCTGACCACCCATTCGTCTTCCCCGACACCCATGGCCTTGCGGGCGGTCGCACGAAGCTGGTTGATATCCAGGCGCGCCAGGCGGTCGAATGCAGGATTGCCGGTCACCGCCACACGTTCATCAGGCACCCCGTGCTCGCGGAAACGGCGGGCCACGGCTTCGTTCAGGACGCAAATCTTGCTCGCGTAGCCTGGCGAAGCACACCATTCGATTTCGTACGGCGCATACAGGTCCACCACGCAGACCGATGGGATGCCGAGGTCGCGCGCCGCTTCCAGTGCCGCGCGCTCCGAACGCGGCGCGCTGGTTGCCACCACGACGGACGGCCTCTGCTCCTTGAACCAGGCGCGGAAGAAGTCGACTGGACGGAAACGCTGCCGGTTTCCTTCGGCATAAATTTCCCTCGCTTTGCGCAGGCCAAGCGAGCGCGCCATGGCGTGGAAGCCAACGCCAAGATAGGCTTCGGTATCCTCACGCGAGACAGCGGAATGCTGGGATTGGCCCTGCGCCAACACGCGGCCAACGCGGCGCACACCCTGATAGCCCGGAACGATGTCTACTACATCGGCCATCGACATGGCCTGCAGGCCCTGGCGATCGAAATAGCCCTTGGCCGTCGTCAGGGCCAGGGTTTTGCTGCTGATGGATCGACAGCCAAGTTCGGCAACGACCGGGGCCAGTGCCGCAGCATGGCCGCCTCCGTACGAGACGAAGAAGACCTGGTCTTGAATGGATGGGACTTCAAACTTCATTGATTACCTCATTGTGGCCAGGCCAGGATTCAACCTGCGCGGCATATGTACGCCTGCCAAAAACATAAATACGGGCACCACCAGCGAAATCACCCCCAATCCCTCAAGGAAGAAAGCGGGAATTGTCGATACAAAGATGGCTGCATATCCGGAATACTGCTTGCGTAACGTCGCATAAACGACGGCATAACAGGCGCCTGCAAGCATTACCAGGTAAGCGATGCCGCGAAGGTAATCCCCCGTGTCAAACGAAACGAAGATAGTACTGCGCGAAAGGAGCGCCGTTATACCCGTTGCGCCTTGAACCGTAGAGTCGTAACCCGCTTCTTGTGCCATGAATCCCGTATATTTATCGGCAAAGGAAATCCCCAAGGAAATCGCCATAAATAGAATGTAGATGCGCATAGAAAACGTCAGCCGCTCATACGCTTTGGCAAGCAGTAGGGCAATCATTAGGGCGCTGAGAACGGCACCTGAACTCAGAGCCGCAAAAATAAAGGAAAACACCAGGTACACAGCAGATCGTTGCCGCAAAACATACAGTAAGAGGTAACCAATCGCGACAAACACGAATACGGCGCGATAACTTAGCGCCATGACCGCCAGCGGAATCAGGAAGGCGACCGTCCGCCGCGGCGCAGTATCAAACAGGGCGAGCAAAGGCCAGGTAAATGCCAGCATAATGCTTGCCGTCAGCATAGGGCCGCCGATATTGTCGATTTCACCGAAGCCCAGGGCGATCGCTGTTCGAATACCATGGATCCAGAAAAGCGGTTCCAGGTCGAACATGCTGCCGCCATCTTCGTAAACGGCTAGGATATAGGCAACCTGGGAAGCATAGCCGTTATTGGTAATGCCTTCCTCGTCGATCGTGAGGAAAGCCTTACCTGTACCCGAGCAATACAGCAGCGGGATCAACATGATCAACGCTGCCAACAGCCTCGAGACCTGTTTTTGAACGGCTTGCTTCAAGCGGAAAACTCCATCCAGTGGGTCAGCGAGATCAGCGCCCGGATTTCACGCGTGTAGTTGTGCTTGCCTTCGATGTGGTCCGCCAGCATGCGCTTGGCGCGCGCGACATCGATTACGCCGTCCAGCTTCTGGAGTTGGGCGAAACGCTGCACGCAATAGTCGGCCTTCTCCTTGCGGAACCAGTCGCCCACTGGCACGGTAAACATCTGCTTCTTGCGGTAGGCCAGGTCTTCGCCTATCAGGCCAGCGACGGCCTTCTTGTAGAGATACTTGGTTTCACCGCCATGCAACTTGAGGTTGCCAGGCATGCGGAAGGCGAATTCCATCATGCGGTAGTCCAGGAACGGGGTACGCGCTTCCAGCGACACCGCCATGCCCATACGGTCCGGCTTGACCAGATTATTACCCGACAACAGCAGCTGCATGTCGAGGAACAGCGCCTGGTTGATGCGGTCCTGGTGCGGCACGGCATCAAACCACGGGCGCGCCACCTCAAAGGAATCGAGTTCACCGATGCGGCCAGGCATGCCCGCGCCATACAATCCGCGCTTGCCTGCCCCATCGAACAGGGAAATGCTGTCGAAGTAACGGCGACGGAATGCATCGTCATCCAGCGCCTCGATATCCGGCTGGGCGAAGAAAGACTTGTACTTGTCGTAGCCGGCGAACAGTTCGTCGCCACCGTCGCCGGTCAGCACCACTTTCACGTCGCGCACCGCCAGTTCCGACACGCGGTAGGTCGGCAGGAAGGAAATGTCGCCATGTGGCTGGTCGCAGTGATAGGTCGCCATCGGCCACAGGCCCAGCATGTCGGACTCCACGCGTTCCATCGTGTGCTGGGTGCTGAAGCGGTCAGCTGCGGCTTGGGCAAACGGCGCTTCGTCGTAGCGTGGATCATGGAAGCCGATACAGAAAGTCTTGACCGGCTCATTCATATGGCGCGCCATCAGGCCAACGATGGTGCTCGAATCGACGCCGCCCGACAAGAAGGCGCCGAAAGGCACATCGCTGCGCAGGCGCAGGCGCACCGCATCATCGAGGATGGCATTGAATTCTTCGATCCAGTCCGCTTCGCTGCGGCCATGGACCGGCTGCACATCGGCCAGGTTCCACCAGCGCCAGGTTTGGGAACCATCGCGAGTGACCTTCATTGCGTGGCCCGGCATCAGGTGCTTGATGCCTTCGTAAATCGTGTAAGGCGCCGGCACGTAGTTGAACGTGAGGTAATGGTGCAGCGCTTCGCGGTCCATCGCCGGCTGCGGCATGCCAGCCTTCAGGATGGACTTGATCTCGGATGCAAACGTCAGCTGGCGGCCATCGTCGTGAACGTAGAGCGGCTTGACGCCGATGCGGTCGCGCACGATGTACATGGCCTGCTCGCGCCTGTCGATAATGGCAAACGCAAACATGCCATTGAGCTTATGTAGGAAGTTGATGCCTTCCGCTTCGTACAAGCGCAGCAGCACTTCGGTGTCGGAATGCGTACGGCAAGGATGGCCGGCACGCGCCAGCTCTTCCGCCAGTTCGATGTGGTTGAAGATTTCGCCGTTCTGCACGACGATGATTTGGCCATCGTCGGAGACGAATGGCTGATGCCCGCCCTGCAGGTCGATGACGGACAAGCGCTGGTTGCCGATCGCCATGCCTTCGATCGCGTGGACACCCTGGTCATCTGGACCACGGTGGCGAATCGCATTGCCCATCGCTGCCAACACATTAGCTTCCAGCGAACGGCCGTCACGATGGTAGTACCCAAAAATACCGCACATATTAATTACCGCCTTTAAAGATAACCTGCTTGAAGGTCATCAAAATAATTCGAAGATCCAATCCCAATGAAGCATTCTGCGCATACTCCAGGTCCAGCGCCTTGCGCTGGTCGGCCGTGGCCGCGGAGCGCAAGGTGGACTGCGCCAGGCCAGTGATGCCTGGACGCACGATATGCCTGGTTTGCCATTCATCCTCGGTGTACAGGCTGCGCTGCGCCGGCACGTCCGGGCGCGGGCCAACGACGCTCATGTCGCCGGTGAGCACATTGATCAACTGCGGCAGTTCGTCAAGGCTGGTGCGACGGATGAAACGTCCCAGTGGAGTAATTCGGGGATCACGATCTGCCGTTGAATATCCGCCAAGCCGTTCTGCATTGGTGACCATGCTGCGGAACTTCCACATGCGGAAGACACGGCCACCTTTGCCGACACGCTGCTGCCCAAACAAGCTTGGGCCACCGTCCTGCAACTTTACTCCGATTGCAATGAACAGGAGGACCGGGGACAGGAGCAGGATTGCAACTGCGGACATCAAAATATCAAAAGAACGTTTCATCATTGTGACTTAAATCGACTGGCGCCCAATAATTCGTTGGGGCAAAACAACCACGACGCCTAGAGCCATTGTGGCGAGGGCGACACGTACAATTCCATTGCTCGAAGTCGCTGACTGCAGGAACCAATCGAACAGGATTGCAAGAGCGGACAAACCCAGCACGCTCAACATGCCGACCGCGGTTTTCCTGTCAAACAGATTCCTGGCGCCCTTGATGGCCAGGCCACTCAGCCAGACTAGGCATGACGCGTGCAGCACCTGGAAACCTACAATAGCCCAGGCCAGCAGGATTTCGGAGTCGGCCCACATTCCAGGCAGCGCAAGCACAGGCAGCAATACCAGGCATCCCAGCGTGGCTTTGAGCACGACAACAGGTTTTTCCTGGGCATTCAAGTCAGCAATCGCCATGCTCGCCAACGCCAGGAATGGCAGGCCGACCATGATGATCTGGGTCAGGGTTACCACGCGCGAAATCGCTGCTGCGTCCATCGCCCCCCTGCCCAGCAGGAGCTTGACGAAGGCGCCGGCAAAATAGGCGATCAGGATACCGGCGCCGACGGCATTCGCCAGCGAACGGCGTACGCCATCGTGCAGCGCCTGGAGCGCCTGTCCAGTGTCGCCACGGCCATAGTGTTCGCTCAGACGGGCAAGCATCACGGTTGCGAGCGAAGACACCAGCACACCGGCAGGAAGTTCCACCAGCTTGGTAGCGTAATTCAGCGCTGCGATGGCGCCCGGGCTCACAGTGGATGCCAGGGCACGGATAATGACAGGCACCAGCAGCATCAGGGAAGCAGTCACCGCAGCCGCCATGAAAGCGCGCAGGAATTTCACGTCGGGCGCAGGCTGCCACATCGGTCCAAGCAGCCAGTCGCGCGGCAAGCTGACCAATTGGGAAAGCAGGCGCACTGCTGCACCAAGCGCAATGCCAATGCCAAGCACCACCAGCTGCGCAGCGAAACCGTGACGCCCCACCCACAGGGCGGCGATTACGATGATGTTATAGATCAGGGTGCCGCAGCCGGCCACAAAGAAGCGTTGCTGCGAGTTCAGGCCGGCGGTGGTGACACCGGAAGCGGCGGTAAGCGGAATGGCAAGAGCAGCCGCCGCCACTGCCATCGAAGGCGGCAACGATCCAGCCTTCAGGCCCGGAGCCAGCAGTCCGAACCAGGTGGCAGGTGCCAAGGAGAACACAGCGGCGAACGCCGCGAACGCCAGGAAGGCAAACAACAGAATCTGGCGCAGCAGGACTTGGGCTCTTTGCGTGTCAAGCGCACGCAGGCGCGGAATAAGCGCTGCGCTCAGTCCGCCAGAGAGCAGCAAGTTCACAAACAGGTCAGGCAGGGTGAGCAAGAGGACGGCCGAATCGGCTTGATCGGACACGCCGAAGGCGGCCGCAAGCTCGATCTCCCGCAGGAGACCGCTGAACCTGCCGGCGAGCAGCGTAGCTCCAAGCAGAGCCCCCGCCCCTATTGCCAGCGGACCAATCTGGAAACGACCGTCGTTCGACACCTTTACACCGCCCGACGGTTTTTTTCTGGCAAACCGGCGGCGATTTGCGCCACGACGGATTGAATCTTGTTGTGCAGCAAACCAAGTTCCTCTCGGCTGCCAATGCAGCGCTCCTGATAAGCCTGGCGCAATTTGCGCACTTCCTCGCGGAAGTCCATCTGCTCCTCGATTTCCTGCACGCTGCGCGACTGGCGATGGAAGGTGCGCGAAAGGATGGCGCAGGTGGAGCCCAGGCGCGCGTGCTCGGCCAGCAGCAATTCCGCCGGCAGCAAACCTTCGCCCACGCGCGCGACACCGCCGATACCGAACGGCATCTTCGCTTCGCGCAAGATACCGGCCATGCGCTCGACGTGACCGGAAACCAGCGGTTCGAACATGAAGCGGCAACCCATTTCCAGGTGCAGGTCGTTGAGGCCGATGTGCACCTCGTCGACACCCGCAACCTGGATGCATTCAGACAGGCTTTCCATGGCGCCGATGGTTTCAACCAGCAGGCAGACCTTGGCGCGGAAATTCACGGCCTTGCAGAAGGTCTTTACTTCTTCAGGGCCACGGAACATTGGCAGCATCAGCACATCCGCGCCACGTTCGATCGCCTCGTCCACTTCCGCCTGGGTGCCCGGATGGACAGGGTTCAGCCTGACCAACAATGAGCCGGCAGGCAGCTGGGGACGCAGGACCGAGATGTCCTCCATCTTGTGACGGCTAATGACCGTGTCCAGGTGCCCCTGGCGCTCAACTTTACCCAAGATTTCCAGGTCGATAAAAACGCGGTCCGCGCCTTTCTCGATCACATAGGTGGCAATCGCGGGATCTGCCGTGATGAATAGCAATCTCAATGGAGCGTGCTGCATATTTTCTGTACACATTGTTGGTTCAACTTAACGATCGCCTACTTCAGCGTGCGGATTGCAGCTGCGCCCAAACCGAGATTTGCCAGGATTTGCGACCATTCACGCAGGCCAACAGTGAAGCGCGACCATGCAGTTTCCTTGTCGATCTTCTCCGGCACCACGATGCTGTCGCCTGGCATGACTTCCAGGCCACCGATGCCGCGCGAGTACCAGCTGCCACTATTGTTGGCTGCCACCGAACCGTCAACGCGGAGCACGAAGGTGTTGTCAGTGTCGGCTTCGGAAGTGACGCCGGCCTTGTTCAGGTAATCATTCACTGTCATGCCAGGACGCCACAGGGCAGACGACTCAGCATTCACCGAGCCGTACACGTGCACGAAATCAGGACGGGCCGGCACTACCAGGCGGTCGCCATTTTCCAGCTTAAGCTTAGGCAGGTGACTGAACGAACGTTCATCAGGCGTCAGGCCAAAAGCAATACGGCCGCTCGGTTTCATTGCGCGGAAGCGGGCAATCGTTTCACGTGCCGATTGCATTTCTGCCTGGCGGCGCGATTCAGCGATCTGCGCGTCGGCGGCAGTGTTGCCACGCACATTGGACAGCATGCGCGACTGCTCGGAGCGCAACTGGTTTTCCAGGCGGCTTGCAGCCTTGTCCTGATTGAGCTCCTGCTCCTTGCGCACTTGTTCGCGATAGAAAGCGGTACCGAACAGGTAAGCGTTTTCGGTAGGGCCGCCAGCGCGGGCGATCAAGGCTTGCAAATCTTCACCTGGGCCCATCTGATACACGCCCGGCACTTTGACTTCACCCTCAACACGGACAAATACGCGGCGCTTGTCGATTGGCACTGCCATATCGCGCTGCGAGAAGACGGTGATGGTGTCGCCTGGCTGCAGTTCCACATTGTCAGGGCCGGCCGGGTTTTCAAACATGCGGCCCAGGTTAAATGGAATCAGGCTGACGCTCAGGTCATCGCGGTTGACGCGCTCGATTACAGCGTAGTCCCAGTTAATTTCATCCATCAGCGCGCCAATGCGCGAAGCAACCGATACATCATCGCCGTCGCCCACCACGCCCAGATTGCTGTTCTGGCGCTGCAAGGCGGTACGACGGTCTTGCAGGCCGCCATCGTCACCGGAAGAATTAACCACGGCATTCTGGCGCTGGACCGAATTACGGGTCATCAGGTACTGGCGCGTCGGAATCATGTCGCTCACATGCATGCCAGGCTTGAACGGCGCGCGTACGGTCTGGTCCACATTGCCACGCAGAACAACTGCATTGGAGAAGTCCTGGGTAATGGCAACAACATTCATCACGTCGCCATTTTTCAGTTGCTTCGCCAGGCCAGCACCTTGCAGCGCGAACTGCTCAACGCTGCGCGGCTGGTTCTTGCCTGGCTCTACATGTTCGATAAATGCGCGGCGTGGATCTGCGACGACAGGCAAGCCGCCCGCCACATCCAGCATCGACTGGACAGTATCGCCGTTTTCGCGCAACTCATAAATTGCAGGTGTATTCACCTTACCGGTCAGGGCGATAAAGCCGGCTGCAGCAGGAATAAAGATGGTGTCGCCATCGCGCAGCTTGATGTCGGCGGAGCGGTCGCCTTTCGCGATAAAGTCGTACAAGTCGAGGGTCGCTACGACACGGCCATTACGCTTGACTTCGACACGGCGCATACTGCCGTTGGCGTTTGGGCCGCCACTTGCGAACAGTGCCGTGACCAGGGTCGACAGACTAGAAACGGTATAGGTGCCAGGACGATTTGCCTGGCCGACCACATAAACGGTAATGGCGCGCAACTGGCCAAAGTTCACGCTCAAGCTAACGCCTTTGTACATCTTGCTAACCGCTTGCTGCACAACGCCCTCGGCATCGCCAGCCTTTATGCCGCCCAGCACCACAGGGCCAATGGTTGGAATAGTCACCAGGCCGTTGCGGTCAATGGTCGCGCGGTAATCGATGTCGATCGTGCCCCAGCCACGAATCAGCACCTCGTCGCCAGCACCCAGGGTGTACTCCGCCGGTACAGGCGTGTTCTGCACTGGCGCGAAGGTCGAGGGAGCGTTATGAAAGAACTCAGCACCGAAGACTGGCAAGGCCTTACCCAGGTTCAGGGCAACGAATTTCTCAAATTCACTCGGGACACGCGGCTTAGCCTCATGCTCCCCGGCAACAATTTGCTGCTGTTGCACGTCGCGCGTTTGCGGCAAAGAATTGCGTCCGCCGATATTCGAATCCGTGTAGTTCGACAGTGTGTTGTTAATACGTGTACGAGCCTGGAAACCTTGGGAGGAATTGGTTGGCACATCACCAACACTGACCGGCGCTTGGTCAATGCTGGACCTCGGGTCCGACATTTCGTTTTTGTTAATGGATTCCTGGGCAAACGCAAGGCTGCTTGCGGCCAGGCTCAGGGCCAAGGTAGAACGAATGATTGGGCGCATTGTGGGATCTGGTTCGAAGAAAGACTCAGGCGAAACTAGCGGTTAGGCGCTTGCCATCCGATATCACGCCGCGGAAATATTACATTATAACATTAACCTATTAGCCACTTACGGTATCAGGGTTTTCCGTAGTGACCTCTGAATGAACAGGCTTTGGCTTGCCAAACTGGTGCACAGTCTGCTCGATCGCGCCGAAGATCGACTTGCCTTCCGAGTCCAGCATATCGATTTTGATCGTGTCGCCGAAAGACATAAAAGCTGTCGTCGGTTTGCCATCAGCAATCATTTCCAGGCAGCGCTTTTCGGCGATGCAGGAGTAGCCCTTTTTCGCATCCTTGTTGGATACTGTGCCAGAGCCAACGATCGTGCCGGCGCAAGCGTTGCGCGTCTTTACCAGATGCGAAATCAGCTGAGCGAAGTTGAATACCATATCCACCCCGGCATTCGGCTGCCCGACCAGCTTGCCGTTCCAAGTGGAGCGCAGCGGCAGGTGGACCTTAGCGTCTCTCCACGCTTCGCCCAATTCATCTGGCGTGATGGCAACCGGCGAGAAACTGCTGGCCGGCTTGGACTGGAAAAAGCCAAAACCCTTTGCCAACTCTTCTGGAATCAGGTTGCGCAGCGAAACGTCGTTGACCAACATCAGCAGGCGGATTTGCTGAAAGGCCTGATCAGGTGTGGCCCCCATCGGCACGTCGTCGGTAATGACGGCGATTTCCGATTCGAAGTCGATGCCCCATTCCTCATGCTTCAACTCGATGTCATCGCAAGGGCCAATGAAGTCGTCGCTTCCGCCCTGATACATCAAGGGATCTTCCCAAAACGAGGCTGGCATTTCGGCATTGCGCGCCTTTCTCACCAACTCTACGTGATTCACGTAGGCCGAGCCGTCTGCCCACTGGTAGGCGCGCGGCAGCGGGGCCATGCAATCTTTGGACTCAAAGTCAAAGCTGCGGCGGGCCTTGCCGTCATTTAACTGCCGATACAGCTCGTCAAGCTGGGGCGAAATGAAGGCCCAGTCGTCCAGGGCCCGCTGCAGACTGCGGGCGATGCCGTCGGCAACCACGGCGGTCTTTAAGTCGCGGGAAACGACGATCAACTGGCCGTCGCGGGTACCATCTTTAAGGGTGGCGAGTTTCATGGCAATGCTATCGATTCGGTAGAGATTATCAATTTTACCTCTCGGATGGGAATCATTACCATTTAGCTCAACAAGGAGGGCAAAGTTATGGCCGTCGCAGCGAAAAAATTGAGCCAGGTCACCACCCACATGGGGATTGCCTTCGGCTTAATGTATGTCTTGACCGGGTCGGCGGCCTTCGGCGGATTGGTTGCCGTACTCGAACCTGTCGTCAACGTGGCGCTACTGCCTTTTCACGAACGGGCATGGCACTCGATTCAAGTGCGCGTTCCAGGCCGGCGCTTGGCGTTACTGGCGGCGGAAAGATTCTCGCAATCCCTGATGCATGCCGCAATTGCCTTCGGCGCGTTATACATGGCCACCGGCTCGATTGCATTTGGCGGTCTGGCGGCAGTACTTGAGCCAATCATCAATGTGATCGCCCTGCCCTTTCATGACCAGTTATTCGATCGCCATATATTGGGTCGGCGTGCGTTAGCGAACTGACTCGGTGCTGATGGAGGCTTAGCCTCCACTGGTCAGTCACTCCAGGAGGCACCCATGCTTGCCGACAAAGACGCGATCGCAATGATCGCGGTAAGGGACTTGACCGCTGCGGCCAGGTTTTACGGAGAAGTCCTCGGCCTCGAAAAGCTCGACAGCCCGGAAGAACAAGTTCTGGTATATCGCAGCGGGGCTACCAAACTCAACGTCTATCGCTCCGAATTCGCCGGTACCAACAAGGCGACCACGGTCATGTGGAATGGGGGCGGGGAGCTGGAGGCAATTGCAGCGCGGCTCAAATCCAATGGCGTGAAATTCGAGCATTACGACATGCCTGGCTTGACGCTGGAGGGCGACATCCACGTTGGCAACCGCATGAAAGTGGCCTGGTTCAAGGATGTCGACGGCAATATTCTGAGCATTGTCAGTGGTTAGGAGAACACTATGAATCCAAAAGGACTTACTTTCCTTGCAGGGGCTTTGCTTGCGCTTCAGGCAGCCGCAAATCCCGCAATCGATAAGGAATTCTCGGCGATGGATGCCGACCATGATGGCAAGGTTTCCGCTGCCGAGCATGCGGCAGGCGCCAAAGCCATGTTCGACAAAATGGATGCCAACCATGATGGCAAAGTGACGGCCGCAGAGATGACTTCGGCGCATCAGGCTATCACCGGTCAGGCGGCGAAAAAGTCGGATATGGCGGCGGCGGACAAAATCAAGGTCATCGATAGCGATGGCGATGGGGCGCTGACAGCCGATGAGCATGCCAAGGGTTCGGCAGCCATGTTTGCGAAGATGGATGCCAATAAGGATGGATTCCTGAGCAAGGAAGAAATGGCCGCGGGACATGCGGCCATGATGCGCAAACCTTAGAAAACCGGGAAACCGGGGTACGACCCGAAGGGTCGGACCCCGTCTGGTCGACGGGATTAGGTGGGGGTCAGGAGTTGGAGCTGCTCGGGGGTGAGGTAGCACCATTCGCCTTCTTGCAGGCCAAGGCTGGCCAATTCCAATTGGCCGATTGCGGAGCGGTGTAAGGCGGTGCAGTGGTTGCCGGCGGCGGCCAGCATGCGTTTGACCTGGTGGTATTTGCCTTGCTCCAGAACGATTTCGAGCTGGTTTTCGCCGCGCTTGATGCAGGTAACGGCGGCCAACGGGGCCGGCTCGTCGTGCAGCTGGACGCCGGCCAGCAGTTGGGCGACCAGTTCATCCGTTACCGGCTCGGCCGTGGTGGCCTGGTAGACCTTGGGCACGTGTCGCTTGGGCGACGATTGGGCGTGAATGAATGGCCCGTCATCGGAGATCAACAGCATGCCGGTCGTATCGTGGTCGAGGCGCCCCACCGGCTGCACTTCGCGCCAGGTGAATTGCTCCGGAAGCAAGGTCAGCACGCCGGGATGGTGGCTCGGCTTGCGCGAGCATTCATAGTCGGACGGCTTGTACAACGCAATATAGAGGTGCTCGCGGTAGACCCACTCCTCGCCGAACACTTCCAGCACCAGGCCCTCGGTTTCGATCGTCGCTTTATAGTTGTCCTGCACTTCGCCGCCGATGGAAACGTCACCGTCTTCGATCAGGGCGCGGCAGTACTTTCGGGTGCCGAAGCCTTGCGACTGCAGGATTCGGTCCAGGGATAATTTACTCATGGGGCGGGATTTTACCGGATTTACGCTACCGCAAAGCTTCCTATTGATGCAGATCAAAGGGTGTGCCGGTCGAGTTGGTACACTTAAATAGCATTAGGAATCTGCTGAACGGGCTATAGGAATATCTTAGGGAGATCTCAGCAAATGAAACTCAACATCAACCGCAAGTCCCTGGCCCAGGCCCATGCCGCCTCGCTGGAAACCAAGCTGGCTGTGGCCCGCTGGAGCGGCCAGGCTGGCGCCATGCCGCAGGCGCTCTGGCGGCATCAGCGCAATTCGGAATTGGTGGAGTGGCTGGTGCATGGCGGCTTCGCGGCCGAAGCCCAAGATGCAGAAACGAAAACAGCGGCCATGGGCCGCCGTTCTCTTGCCTCTCAAAGAGACAGTGACGAGGAATATAAATTCACTCAAGTCCGCATCCGTAATGCGGCTGCGTAGTCTGCCTCAAGAATTGATTGCTTATTTCGCCCTCCCCTTGAATCGAACTACACCGTCAATATAGTCCACGTCGGGGAAATGGCAAGGCAAAATCTAGGCATAAATGCCAATGTTGACTGCTGAGCTAGCCCTTAACGCAGCGTCGGCTTGGCTGCCTCAGCCGCTGCCTTGATCGCTCCATGGCCCACTGCGGCGCCAAACTTTTTCAACACGCGTTCCGGCAGGTTTTCGTGCTGGGTGTAATCGACGATATCTTCCGCCTTGACCACGTCGCGCGCCACGCTGTCCACGCTGCCGAGGTCGTCCGCCAGGCCCATTTCGATTGCACGGGCGCCGGTCCAGTACAAGCCGGAGAACATTTCCGGCGTTTCCTTCAGGCGCTTGCCACGGCCTTCACGTACCACTTCGATGAATTGCTGGTGGATCTCCGCCAGCATGCTCTTGGCGTGCTGCTTCTGCTTTTCGGACTGCGGGCTGAACGGATCCATGAAGCCCTTGTTCTCGCCAGCCGTCAGCAGGCGGCGTTCGACGCCCAGCTTCTCCATGGTGCCGGTAAAGCCAAAGCCATCCATCAGCACACCGATCGAGCCAATGATGCTGGCCTTGTTGACATAGATGCGGTCGGCAGCCGAGGCGATGTAATAGCCGCCTGAAGCGCAGATTTCGTCCACCACCACGTAGAGTGGCTTATGCGGATAGCCCTGGCGCAGGCGGTGGATTTCGTCCACGATCATGCCAGCCTGGACGGCGCTGCCGCCCGGACTGTTGATATGCAGGACGATGGCCACCGAGCCGCTGTCGGAAAAGGCTTTGTTCAGGGCGGGGATCACCACATCGGCGGCGCCGCTGCCTTCGGACTCGATGCTGCCTTCAATTTCGATCAGCGCCGTGTGGCGGCCGAGCGATTCCGCGTCGCCGCCCATCAGGTTAATGCCGAAGAAACTGGCAACGGCAAAGAAAATAATCGCCAGCATCGACACCTTGAAGAAGATGCTCCAGCGGCGGTTGGCGCGTTGCTCTTTCAGCGTGGCGAAGACCAGCTTTTCCAGCACCTCGCGCTCCCAATTGATGGGAGGGTTCTCTGCCGAAGGCTGGACTGGCGTTGGCTGCTTGTTTTCGTTGTCATCGCTCATGGTCGTGGGCCCACGTAATCGTCCGGCTGCCAGTAGATATTCTCGTCATGCTCGCTGACTGCGATGGGACGCAGTCGGCCACCGCGGCAAGGACCGCCGGCGCATTGGCCATTTTCAGGCATATAAATCGCGCCGTGAGTGGAGCACATAATATATAAGCCGCTCGATTCGAAGAACTCGCCCTCTGCCCAGTCGAGCTCAATTGGCACATGGGCACAACGGTTCAGGTAACCATATACCTTGCCGCCATAGCGCACCACGAAACCGGTGGTGTCTTCACCACCGGCGCGCAGCGGGAACCGGATGCCCTTGCCGCCTTCCAGCAGCGCCTCGGCTGCGCAGACCAGGATTTCAGCTGTCATCACGCGTTCTCATTCAGCCATTCGTGCAGTTCCGGCACCGTGCGCGCCGAGTACACGGGGTTGCAGGCGGCCAGCTGATTCAGCGGATGGGCGCCATATTCGACGGCAATGCCAGACGATCCCGCATTTTGCGCCATCATCAAGTCGTGCGTGGTGTCGCCGATCATGACCGTGCGGCGCAGGTCCTGGCCCAGTTCGCGGGTCAGTTCCTGCAGCATGGCCGGGTGCGGCTTGGAAAAAGTCTCGTCGGCGCAGCGCGTGGCGTCGAAAGTCGACAGCAGTCCTGCCGCGTTCAGGGAACGGTTCAGGCCGACGCGGCTCTTGCCGGTCGCGACAGCAAGGAAGTAACCCTGCTGCGACAAATCCTGCAACATCTCAGGCACGCCGTCGAACAGGGTCAGTTCGTGGTCCTTGGCCAGGTAGTGATAGCGGTAGCGCTCCACAATGCGCGGATAAACTTTCGGGTCGAGGCCCGGCATCGCCACTTGCATGGCTTCTGCCATGCCAAGGCCGATGACGTGGGCAGCCTGCTCCCGGTTCGGGATTGGCAGGCCAAGATCCTTGGCAGCACCCTGGATGCATTTCACGATGGTGGCAGTGCTGTCCATGAGCGTGCCGTCCCAATCGAAGACGATCAGGTCAAATTGCTTACGCGGCATTATTTTTTTCTCAATTCAATGGTTTCCCCAAGCTTACCAAGAATCGCTGGCATTCGGCGGCCAAAGGCGCATTCAAGGTCATAGACTTGCCCGTCTCCGGGTGGGTGAACGTAATCTGGTGGGCGTGCAGGAACATGCGTTTCAGCGCGCCGCGGGTTTCGGTAGCCTTTTGCAAAGCCTTGTTCAGTGCGAAATCGCCGTATTTATCGTCACCTGCAATGGGGAAGCCCGAAGATTGCAGGTGAACGCGGATCTGGTGGGTACGGCCGGTTTTCAGTTCGGCTTCCAGCAGGGCGAAGCCTTCGAATTTCTGCAGCAGGCTGAACACGGTGTGTGAAGCCTGGCCATCGGCCTGCACGCGCACGCGGCGTTCGCCGTCCGGCAGCGTAAATTTATGTAATGCCAACTTAACGTGCTGGCGCTTGTTTTTCCAGTCGCCCACCGCCAGCGCCAGGTAGCGCTTATCGGTCAGTCCGTCGCGCATCTGGTCGTGCAGGTTGGTCAGGGCGGTACGTTTCTTGGCGATCAGCAGCAGGCCGGAGGTTTCACGGTCGAGGCGGTGCACCAGTTCCAGGAACTTGGCTTCCGGGCGTGCTGCGCGCAGCTGCTCGATCACGCCAAACGACACGCCGGAGCCGCCATGCACGGCCACGCCGCATGGTTTGTCGATCACCAGCAAGTTGGCGTCTTCGAAAATAACAGGGAATTCGGCGGCAGGAACCGTCGACTCTTGCTTTTCAGCAATGCGAATTGGCGGGATGCGCACCAGGTCGCCGGCATTCAGGCGGTACAACTGGTCGATACGGCCCTTGTTGACCCGCACTTCGCCCGAGCGCAGGATACGATAGACGTGGCTCTTCGGCACGCCTTTGCAAATGCGCAACAAGTAGTTATCGATCCGCTGACCGGCCTCTTCTTCAGTGATTGTCACGAATTGCGCTTGCGGCAGGACCTGTTGGGGGGAAGCGGAATCGGCTTTTTGCGGCTTGTTTTGGCCCGACTTCCCAGAATTTCTCTCTAAGTCCTTCATTTTGAATATATAATCGTTTTGCCGCAGTTTTAATTGCTGCACGTGTAAAGAATTAAACGTACATTTTACACAGGGGCGTATCCACTGGCCTCGCCAAACGCAAATTCAGTGGGGAAAAAATTGTATACGCACATCCGTGCGCCGATCAGGGTCGCAACCACTGTTGCCATCGGCTCGAGCGCTCGTGTGCTGAATTAGACTGGCTGGATTGTTAGGATAACTCCGGTGAGCAAGCACTAAGTCGTTGCTCGCTGGTTGATGAAGTGGATAACGCTTGCCGTTTCGCCAAGGCACCATACAAGATGCCCTGGCCCGACGATGTGCGCACGCCTGCATTCTCCCGCCACCCGACCAAAGTTCGGGCCGTTGGATGATGTTGCACGCAGTGCGCAAACTCGGCATGACGATCGGCTTCATGCGCCCAATGCGGCGGCAGCGCTTCGCGCCCGCCGCATGACGAGGCATTTCCCCCTACAGCCTCCTTAATTCACGCGTATATCCTTGTACTTCGCCGTCTCTCCGGAGATGGCTTTGACATGGCCCAAGGGTCGCGGAGTTAATAAAAATGAAACGCATGTTGTTTAATGCTACGCAGCAAGAAGAGCTGCGCGTAGCAATTGTCGACGGTCAGAAACTGATCGACATCGACATCGAGACCGCCGGACGAGAGCAGCGCAAGTCCAATATTTACAAAGGCGTCATCACTCGAATCGAACCCTCCCTCGAAGCTTGCTTCGTCAGCTACGGCGAAGACCGCCACGGCTTCCTCCCCTTTAAAGAAGTTGCCCGTTCCTATTTCCGCGAAGGCGTAGACGTCCGCAATGCATCCGTCAAGGAAGCGCTGCGCGAAGGCCAGGAAATCATGGTGCAGGTGGAGAAGGAAGAACGCGGCAACAAGGGCGCGGCCCTGACTTCGTTCATCTCGCTGGCCGGCCGCTACCTGGTGCTGATGCCGAACAACCCGCGCGGTGGCGGTGTATCGCGCCGTGTGGAAGGCGAAGAGCGCCAGGAACTGCGCGAAACCATGGACAAGCTGGACCTGCCGCAAGGCATGTCGGTGATTGCCCGTACCGCCGGCATCGGCCGT
>Ga0209256_1000929_pt1 | contig 35648 bp, 29 predicted proteins | sample AraplaCol_mCL_r2_2_FD_184270 | JGI IMG/M metagenome (GOLD analysis project Ga0209256, IMG submission 184270) | Arabidopsis root microbial communities from North Carolina, USA - plate scrape MF_Col_mCL_r2 (SPAdes) (version 3) | ecosystem: Host-associated > Plants > Roots > Endosphere | place...
CGCACGCCACGAAGCAGGACCCGCTGGCCCTGCGCCGCAAGCTGATGAAGGACAGCCCGAAACACCTGGCAGTCCTGAACGCAGTAGCCGAGAAAGCCGGCTGGTCCAAGCCGCCGAAGAAAGGCATTTACCGTGGCATTGCACAAACGATGGGGTTCGGCAGCTACGTCGCCGCCGTGGCCGAGGTCTCGGTCAGCAAAGAGGGCAAGCTGAAGATCCACCGCATCGTCGCCGCCACCGACCCTGGCCACGCAGTGAATCCGCAGCAGATCGAAGCGCAGGTGGAAGGCAGCTTCGTCTACGGCCTGAGTGCCGCCCTGTACGGCGAAATCACAATCAAGGATGGCGCGGCAGAGCAAACCAACTTCGACACCTACAACGTGCTGAAGATGGATGAAATGCCGAAAGTCGAAACGGTCGTCATGCCAAGCGGCGGCTTCTGGGGAGGGGTAGGCGAACCAACAATCGCCGTCGCCGCCCCCGCGGTGCTGAACGCCATCTTCGCCGCCACGGGGAAACGCATCCGCGACCTCCCCCTGAAGAACCACAGCCTGAAGAAAGCCTGAGCATGCCCTCATCCGCCGACCGCGGAACAGACAGGGTCAGACCCTTGGGTCTGACCCAGATTTACCGGTTTTTGCTTGCAGCCCTGCTAACACTAAACGCCGCCCAAGCCCAGGAAGGCAACGCCGAAGCCGGCCGCGCCATCGTCGCCAACCGCCAGGTAGGCCTCTGCCTCCTCTGCCACAGCGCCCCCATCCCGGAAGAACGCTTCCAGGGCAACCTGGCCCCCGACCTGTCCGGCGTCGGCGACCGCTACACCAGGTCCGAGCTCCGCCAGCGAATCGCAGACAGCAGCGCCATCAACCCCAGCACCATCATGCCCTCGTACGCCAAAACCGCAGGCCTGGCCCGCGTAGCCCCCGCCTACCGCGACAAACCAATCTTCACCGCGCAGCAAATCGAAGACGTCGTCGCCTACCTCGCCACGCTCAAGGCCGCAGAAGCGAAATGACCACCCGCCGCCAACTCCTAGCCGCGTTGCCGTTACTGGCGCTAGTCCGCCCTGCGTCCGCCACGCCCGCCGAGATGACAGCCGCCATCGCCGCCTACACCGGCAACGCCAGCATCCAGCGCGGCCGCGTCCAGATCGACATCGCCCAGCTGATCGACAACGGCAACGCAGTCCCCATCACGGTACGGGTCGACAGCCCGATGACCGAACAAGCGCACGTCACCGACATCGCCATCTTCAACGAAAAGAACCCCTTGCCAGACGTCGTGCGGTTCAAGCTGACGCCCCTGGCCGGCAAGCCCGAAATCAGCACCCGCATCCGCCTCGCCACCAGCCAGACGCTCACTGCCCTGGCCCGTACCAGCGACGGCCAATGGTGGCAGCAGACAGTCGACGTGATCGTCGCCCTGGCCGCCTGCGTAGAAGGGGAGCCCATCTGACATGGCCAGCGCCCTGATCCACATGCCCGCGACCGCGAAGCCCGGCGAAATCATCGAAGTGCGCGCCCTGATCGCCCACACGATGGAAACCGGCTTCCGCCCCGGCCCCGACGGCAAGCCCCTCCCGCGCGACATCATCCGCAAGTTCGAATGCCGCTACAACGGCCAGCAGGTCATCAGCGCCGACTTGCACCCCGCCATGAGCGCCAACCCATACATAGCCTTCTTCGTAAGAGCGACAACCAGCGGTCCCTTTGAATTCACCTGGACCGGCGACCACGCCTTCACCCAAACCGAAACAAAGCAGTTGGTGGTGCAACCATGAGACTGACGTTCACCCTCCTGCTAGCCCTGATAAGCACCACCACCCTGGCCGCAGACAGGGTCAGACCCTCCGGGTCTGACCCAGGTTTACCGGTTTCAGACCGCAAATCCGGCCGCGACTACATGTCCCCCGCCACGCAAGCCCTGCAATCCGACGACACCCAAAACCCCGCCATGCTCTGGGTCGCCAACGGCGAAGTCCTCTGGCGCACCGCCCCCATGGGCGGCAACGGCAAATCCTGCGCCAGCTGCCACACCGACGCCAAAACCAGCATGCGCGGCGCCGCCACAAAATTCCCCCGCTTCAGCCAATCCGCCGGCAAGGTGATCACGCTGGCCGACCAGGTCAACCAATGCCGCACCGGCGCCCTGAAAGCGTCCTCGCTGAAGCACGAGTCAGCAGACCTGCTAGCCCTGGAAGCCTACATCGCCCTGCAAAGCCGCGGAATGCCGGTAACGCCAGCAACCGACAAAGAAACAAAACAAGCCGCCCAACGCGGCCAGAAACTCTTCACCACCCGCATCGGCCAGCTAAACCTGAGCTGCGCCCAATGCCACGACAACAACGCCGGCAAGCGCCTGGCCGGCGCCCCCATCCCGCAAGGCCACGCCAACGCCTACCCCATCTACCGCCTTGAATGGCAAGGCGTAGGAAGCCTGCAGCGCCGCCTGCGCAACTGCATGAGCGGCGTACGAGCCGAAGTCCCGCCCTACGGCGCCCCCGACCTGGTAGACCTCGAAGCCTACCTGGCCCTGCGCGCCCGGGGCATGCCCCTGGAAACCCCTGGAGTCCGCCCATGAAGACCATCGCCGCACTGGCGCTCGCGCTGTCCGTCACGCTCCCCGCTGCCGCCGCAGAAGCCATCCCGCAAGGCGCCCGCCTCGCAGCCAGTTGCACCGGCTGCCACGGCACCAACGGCGCCACGCAAGGCAACGCGCTGCCATCCCTCGCCGGCCAGCCGAAAGACCAGCTCCTGCAGTCCCTGAAGGACTTCAAGGCCGGTAAACGCCCTGCAACCATCATGACCCAGCTCGCCAAAGGGTACACTGACGAACAATTGGAAATATTGGCAGCGTACTTCGCCGCCCAGAAAAAATAAAAATGCGATTCAAACTGGCCCATAGCCTGTTGGCTGCGGCATTGGCGTTGACCACTTGGGGCGCCAACGCCCAGCACATCTCCCTGCAGCACTTCGGACAAAGCGAAGGCCTCGGCAACCTGTCGCTCACGGCACTGGCCCAGGATTCCAGCGGCTACCTGTGGGTAGGCACCGAGAATGGCCTGTTCCGCTACAACGGCGCCGAATTCCGCCGTTATGGCAGCACACAGGGAATGGACGACACTTTCGTCACCGCGCTACACAGCAGCAAGTCCGGCGCGCTATGGATCGGCAATCACGCGAGCCTGTACCGCCTGCAGCAGGGCCGCCTGGTCCCTGTGCTATGGGAGGGCAAGAAACTGCCCGTATGGCCGCTCCAGCCAATGGCCGAAAGCCCGGCCGGCGAAACGCTGCTGGCAAGCGAGGGCGACCTGTTCGCGCTGTCCGCGCAGGGCGACCGCACCAATGTCCGCCAGTACTTCGACGCAGCCACGCTGCAGGCGCACGCCGAACTGAAATCGATCCGCAGCATCCACGTCGACGAAAAAGGCACGCTGTGGATGGCATGCAAGGCATCGCTCTGCCAGGCCAGCGGAAAGGACATCCGCGTGTTCGGCGAGCAGGAAGGCCTGCCGCACGACCAATGGACCAGCTTCGCAAGCGACAAGGCCGGCAACCTGTGGACCCGCAGCGAAAAGCGCATCTTCACGCTGCCGCAGGGCGCCTCGCGCTTCGAGGAGCGCACCCCATCGCAAGACCTGATGCGCAAGCACATGCTGCGCAGCGAGCTGCACATCGACGACAGCGGCAACGTGCTGACCAACGCCGACAATGGCCTGCTGCGCTGGCGCCAGGGCCGCTGGGAGTTCTACGGCAAGCAAAACGGCCTCGATGCCGCCGGCGGCGTCACCGACATCCTGCGCGATCGCGGGCGCGGCACCTGGCTGGCAACGCGCGGCCGCGGCCTGCTGCACTGGCGCGGCTACGGCAACTGGGAAACCTGGACCACACAGCAAGGGCTGCCGGATGACGTGATCATCTCCGTCAAGCGCGACCGCGAAGGCCGGCTGCACGTCGGCACCCGTTCCGGCCACGCCGTGATGGAGCCGGGCGCGAACAGGTTCACCACGCCGCCGACCCCGCCGGCCATGGCCGACCAGCAATGGTCCACCATTGAGACGGACAGCAGCGGCAGGCTATGGGCCGGAAGCTATTCCGGCATGCTGATGCGCTACCTGCCGGCTACGCAAAAGACAGAGCTGGTGGCCAAGCTGCCCTTCATTTCGCAAGTGCTGGCCGATCGCAAAGGCCAGCTATGGCTCACCACCTGGAAAGGCGTCTATACGCTGCCCGAAAACGCGCCGGCCGGCACGCAACCGCAGGCGGTAAAGATGCCTTCCACCGCCAACCGCCACCCGGAAAACCCGGTCGGCCCCGGCTGCATGGACGCGCAAGGCGGCATCTGGCTGCCCAGCCAGTCCGACATCCTGCACTACGACGGCAATGCGTGGAAAGTACTGGAGTTCCGCTCCGCGCTGGGTGATGGCACCTTCGACGGCATCGCGTGCTCACGCAACGGCACACTGTGGGCCAGCACCGGCGGAGCGCTGTGGAACCTGAAAGTGCAGGGTGAAGCAAAGGCGACGCGCTTCGAAGCCCCGGTGCTGAAAGACCGCACGATGTACGCCATGTTCGAAGGCAGCCGCGGCTGGCTCTGGATTGCCACCGACGCTGGCTTCGCTGTCTGGAACGGAAGCCGCTGGCGCATGCTGAACGAGACCCACGGCCTGGCGTGGAACGACTTGAATGGCGTGGGCTTCTACGAAGACAAGGACGGCTCGATGTGGATCGTCACCAGCAATGGCCTGTCCCACGTGCTGCGCCCAGAAACGCTGTTCGAGGTAAGCACGCCGGAGGCCGTGATTGAAGAAGCCCTGCGCGGCGGCCGGCCGCTGGCTGCGAATGCCGGGCGCCTGCCATGGGCGCAGGATCCGGTGGTATTCCGCCTCGCCAGCCTGCAATTCGAAGGCCGGCAAGGCCTGCGCTACCGCTATCGCCTGGCCGGAATGGAAGACCAATGGAACGAGTCGGTGCTGCCCGAGATGCGCTACGCAGCGCTGCCGGCCGGCGACTACCGCTTCCAGGCCATGGCCGTGGACGTGGAAGGCGCAGTGCAACCGAAGCCCATTGAGCTGGCATTCTCCATCGCCCCGCCGTGGTGGCGCAGCTATCCTTTTTACGCCCTGTGCGGCGCCGCAGTGATATTCGCCTTCCTGCTGTTCCACCGCATGCGCCTGCTGGTCCACAAGCGCCACGAGGCAGAGCTGGAAGCCATGGTGCAGGAGCGAACGCGCGAACTGGAAGAGGCGCAGGAAGCGCTACGCGTGCGCGCCTTGAAAGATGCCCTCACACGCACCTGGAACCGCGGCGCAATGATGGAGATCCTCGAGCGCGAAATCGGCAAATGCCAGCGTACGGGGGAAAGCTTCGTGCTGGTCCTGCTTGACCTGGACTTCTTCAAGCGCATCAACGACACGCACGGCCACCTGGCCGGCGACGCCGTGCTGGTGGAGACTTCCCGCCGCCTGGTCGCTGCAACGCGCTCCTACGACTCCGTAGGCCGCTATGGCGGCGAAGAATTCATCGTGCTGCTGCCAGGCCTGACGCTGCCGGCCGGCGCGGCGCGCATCGAAGCCCTGCACCGGGCCATCCGCAGCGAGCCGGTGGACATCGGCGGCGAGGCAGGCTTGCCGGTGACTGCCAGCTTTGGCGTGGTGGCCTTCACGCCGCAACAGCAGGCGACAGCTACAGAGTTGCTGCACCTGGCGGACGAGGCCCTGTACCGATCCAAGCGCGAAGGGCGCGACCGTATCAGTTACGTGGAAGACGCAATGCAAACCTGATTGAGGAGGCACCATGGACCGCCGAACATTTGTGCAAGCCGCAGCAATCCTCGCCGCCACGACAGGCTGCGCCAGCATGGGCGGCCAGGCCAAACCCCATGTGGTGGTGGTCGGCGGCGGCTACGGCGGCGCCACGGCCGCCAAGCATGTACGCATGTGGAGCCAGGGCAGCATCGACGTTACGCTGATCGAGCCGAACGCCAGCTTTGTCAGCTGTCCGCTCTCCAACCTCGTGCTGGGCGGCTCGCGCAAGCTGCAAGACCTGACCCGTAGCTACGACGAACTGCAGCGCAAGCACGGCGTGAAAATCCTGCACGACAGCGCCTCCAGCATCGACCCCGAGAAGCGCACCGTCAAGCTGCTAAGCGGCGAAGTACTCAGCTACGACCGCCTGATCCTCAGCCCAGGCATTGAATTCCTGTGGAGCGAACTGCCCGGCATGAGTGTGGAAGGCGCGCAGGACAAGATCCTGCACGCCTGGAAAGCCGGCCCGCAAACGACAGCCCTGCGCGCGCAGCTCGAAGCCATGCACGACGGCGGCGTGTTCGTGATGACCGTGCCGCCAGCGCCTTACCGCTGCCCGCCCGGCCCATACGAACGCGTGTGCCAGGTGGCCCACTACTTCAGCCAGCACAAGCCGAAGTCCAAAGTCCTTCTGCTGGACGCCAACGAAGATGTGGTCAGCAAAGGCCCGCTGTTCAAGAAGGTATGGAAGGAGCGCTACGCCGGCATCATCGAGTACCGCCCAAGCTTCAAGACCGTGGACGTGGACGTCGCCGCCCGCACCGCCATCTCCGAACTGGGCGACAAGGTAAAGGCCGACGTGCTGAACGTCGTGCCACAGCACCGCGCCGGCGCGATCGCCGCGCAGACCGGGCTGGCCAATATGAACAAGCGCTGGTGCGAAGTCGATTTCATCACCTTTGAGTCCACACAGGCAAAGAACATCCACGTGATCGGCGACGCCATCCAGGTCTCCCCGCTGATGCCCAAGTCCGGCCACATGGCCAACCAGCACGCCAAGGTCTGCGCCGCCGCTGTAGTCGACCTGCTAAGCGGCCGTGTGCCCGAGCAGTCGCCGCTGCTGACCAATACCTGCTACAGCTATGTAAGCGACAAGGATGTGATCCACGTCGCCAGCGTGCACGCCTACAACGCCGAAAAGAAAACGCTGCTGGTCGTCCCCGGCAGCGGCGGGGTCAGTCCCGGCCCCAGCGAGCTCGAAGCCCATTACGCCAACAGCTGGGCGCAAAACATCTGGAGCGACATGCTTTCCTGATCGCAGCCTGCTGCATCTTTGCTCCACCTCAAACTCTGCCGAACCCTTGAGTGCCAACATTGTCAGGTCTAGCCCCTGACGAATGGTGACCTCATGTCCAAGCCTCAATCCGCCGCGCAGCACCGCCCCAATCTCTGGCACTTCTCCGCCCTGGTCTGGGGCACCTCGCTCCTGCTGCTATCGCTGTTTGCAATGCCCATCAGCGTGAACCCGCTTGGCATGCGGCTGCAACTCTGCCTGACAGTGGCGCACCTCGGCGGCGTGTTCTACATGTGGCGCCTTGCAAGGAACGGCAACCCCGAGCGCCTGAAGGACATCGCCATCATCACGCTGGTCTTCATCTACATCGTCCCCTTATGCATGCTTGCCGCGCCCGTGATCGTGCTGGCGGCATACGCGATGCCGGCAGATGCCTTGCTCACGGTTGTCGCAATCATGTCCGTGTGTGCAGCTGTCCTGGCGTTGGTGCGCCTCTGGAGTACCGCCACCGACAAGCATACGGGCCACCGTTTTGAAACATGCCTGGCGGAGCAAGCGAAAGGCGGCACCATTACTGCCAGTACTCTGAGCGGCTTGCTCAGCCACGTAGGCCGCAATGCCACCGAGCCAAGCCGCATCGACGGCTGGTCCATGATCGCCGCCATCGCCGCCGGCGCCCCGATCCTCTCAGCCAGCATTGACTACGACCGCGCCGGCGGCAGCCTCGCCATCTGCGCCATCGTCACCACCCCCATGGCCATGCATGCATTCTCCCGCGCGGTGGTGCACGCCTATTTATGGATCTTCCGCCTGGGCCGCTTCGAACGCGAAACAGGCGTGAAGATCGCCGTCAGCCTGCGCAGCGGGAGCTGACCATGGATCTCCTGCACCATTACGAGCAAGAACTTGGCCGCCTGCGCCAGGCTACCAGGCAGTATGCCGACACGCATCCGCAAACCGCCGCCGCGCTTGAACTGGAGGCGGATGGCAGCACCGATCCCGAAGTGGAGCGCCTGCTGCAATCGGTCGCGCTACTCAACGCCAGCATGCAGCAATCCATCGAGAATGGCCGAAGCGACTTCCACGCGGCCCTGCTGCAAACGCTGCAGCCGCACTACCTGCGTGCAGTTCCCGCCTGCGGCATTATCCAGGTAGACACCTCGGCCGCGCGGCCCAACGAAATCGGCACCGCCAGCCGCCTGCCACGTGGAACGATCCTGCGTGCTGGCGCCAGCAAATTCGCCACCGCCTGCGATGTTTGCATCGCCCCCATCACTGTCGCCAGCGCCAGGTTCCAGCCTACCCTCGACCTGCCTCCAACGCTGCGCATCCCGGGCGAAGCCACGTCCGCCCTCGGCATCAGCCTGGAAGCCACAGCCAACAGCGCCATATTCGACCAGCCACCCATGCCCATGCTGCGCGTCTGGATAGACGGCGAAGCGCGGCTGCGCGCCGGCCTTCTCGATGCCATCCTGATGCATGGCCTGTGTGTTTGCCTTGAAGCCGGCGGCAGCTGGCGCCTGATCCCGGCATCGCCATTCGCTTCAGCCGGTACCGCCGTCCAGGAAGCCCTCCTGCCGCTGCGAGCCGGCCAACAGAGCCCGCGGCTGATGATGGAATTGTTCCACCTGCCGCAAAAGTTCGACTTCATTGACCTCGACTTGCAGGCCATCGCCGCACACTGCCCGGCCAACTGCAAGCGCCTCACGCTGTACATAGTGCTGCCCCCATGCGATCCGGTATTGCGCCAGGCCAGCGCGGCGAACTTCCGCCTCTCATGCGCACCGGTCCTCAATCTCTTCCCCCAAGCCGCCGCTCCGATTCGCTTGGATGGCCGAAGCGAATCCTACCCCGTCGCGCCGACCCAGCCTGGATGCAGTATCTACAGCATAGAAAAAGTTTCGCTCATGAGCCGCAACGGCGACCGCGTGCTGCCGCCTTTCCACGGAACTGCACACACAGAGGTTGGCCCTTACTGGCAACTGGACGAGCAGGAAGGCTTTGCGCTGGCCTTCGTAGACCGTGAGCAGCGCCCTGCCAGGCTGGAAACAGGAACGATCTCAGTGCAGCTCACATGCACGAACGATGAACTGCCGCAGTCCGGCGCCAGGCTGACAACGGAAGCCAGCGCCGGCGGCTTCCCGATTCGTTTCATGCACGGCCCAGCCAGCGCCCACCGCGTTACAAGCCCTGGCGACCTGTGTGAAAGCCTCTACACACAGGAGATAACCCTGCCAGCCCTGCGCCAACTGCTGCAGCTCCACGGCTGCCCCTACATCGAAAGCATGAAAAGCTTGGCCGCCAGGCCCAACACCGCCTGGCTGCAGCACCCGAGGGGACGGCTCCACATGCACGGAACAGAGTTCACCCTGCTGGTCGATGATGGTGGCCTGCGTGGCCACAGCATCCACATGTTCGGCGAAATCCTGACCATGGCGCTGGCCGACAAGCTGCGCGAGAACCGCTTCGCCCAGCTCCGTATCGCCAACGACCAAGGCCGGATTCTGTACCTTTCCGTGCCCCGTTCCGGAACGCTTCCGCTTTTATGAATCACTATAGACTTGCCACGGCCACTCCATGAAGCCGTCGCCGTTAGGCCTGCGCTGCACAATTTCGCTGGAAACCTCGTCGTCAATGGCGGCAACCAGCTCCCGGTAATGTTCAACTTGCGCATCGGGTTGCGGCAGCCTCAGGTCAATCGATCGCTGCTCCCTGCACGCCATCATCCTGGCACGCTCCGCCAGCACATGCGACTGGTTAAAGAGCCAGTAAAGAAAGCGTTGCGCCTCCACGGCATCTTCCCACATTGTGCCGTATGAACCGAGATACAGCTTGGCCAGCGGCGGCTTTTCATTGGCCCAGAAATGCATGACGGGATAAGGGTTTGGCTGGTGGCCATAAAAGATCATCTCGGCGATATAGGGATTGATCGCTATCCCACGCCGGAATGCAGTGGCAGCCTCGATCAGCTTATCCTGCTGAAAGAGGCTCAGGCCAAGTTCGTAAAAGTAGGGCGAATACTCCGCCCCATGCTCGGCAAACCAGGAGTGTGCCTGCTCATGCTCGCCCGCCCGCAACAAGACGTGGCCGATAACAAAACGCGTTCCGCAACTATCGTCCGGATCCGCACGCTGTACCAGCTTGCACCAGTCGGCGGCCTTGTCGTACTTCTTATCGGAGATGAAGCAAAGCAGGATGGTTTTCAGCAGCGCCAGGTAAGGACGATTCCCATCGTGGTGCCAGGGGAACGGCCCGGCGAAATCGTCCGGGATCATGTGATGAACGGCCGCGAGCCCGCGCATGGCGGTTTCCAGCGCACTTGCACGCTTCCCTTTCGAGAAGTGGATCGTAGCGAGGATGTGGTAAGGACGTAGCAGCGGACGTGCATCCCGAATCATGTTCTCGCAGATAGCCGCCATGCGCCTTTGCTTTATCAGCCCATCCTCGAAAGCCTCGACAAGTTGATCGAACTTGTCGGACGTTTCCTGTGAACCCGGCGCAGTAAAGACGAACGCGCCTGACTTGTCATCAAAGACTCGGAATTCCATCGTTGGCTCCCTAAATCGTGGGTGAACACGATTGTAGGCAGGGCTGGCCGGTCCGGACTTTGATGACGATCAACGCTTAGTTGACCTGGAATGTTCGGCTGGTCCCGGTTAAGCCGTAAATGGCGCCATTCCAGCCGTTCTTGTAGTCCCCATAATGCCGGATGCGATACTGCCCGGTCGCCGCATCGGCAGGAATGGTCCACCCGATGACAGCTTGCGAAGTACCCCAAACCGGATCGATCCTCACCCAGCGATAGCTCGTGTTCCAGTCGCCATCCACCGCCACGGTACGCCATGCAGCACCATCCCAGCGCTGCACTTCCAGGAAGGTGCCGTTCAGTCGCAGGTTGTTCTTGGGATGCCCCGTCCAGAAAGAAACGTCAACGCGCTGGCCGCGTGAATAGCTTGCATTCGCCTGCTGAACCACGTCGCCAAAGCTCTTGAATATTGGCGTGTTGTCCAGCACTACCCCGGTCTGGAACGACATCTGGTTGCCGCTCAAATCCCGCACCGATGCACTGCCGCCAGCCGCAGTTCCTTGCCGCATGGCCGTCGCCAGCTCATGGAAGCTTTGCTGGTAAGCTCCGAGCGTCCACTTGCCAAAGTGAGTGGAAGCGCCCTCGTAATGCTGCGCGTCGTACTCCTCCGGCGTGGTTACGTAGCCCGAATAGGCATTCGAATACCCCGCAAAGACCACGTGCTTCACGCTGTCCCCCAATGCCGCCTTGACGGTCTCGCGCACGCGCCGCCCCGACATGATGGTGAACTCAGCTGGCGCCGCAATGATCGCCAGCTGCCCGATACGCACGATGGAAACCGGCAGCACCTCCGGCGACCAGGGGAAGGGCGTCTGCGTACCCGTCGCCAGCAGAACCGGCTTCACACCCTGGCAATCGCGCACCCACTGCGGCGCCGGCGCGATGATGCCGCCCAGCGCCTGGAAGAATGGATTGCCCGCCAGGTCGCCTTCATTGAATCCATCCAGCCCGCGCCCATCCTCCGTGCCCGCCGCGAAGGAGCTGCCGATGGCCGCCGGACAAGTGCTGCGCGCCACGCCATCCGCAAAGCGCGCCTCCACCGTGACGCGGGAGAAGTCGATATAGCGCTGGCGGTAATCGAGCGGCCCCGCCAGCGGTTCCAGCGCGCCGTTATAGATGGCCAGCGCCTTCTGCAACTGCCGCTCGCCGATGATGCGTGTGTTATCCAGCTCGTTGGCCGTAGGCCCGGCTCCGTCCAGGTTCAGGTTCGGCGTCATATCGCCCGCATTCGACTGTGCAAAGGCCGCCACAAAGTCGCCATCCGAGTTATAGCGCACGCCCTTCAGGTCATGCTCCCAGCGCCACTCCGCATAGCCCTTGTTATCCGGCGTGATCAAGCGGTTCAGCGGCGTCATCGACACGCCATGCGTGGCGAACCAGCTGATCGCGCCCACATCGTTGCTGCCCTGCTTGAAGCGCAGCACCGTCATCTCCGGATCGATATTGCGCCCCCAGCGGTCACGCTCCGCCTGCGGATTGCGCAGGTAGGCCGGATTCGACCGGTTATTGCTCGCATCCGTCAGCTCGCCCTTGCCGATTGCGATGCTGCCCGGCTTCAGGTCGCGATGCGCCTTGTCGATCGCCGCCACAATGCCGCTGACAATCGCATCGAAGGTGCGCGGGTTGAAGCCGTAGGTAGTGAAGTTGTACAGCGCGTAATGCGAGAAGCCGCCCGGCCCGCCATGCGTATGTGTAGCCGACAGGATCACGTTCTCCGCCGAATACAGGCTGCCATACCGCGCCTGCAACTGCCGCAGCACCGCCTGCTGCACGCCCTGGAACACCATGCCCAGGTCATTATTGACGAAGACCATGCGCTTGCCGCTGGCCTGGTCCACCACAATGAAAGCCCGCGCCCGCTGCCGCATGTGAATGCCGGCCGTCACCTGCGAGGTCGAGCCATACCCCATCATGCCCACTTCCGCCGCCTCGCCCGTGATATCGGACATGCCGCGCCCGATGAGGAAAGGATCTGCAAATGCCGTGCTACAAACCACGCTTGCGCCCAACAGAGAAACCAGGCGCACGAACCGAAAAGATTTCGTCATGACCGTCCCCTTTGCCGCTGCTGTTTGAAAAACGACGAACTTGGAGAATAACAGTGTTTTTATTTTTACCGATGATCTTGGTCAAAACGCCACAGTAGCAAGTGCGAAGTCAGAAGTTTCGGAGTATCAGAAATTCGTAGGATATACTGGTCGTCACCGCCGATTTTTTCTGAAATTCCGAAATATGAGCCAAGCTATTTCAACGGCGCTGCCTGCCGTGCAAACTATTCGCAAGTTGGCCGACGTTGGCCGGCAAGTGCGAGCGCATCGCAAGCAGCAAGGGCTGCGTATTAACGATGCGGCGGCGCTGATCTGCGTCTCGGTAGACCTGCTCTCGCGTCTCGAGAACGGCGCCGGAGGTATTCGCACCGACAAACTTCTGGCGGTATTGGACGGTCTTGGCTTGGCCCTGGTCATTGCTCCGAAAGACCACGAGCTCCTGCAACGCCTGCCAACAGGACCGCTGGCCGACTTTGCTTAGCCCAGAGGCAGATAGCATCCGCCAAACATTCTCAGTCGGCACGCACAACTAGCGCACAGCGTCTAATGCCTGCAAATATGGCCATCGATCGAGATAATGGGAAGCAGGGCAGGTGGCAAAGCAAAGGAGGAAGAGACCGCCAGAGGGAGTCGCGGTATTACAATCCTTGCCACCAACCCACTGATGACATTGCTTTGCGCGTCTACAGCGATGGAATACTGCGATGGTTCTGCCTAGGATTGAAGTAGATGTCAAAGCGAACCATCAGAACGCTCGCCATTCTTGAAGGGCAACCCCTTCTTCAACTACCCGCTTGTTGTAGGCATCGAGAAAGCTGGAATGTTCCTCATTCCATTGATCTTCCCTTCGAGTCTGGATTTCTTCACGCAAGCGCTGCTCGCAAACCTGCGAAATATTGATACCCAGGCTCTTGGCTGCTTGGTACACGTCCATGGACAAGGTGATGTTGGTCGCCTTTTTTCCTGACCGCTTGGGTATGGAAAGTGCAGGTTTCATATGACTCCAGTGCGCATCAATGGTGAGGATGTGTAATGCGCATGATACGCCTGCATTCATACTCAGAGCAGGTATTCTGACTTGTGCGGGAAGATCTGTCGCGTATCACGCAGCCCTGTCCAATTACGCCTTTCGCCGATAATGTAACGCTTGCGCTTGGCACGCGTTACGGCAATCGTGACCAGAATGGGTCTTACTTCCAGGGAGAGAAAACAAGCGTCCAGTCAATGTACTCCCAAGAGTTTGGAATCCAAGCTGTCCTTTTCCAATCGATTTGCGCCATCGAACCAAACTCACTATGCTAAGGTTTCAGTTGGAGGTCACCATGATGATAACTTCGCCTCTTTCTCAACGGAAGCTTGGAGCGTTTGAGCGGATCATCGAGTGGTATCAGCTTGCGCCCGTGGATAAGATTGCTCTCATTCGCCGTGGAATTCCGGCTCGATCAGTTCGTGAACTGGCCCAAGCAATGAAGGTCCCCCAGCATGCTCTATTCAATTCCCTAGCGCTCTCACGCTCGACCGTCAACCGAAGGGTGCAGAGAAATCAAGTCTTGTCCCCAGCTGATTCCGAGCGAGTGGCCGGAATGCAGGAATTGATTGGCCGCGCCCACGCAATGTGGAAAACGTCGGACGGATTTCCCCGGTTTGATGCGGCTCACTGGATCGGGCAATGGCTTTTTGAGCCATTGCCTGCTCTCGGTGGTAGGACTGCGGCCAGTTACTTGGATACACTCGAGGGACAAAGGCTTATCCTTGATCTGTTGGGCCGTATGGAGAGTGGAGCTTACTCCTAACTGTTTCCGTGACCGCCCTGTCTAGTCTGCTCTAAAACGCCATAACCTTGCCTAAGCAGATCTAGAATGGCAAGGGAGCTCGATTTCATAGACCGCAAGCGCCCTTGCTGGGAAACCTTTAGATCAAGTTGGATAATCTGGCTCTCTTGGAGAGACTACATTAGAGTGCCCGCCCCGAGTTTTAGACTGCTTAGACAACAGGTCATCACACCTCGTTCTGCGATTATCGGCGCGGATCCAATAGTCGTCGCCAGGAAAGCGCAGCCAGACGAAGCGCCATGCATTGCGTCCTTTGGCGCGTCGATTTGCAAACTGCGAGGGCGTTAACACTGCACCGTCCTCAGCAACGATACGATCGCCTACAACTTTGGCGAACTCAATCACGTTGCAGTAGCTCGTTCGCAGGTTAGTTCCGTCGGGAAGAAATATGCTCTTCCACTGAAACCCGCGCAATGAATGTCCTCGATCCTTTACGGCTCGTCGCTCCAGCTCGGTCTTGAGCCACCGATTGACAAGCTCTGCGATAAAGGCCTCTGTCTTAACGCCAGGGCGTACATCCATTAAGTAGAACTCCAGTTCCAAAAAATCGGCCACTGGAATGTCGACAGGCTGCTTTGCTTCGTATCCCATGATTCAACCCTTTCGAAAATGAGCTAAAGGTTGGATCGTGGAACGGGAAAATAGTTCACTTTATATTTTTGCTGAAGATCGCTGGAGCGAATTAGATCGATGCCGGCAGATCTGGGATCGTTATAGACCGGGGAATGTGAGAACTAGTGGTGAATAGCCGCAAGCGGACCTGAATAGACCGTCATCGAGCGGACCACGGAATTAGGTCACCTTCGTAGCACTGCAAAGTTAAGTTTGCTGTTGTTATGGCGCGCTGCCTTACGGCATGGCTTCCATGACCGGCCAGCGTTCCCTAATCTTCCCATTTTCCATTACAGCGATATCGCCAAACTGCTGCAGCACTGCCTCGCTTTGCCGCGGCCGGAAGAACACGTAGTCATCCACATGCAATTGCTGCGCCCCCGACCCCAGCAAGGCCTGCTGGTTTGATGAATTTCCGTACAGGCCGCTAGCTGCCAATCCCGCCGGCGACACCGGCTCCGCCATCCAGTTGCCACCATAGACGAAGTAGACGTGCGCCTGGTTTACATCCCACGCACGCGCCGCGTCGCCTAGCACCTCAACACCAATCGGCATCTGGAAGCGTCGATCCGCCTTCAGCACCGGCGTAGCGATGAAAGCCGCTGGAGACAAATCCTTCAGCAAGTCAGTATCGAAGTCGGTTGGCTTGACGAGGGCAGAGCCCAGGGCAATTTCATTGGCAGCCCCGCTGCCGTCATGCAGCCGGTAAGTAGGTGAACCTCCCGCGTTGAACACCAACGTATCTGCCGCGCCTTGGGCGCGCATGCCATGCGTGGCAATAGCCGCATACTCATGGTAGATGGCTTTCGCTTCTGCCAGGGCCTTCTCCCGCAAGCTCGCCAACGGAAGCTTGGCGACGTGGGCGTCGTAACCCATCATCCCTGCCCATTTCAGGCGAGGCTCTTCACGCAAGATCGTCAGTATCTGCTGCAGCATTTGCGCGTTATCCACGCCCCCACGGTGCAGGCCCACGTCGATTTCCAGGCTGACTCGCATATCCAGTTGCTGCGCGCGCGCCAGGTCGCGATATTGGGCCAGGCGCTGCGGAGTATCCACCAGCCACTGTAACTGGCGCTCAGGCTGGAACTGCCCGCCCTGGAAGCTTCGATAGAACTCCGCCGCAGCTGCAACTGGCAACGGCTTACCCAGCAGCAGGTCCACATCGCCGCGCTGCGCAGCGAGCTGCTGCAGGTAAGGCAGGTTGAACACCATCAGCCTGCGCGTCTGCATGGTTTGCATCAGCAGGTCCAGCAAGGGCAGGCAGGGCAGGGACTTGGCGACCAACCGCAACGGCAAGCGCCCATTCACGTTGTGCATCACCTGGCGTGCGTTGGCCAGCAGGCGGTCGCGGTCGATCACCATGGTTGGCGTGGCTATGCCCGCTGCACGCAAAGCTTTCGACGCGCGAGCGAAATAGTCCGCATGCGGCGCCCCCTTGTCGCGAGAGCGCGCCGCAAACGCCGCAGCACCAACAAGGCCAGCGCCGATGGCCGTGATCACAGCACGCCGTTTCAAGGCCACCATCACGTCACCCCGAACATTGAACGCAAATGCGGATTGAGCATTCGCCCCTGCGGATCCATCTGCTGCCGCAACACCACGAAGTCGTTCCAGCGCGGATAAAGAGCCGCCAACTCCTTTGCCGTCAGGTTATGCAGCTTGCCCCAGTGCGGCCTGCCGCCATGCCTGCGGAAGATCGGCCCCAGTTCGGTCACCAGGTAATCGTAAGCCTCCCCATGCGCCGCATGCACGGCAATGGAGCAACTGTCTCGCTTATGGAAGGGACTGAGCCAGGCATCATCACCTTTAATGAAGCGGAACTCCATTGGGAAAAACACCTCATTGCGTTTCTCAAGCGCAGCGATGATCTCCTTCACGCATGCGATACCTGCCTCGCGCGGCACGTGGTATTCGGTTTCGTTGAAGCGCGTTGGCCGCACCGTGGAAAGCAGTTTCCACGAACGATTCTTCGCTTCCTCGGTCAAGTCTGGATCGATCAACTTGCCTGCAGCCCAGCGCCGCAAGTCGGAGAACCTGCCTAGCCAGTCGCGCAGCTTGCGCAAGTCGCTCAACATCTCCTCATCCTGCGAATGCGGCACCAGCACATCGCCGCCCTGGTACTCGTCATGCGCAATGCCCGCCGCATAGCCGGTAAAGGGCAGGTAGTAGAACTCGAAATGACGATGTTTACGCGCCAGCTCGCCAGCCTGCTCCAGCATTTCGCCGACAGGGCGCAGCCACACCTTGCGGTGTAGGCTGAAGGATGGCACCACCCTCACGGTCGCCTGCGTGATAACACCCAAGCTGCCGAGGGAAACGCGCGCCGCCGCCATCTGCTCTGGATGCCGCTCCTGGTCCCACTCTACGACCTCGCCTTGTGGCGTGACCAAGCGCAGTGCCATTACGTCCGCATGCATGGCCTGCAGGTTTGCACCCGTGCCGTGCGTGCCCGTGCTGATGGCGCCCGCCAGCGACTGCATGTCGATATCCGGCAGGTTGCGCAGGGCAAGCCCGACACCATCGAGCTGGCGTGAAATCGCAGCCAGGCGCGTGCCGGCGCGCAGCGTCGCGGTCATGGCTGCCTTGTCATGCGACAGCACGCCGGACATGCGCTCCAGCGAAACTATCGTGCCGTTTGTAGGTACCAGGGGAGTGAAGGAATGGCCGGCGCCAACGCAGCGCACGGTTCCTCCGGCATTGCGCAGCAAGTCAGCCAACGCCTGCTCGTCGGCCGGAGTGGCCAGCGACTGGGCCTGGCATTGCTGGACTTCCGACCAGTTCTTCCAGCGGAAGGGGCGCGGTTGCAGAGGCGCGGCCTGTACTCGGGCAGCAAGCAGACCTGCTGCTGCAGCCATGGCACCAGCCTTGAGGAAAAGGCGGCGCTGCTTCATGTTCCGCTCCCTGCCATGAAGAGGGTGAGGGCGCGCAGGTCGTCCGCGCTGCAGTCGTTGCACTGGCCCATGGCCGGCATGGCGTTGAAGCCATCGCTCGCATGCCGCACGAGCTGGTCGATACCCTTGTCCAGACGTGGTTTCCAGTGCGGCGCAAAGCCCGCCAACGGTGCGCCGCTGCCGTTCCGTGCATGGCACACCATGCACGAACGCTCGTAGCGCTCGGCCAGCCGTGCATCGCCCGGCCGCGCCGTATCAGCCCATTGCAGGTCGGCCGCAGCCGGCTCCTGTTTGGCAGCAGAGCAGGCACACAGGCCTGCCAGCATCGCCATGCCCAACAAAGCTCGCATCGATTCCCCTCACTCAAGTGGGACAACGTCAAATGAGGATAACGATGAACTTCAAAAAAAACAATGTTTTTGTCCTCGCGCCACGAGACCATTGCCAAATAGCTACAACTCAAGAAGGCGGACGCGGAGCCCGCCTGCCAAGGATCAGCTACGGCGACGTGCCAGTCCAGCGGCGGCCAGGCCGGCCAGGAGCAGGGCCAGTGTGCCAGGAAGTGGCACAGCGGCCGCCGCTTCCACGTTGATCTTGTCGAGCTGGTTGAAGGCGCCCGAACCCAGGCGCAATTCGGTGATGCCGTTCAATGCCGTGGACCACGTTCCCGCATCCGCGATGGACCCGAGCAGCTTTCCATCGGCCGAGACGGCACTCCAGTCGGCGAAATAGTCGAAACTCTTCAAGTTGAACAAGCCACCGCCCAGGCGGGTCAGCGTAACGAAGGTATCCGGGCCGTTGTCCAGGCCATCGTGCCAGTTGAACGTCTGCGGCTCGAACGTGCCGGTGCCGATGTTGGCTGAACCGGGCATGGCGTTGGGCGCGTGCAGCGTAAGGCGGAAGCCTGCTTCCACGTAGCTCAGGTCCGGGCCGTCATAGCTCATGCTGTCCGCCAGGGGAAAGCCGTCGCCGTACATCATTTCGGTCAGGTTATCGAAACTCAGGACAGTTGCGCTTGCGCTGCTTGCCGCCATGCCGAAGAGGGTGGCGGCGAGGATGGTTTTGAATTTCATGGGGTCTCCGATAAATGTGGTTGGCGCCATTAGTAGCTGAAGACGACGCCGCGGCCTGCGGCGCTGGCGAATACGCGCCCCGGTACGGACTGGTCGGCAGCCAGGTTGCCGAGTCCAGCGTACTGGTGCTTGTCGTCATTGATCCGCCGCCAGTTCGCGCCGCCGTCGTCGGAGCGGTGCACGCCCCACACGCCATTGATCGTGCCGACGATATAGATGGTGGACGAGTAGCTCGCGCCGGCAGGCGCCTTGCCCAGTGCGATGGAAGTTGCGCCATACACGTCCGGGTACATCCACGTCGGCTTGCTGCCCCAGTCCGGCGCCGTGACATTCAGCCTGGTCCAGGTCACGCCCGAATCAGTGGAGTGCAGGATGCTGAAGCCGTCGGCCACCCAAATATCGCCTTCCGCGTTCGGATTGACGGCCATCGAGGTATGGCCGAAATCGGCCACCAATGCCCCGGCGCCGACGAACGCCGCGCTTTCCGTGAAGGTATGGCCGCCATCAGTCGAATACCAGAAATGTGCGGTATCGGACCACTGGTTCCACCATGCCCCGCCCGAGTTGTAGGCGTAGACCTTGTTCGGGTTCTTGCGGTCGGCAACGATGCGGTAGCCGCGGCCGATGCCTACCGCACTGAGGGCCGGCAGGTTGGTGTAGGTCCAGCTCGCGCCGTTATCGGTGGTGTAGGCAGGGCGTGAATTCGCTGGCGCCCAGACGATATGGCCTGGTTTTGTTACCGCGATATTGGATTCACCGCCCGTGTTGGCCAGGCCGTCCGGGTGGTTGGCAGCAAATGCCGTCCACGTTACGCCGGAGTCGGTGGAGTAGGCGCCGGCAACGTTCGGCGTGTTCCAGACCGGGGTGCCGATTGCTGCGATGTATGAGGGCGTGGACCACGCCATGTCGGCGCTGTTGCCGTTGCCGAACCAGCCGCGCGGCCCGCGCGTCGGCGTCTTCAGCAGTTCGGTCTGTACATGCATGCCGATATCGCCCGAACTTCTCAGCAGGGTATAGCTGGCGCCCTTGGGTGGTGTCATCAGGGCGAGCGTGGCGGTTTCCTCGAGGCCGTTGACGTCCAGGTTCCAGCTTGGCGCAGTAGCCGACGCATTGTTTGTGCCCCAGACGCCGCCGCCAAACACGTGCAGGATGCGCTCCGGGTTATTCGGATCGATCTCGACGTCGTCGATCCAGCCGGCAAAGTCGACGCCTGACGGGGTGTGCGGCGTCATGGAGCCGATCTCACGCCAGGTCAGGCCGGCATCGTCCGACAGCTGGACGATCGGCTGGCCCTGCCAGTTGCCCCAGGAATTCGTGACGCCCAGCGCAATGCGGGTCGTTGGCCCGGTGCCATGGACCGACAGGCCGCCAAGGCCAAAGTTCACCCACTGTTCGGTATCGTATCCCTTGAGCAGGCTCCAGTTGGCGCCGTCGAACTTGTACAGCCGGGCCGGGCCGCCGGCGCCAGGGCCCATGTCACGGGTAAACACCATGTAGATCATGCCGTCCTTGGCGCGGACCATATGCGGAATGTGGTAGCCGGCCACCGGCGTGGATACGCCGGTCCAGCTCACGCCGCCGTCGGTCGACTTGTACAGGTTGTAGGCCAGGCCCGCCGCAGCGGCATAGTCCGGCCCAACGGAAACGTAGAGGTTCTGCGTGGCCGTGCCGGAGCCCGTGTTCGAGGTATCGAACAGCACGCCCTCGATGCCGGCGGCCGTGCGTCCGGGCAGGGACGGGATCTGGTCCCCCGGATACTGGAACGAAGACAGCGACGTTACCTGCGCCCAGTTCTGGCCAAAGTCGCTGCTCTTCCACAAACCCGACGTGCGCGAGCCGTAATACAGGATCGAGGACTGGTTCGGATCGACCACCAGGCGCTCGCCTATGGCGCGACCGAGATCGTTGGAGCCGACGCGGAAAGGCAGGTCGGCGTGGGTCCAGTTGTCGCCACGGTCGGTGGACACATAAAGGCGGCCATTGCTGCCGGACCAGTCATACATGCCGGTGACCAGGTACACCCGTTTATCGTCGTTGGCGTCCAGCGCGATGCTTTCGGCGCCGTTGAAGAATTCTTCCCGGATCCCGAAACCATCGGTAATGGGAATCCACGTCGAGGTGGCCGCGTCCCAGCGATAGCTGCCCCCCATGTCGGTGCGCGCGTACAGGACGTTTGGGCTGGTGGGGTGGAAGACCAGGCCGGGCACATAGCCGCTGCCGCCGTATTTCACGTTCATCCAGCGCGTGCCTGGCGCTGCGGTGGCGACGCCGCTGGCGCCGGTGCTGGCTGCGAAAGCAGGCGCCTGGTCGGCGGAACTGCCGCCGCCACCGCAGCCTGCCACCAGGCCGGCCACGAGGCAAGCGAGGGCGAGGGATTGCTTCTTCATCCTTAACTCCAAGAAAATTGTAGAACTGTGATTGTTGGAATGGCGGACCTGCCGGCCCGGCTACACAGGCTACGTGGGAGTAGCCCGCATTTCTCGCAATCGCGGTTACAAAACTTGGAATGTGCAGGAAGTTGAAAAGATTCAGGCAGTATTTGAAGGCGCGCGGAAGGTTGATGGCCGGAAACGATGCAGGATGCCGGCCAGAAGAACATCAATCAACGCATCCAGGTGCCGATTGAACTCGTCATGCTCGAACCAGGGTTCGTTCTCACCGAATACCAGGCGCAACGACACCATGCCATGCAAGCCTTCCCAGAAAATCTGGGCGATCGCCTCCGCCTGGTCTGGCGGAACCTGCCCCGTGCCGGCCAGGTCGACAAAGAGCTGGCAGGCAAACGCATACGGGTCTTGCGCCTGGTTGCCGTGTTCAACGCGAGAACTTTCAACCGGCGCGTGCGGCCGGCGTTCCATGAAGACCAGCGCGTACTGGTCGGGATGGCGCATGCCAAAGGTCACGTAAGCCCGGCCCACGCGGCGAATGTTTTCGAGTAAAGGCAGCTTCGCGTCCACTGCATTGCGCATGGCCTTGACCAGGTCGAGCAAGTCGCTGTCCATCGCCTGGGTGATCAGCGTAGCCTTGTTCTGGAACAGGTTGTAGACCACGGTCGTCGAAAAACCGGCCTTCTCCGCCACCTTGCGGAGCGTGATCTCGCGGGCGCCGCCAGCCTTGATCAAGGCTCGTACGGCCTTGATGATGTCTTTGCGGCGCTGCTCGGATTCACGCAGTTTTCGAAGTTCTACGCTGTTGGACTTGTTCATTCGGTGTTCTCAAGTTCGCTTTACGCGACCGAGACTAGCATGCGGCCTTATGTTGGGCAACCGGCCTATTGCAAGTGAATGGCAGTGTCGAACACCCATGTCCGGCGGATTTCGATGACGTCGTATTGACGCGCAAGGGCGGGTGGGAAAGCGCCATAAGGTGCGAAGCTGGAGATGACCTTGCGAATTGCCTCGTCGATCGCGGTTACTCCGCTGGAGACAACGAAAGTCACCTTTTCCACGGAACCGTCGGCCCGGATTGCGACGGTCACCATCGGCGAAACATGGCGCTGCTTAACCACCTCGCGCAGCATGTCGAACGCCATGTTCAGCTCAAACTTCTTGCTCATCGCTTCCGCGTATTGAACCAGGTCGACGTTGGGATCGGCACGGCCGAAAAGCCAGCCGCGACGCAGGCCACTCACCGTGGGAAGCAGCGAACGCGAAGGATTCTTCGCTGCAGCGTCGCGTTGGGCCGCCTCTTCGTTGAGTTGCCGGCCAATTGCGCGCAAGCGCTCCTCACGTTCTTCCTCTTGCTTGGCCTTCTCACGTTGCGCCAATTCGCGCTTTGCCTGTTCCTGCCGTGCAGCCTCTTGTTTGGCCGCTTCCTGCCGCGCCGCCTCTTGCCTGATAGCGTCCTGGCGGGCGGCTTCCAGTTGTTGCGCCTGGCGTGCTGCTTCGAGTTGCGCTTGCTTGGCTTGTTCTTGTCGCGCGGCCTCCTTGCGCGCCGCTTCCAGGCGCGCAGTTTCGGCGCGTTGTTGCTCTTGGCGGGCCAGTTCATCTTGTTTTGCGCGTTCCCGGCGGATGTCTTCCTGGCGGGCGAGTTCCTGGCGTTCGGCGTCTTTGCGTGCAGCCTCCGCTTTCGCCGCCTGTTCCGCGCGCGCGGCATCCAGGCGAAGCTGCTCTTGCCGGGCCGCTTCGAGCTGCGCTTGTTTAATCTGCTCCTGGCGCACGGCTTCCTTGCGGGCGGCCTCTACGCGCTCGGTTTCGGCGCGCGCAAGCTCTTGTCGAGCGAGTTCCTGGCGTTCGGTCTCCAGGCGGGCGGCTTCAATACGGGCCGCCTGTTCGACACGCGCGGTTTCCTGGCGGAGCTGTTCCTGGCGCGTGGCTTCGCGCTCGGCTTCTGCGGTCAGTTCGGACTGACGCAGCTTTTCTGCAGCTTGCCGTTCCTGCTCGAGCTTGGCCTGTTCATGTGAGCGTTCCCGAGTTTCTTGCTCGGGTTGTTTTTGCGGGACTTCGCTTGTTTTAGGCGTAACGATTGGCGGTGCGGCGGGCGCGGTTGGCAAGGGAACGTCGGGGCGCTTCGATGCCACGGTGGGCTCTGGCGCAGGCGCGGGAGCCGGAGTTGGGGCAACTGTCGGTGTGGGCGGCACTAGGGGCGGTGACACGGGCATCGATGCCACCGGGTTCGCAAGAGCAGTTTTTTCGGTTGCTGGCGGTGTCGGCACGGGGGCTGTTGGCCGGGCAGGTTCCGCCGGTAGTTGAAGCGGCGCCGCTATGGGCGCTGCTGGCTGCTGCGCCGGCAGCAGCAAGACCTGCAAATCGTTGGCCCCCAGGCGGCGTTCCTGCCACGGGAACTTGAGGGCGGGTAGGCCGAAAGTCTGGCCTCCCAAGGTAATGCTTAACAGCAGCGCATGAACGAATGCGGAGATCACGAGCGCAGAGCTCAGTCTCCACGGTTCGCGCTGGAAGCTGTTGAAACGGCCGAGTGTGATTGCTGAGGACATCAGCACAGACTATCACAAAGGCAGAAGCTATTGATGAACTGTCAACTGCGAGATGAAATCTGCAACACTCTGCCTTTTGGACTCAGGTAGGTTCAAGCGTCATCCAATTGTAGAGAAGGCTCGCCAATCTCAGCTTTTTCTACACAATCAGACAAGAAGGCGTCTAATTCTTGGTCGGACATTGCCTCGAAAATCTGTCCCCCTCCGAGTTTGTTGAGTGTAACCATGAAACGTCGGAAATTTCGCTCTGAGTTCGTAACTTTGGGTGAAGCGGATGCTATGCGCAAAATCCCTCGCACAATAGCTTTTCGGGTACCGGTCAGGCTGCGTTCGATTAGGTTTGCTCTCATGTCTGCGCGGCTAAGAATGAGTTTTAACGCGCTTCTCGGATCGCCTGGCGATATACCGTGAGCCATATACGCGTTCCACCAAAGTCGCGAAATTGCATTGTCATCGCGTCTTCGGTTTAGTGTGTCAGCAAAAAAATGAAGTCTCACATCGCGAGTTAAGGTCTCGTCAGTACTTGAGGCTGAAAGCCATCGTTGCCGTGAAAACTCGAGGCACTCGACATGCGTTAGTCGGACCCATATTCCTTCTTCATAAGCTAGTGAGGGGGATAAGTTTCCAAGCGCAGCCCAGACACGCATCGAGTTTTCAGCCTCCGCTTCCGGCTTACCTGATGGGTCGAGTTCCGATAACGGCGACAGGTCCGCCGTTTGCTGTAGCTCGACGGACCATTCGCCGTCCTTCATCAAATCTGTAAAGTCGCCCTCCCGATAACGGCGTGCGTTTGCTGCGATAGAGGTACGTAATGATTCGATGGTGGAGCTCGCAAGATATTTAATTCGTTCCATTTCATGTCCCCATGATCTCTGGTGACTTCGTGATCTCGGTAAATGGCATCTCAAGCAGTCGTTGAGCTGACTTCCAAAGATCCGGGTTGGCGAAATCGATGTTGAGATGTTCGCACTTGGCCGTAAACACTTTGTACCAGCGAAGGCCTTCGTATCCATTAGCCCCATCGCGGAGCGTATTTAATACCTGCATTACCGCCGGCATGTAGACGCTGTTTAGAATGACCTTGCTGCCCGCGCCTTGTCCGCGTAACGTGTTTAGCTGTTGATATACGTCTTTAGCAGCTAAGATTTTGATCCTGTCGGAATCGAGACTTACGGAGAGTTCACCGAGATCCAGTTGTTCAGCTTCGGCAATGGCAAAGATTGTATCCATCTGCGCAAGTTTTTCTCTGCCTACATTAATAGTCATCGGATCGTCGAGTGCCAAAATTGTTCCTGAGGCAAGTTCAATACTTCCGCCGCCGAATTCCTCATGGCAGTTTGCTAGAGAATAGTTTGAAATCATTCTGCGACTCCATATCATTGGTCGCAACGTGACCTTTCCAATCAGTTCGCCTGGCTCAAACGACAAAGTTCCCCCTTCGAGCCCAACAGTCACTGGTTTCGCCAAATAGCTATCGAGACAGGTAACGAACAACCCGACAGCGGCATCGCCACTAACGATCAATTCGCGCAAGGTAGGTTCGGTTAGCTCGAGTTTGCAATGCAAAGTGACTTGTGAGGGTTTTATGGTCTCCTCGACGGAGACCGTAAATTCAAAGACGCCGTTAAGGTAGTCGCCAGTCTGCGGACTCAGTACCGGATGGGGGAACCGTGTTTCATCATTGAGCTTCATGTTTATCCTCCCCGTCGGCGTCATCAATTCCTACGAGAACATCAATCGGTCCAGCGTACTCATCGCTGAATTCAATGTTGAGCTTGATCCGATCACCTGCTCCGATGGTACGAATGATTTTATTGTTTGAAACCTTGATGCCGTCTACCGCATCGACTGGCAAGATCTCAGAAGCATTGAGTCCCGTCGCTTGAAGCCTGATGACTGCCTTTCCCCCCTCGTGAGGTGTGAAGTAGATCGTTCGGTGGCGCGCATTTGCATTAGCCGGTCGAACGTTTCGGAGATCCGTCAAATCCACTGGCCGTACCTGGTCGCCTCCCCTTCTAATGTCTGGAGGTGGTTTGGGATTGGGGTTTGGTGGAGAGGGCTTAGGCTTCGGGTTAGGACCTGGACCAGGAGCATCATCGCCCGGTCCGCCTCCGACGTCGCCCTCGCCAATATTAGTAGCATGCGGACGATGCGGTCGTTTCTGCTTTTCTAAGTCATAACTTAGACGCTCTGGGTCTAACTCTTTTGATTTCTGTGCGTCGGGGCTTGTTTCTGATGGAGCTGCAAAGTAGCGTCGCATTTCATCTGCCGCTAATTCACCTTCAAATTTTGAGAGCGTATGCTGCTTGATTGTTTTACGAATCTCCCGGCCAAGACGCTTCATGACTGAACCGGCATGGTCACGGCTCGCAGCGTCTGGAAGATCAGCTGCTGACAGATCTTTGTGCTGCGGATCCTCGAGTCGCTTAATAAATGTGCTCCCCTCTTTGTCGAGTGGCACGACGAGGCAAACGAAGTCGCGGTACATCGGGAAGTGGACAAATTTTTCACCAAACTGAGCTAAGTTATCGGTGATAATCATGCCATTGCGGATAAGGAGAACTTTCTTTGGCAATCCTTCACGAACGAGGACTCTGATTTGTACTTGCCCCAGAGCAGGGAGTTCCGTAATAGCTTGATGTGCGTTGGGTGAGGTCAAGCACTCGAAAAGAGATTGAGCCAATTCGAACTCTTGCAGGCGGTCGTTCATGCGGACGAAATCCAAAATGCCTGCATCTTTGAACCAAGACGCCAACGTCAACTTTGTTATGTGAAAACGTCCGTTATCCAGAACGAATTCCATTTCGCCAGCATGAATCGCCGCGAAGAAGTTGATCAAGAGAGAATAGGCAACTTGATGCGCCCAGTCAGCCTCTGTACGAAACCCTAATACACATACAGAGGTTCCGAGATCCTCGCGCTGAAGCCACGACGGCACTAGTTTTTGGTCTGTGATTGGTTGGAAATCGTGGTGACCCCAATAGCCGGTTTGGCGTCGCGGGTCACCACATTCGTCTGTATGGGAAATTAGAATCGATTTCCCTTGAGCTAAGTACTTCGGCTTGCCTTGGTCATCCTGGTAGACTGTTGAGTAGAAAACAGTCTGCAATTCCGACACAGCAAACACAGCATTTTTGCCAATCCCAAATGAGCCGCCAGATGAGTCGAACCCCTTGACACTGACTCCGCTCGCCTTCAGCAAAGTGTGGAACGGCTGGCCTTTGATAGACGGTCCCCGTGCCCCTGTGGTGTTGTAGTCCGCAATCTTCAACAATTTTACTGGCGACTTTTGAATTACCCCCAGTGCGTGACTGAAGAAGGCAGTTTCCTTCTCCTTCCCGGCAGATTGTTCCAAGCAACGTCGAAAGATCGAAGCTAGTTGTTCGATGGATGGTACTTCATCGCGTGTTACTTCTTTTAGATCGTAATGGATGCGGACAGGGAGGCTTTCGAACGCATCGCGGCTGTTTTGGCCTGTCTCCCGTGCTGCTCCTGCATATGGGTCATTTCGATACGTTTTTATCCCCGCGTGACCTAAGCCCTCATCCTCCTCGGCTGGGTTTGGTAGGAATTCGAAGCGTAGATCTGTATCGCTTTTCTTGGACATTGATTTCACTCCAGTTTGAATTCTGTTTCCTTTCCACCTGAATCCCCGGTAAAGCGACTCTTCGCAGTATCAAGTTCGCGTTGGAGGGCCTTGAATATCTTGCGCGAGTCGTCGTCGGTGTACTCGTAAGCGTTTCTGTTGGCCAAGTTGCCGATCAGACGGATGTCTTTAATTGCTCGATTGACTCTTGCTTCCGCAAGCTCCACGAACTTTCCGCGTTTGTTGCGCATCTGTACTCTCCATACGGACGTTAACGTTATATACCTGAAGTAACAGCTAGTCAATGAAGATTGTACATACATTCGAGAAACGTATACGAAATGTATTGCTCCTGAACGCAACGAAAATGCTGTCGACCTGGCTCACTTAGAAACCCAAAGCTGAAGTGAGAAGAAGGTCAGCAATGTGGTGATATCAACAATTTTTTCAAAAATACTGAAAAAATATACAGTATTCTGTTCACAAAACCGGGTAGTATCTGTGATAATCCATCACACATTTGACCCAGAGACCCCCATGGACTACCAACAAGACGACCTCGCTTTGCTCCTACGCGTGTTAGACATCTATGACCAAAAATTTGTTGCCGAACATCTAAACAACGCGGCAGGCAGAGACTGGTGTCGTGAGAACCTAAATCGACTCGTTAACGGAAAGTCAAAGGGTAAAGAGCTTACTAGGAGAGAGTACGCTGCACTTCAGCGGTTGCTCCCACAGCCTCCAGAATCAGATAAGAGTGAATTTACGTTCATTGACCTCTTCGCAGGTATTGGAGGTATTCGCCGGGCATTTGATCAGGCCGGCGGGAAGTGCGTATTTACCAGCGAGTGGAATCCATATGCAGTTCGCACTTACAAAGCCAATCATTACAGTGGCAGTGATCACAAGTTCAATACCGACATCCGCCAAGTCACACGTAGTGACCGTGAAGATATCTCCGAAAATGAGGCTTATGCTCTAATTGATGCAGAGATTCCTGATCACGATGTGCTTCTTGCAGGCTTCCCCTGTCAGCCTTTTTCGATCGCTGGAGTTTCTAAGAAAAATGCGATGGGACGAGCACACGGTTTCGAATGCAAGACACAAGGTACGCTTTTTTTTGACGTCGCTCGAATCTTGCGTGCGAAGCGCCCGAGTGCTTTTTTGCTCGAAAACGTTAAGAACTTGAAGAGCCATGATCATGGGCGAACTTTCAGGACGATCATGGAGACCCTGGACGAGTTAGGTTACTGGGTCGCAGACGCTGACGCAAGTGGGAGTGGCGATCCAAAGATTATTGACGCTCAGAATTTCGTTCCTCAGCATCGGGAAAGGATTGTTCTGGTAGGGTTCCGCAAAGATTTAAACGTTCACGAAGGCTTTTCTCTTCGAGACATTGCTAAGCATTTTCCAAAACGCAAACCTAAATTGGGCGATATCTTGGATGAAAAGGTTGATGAAAAATATACCCTCACTCCCAAGTTATGGGAATATTTATACAACTATTCGGCAAAACATAAAGAAAAAGGGAATGGTTTCGGGTTTGGATTGGTGGGGAAACAAGACATTGCTAGGACCTTATCCGCCCGTTATTACAAAGACGGCTCCGAGATATTAATCGATCGCGGGTTTGTTGAGGAAAAGGGCTTTTCGCACCCTGAGAATATTGAAAATCGGCCCCGGCGCTTGACTCCGATGGAATGCTCTCGGTTAATGGGGTTCGTCGATAGGAATCATCCTGTATTCCGTATTCCCGTGTCGGATACCCAAGCATACAAACAATTTGGCAATTCTGTCGTGGTCCCTGTGTTTACTGCTGTGGCGGACTTGATGAAAGATAGGATTATCCAAGCCAAGGTAAAAGCTTTCGATTGCAGTAAAGACTTAATCGCGGCGTAAACGAATTGTGGACGTACATTCCAGCGAAGCGCGCAGTAAGAACATGCGCGCGATACGAACAAAGGATACGTCACCAGAAGTAAAAGTTCGAAAACTTCTGTTTGCTAAAGGACTGCGATATCGACTACATGCCAAGGATCTTCCAGGCTCTCCAGACATCGTTTTCCCGAAGCATAACGTTGTTGTTTTTGTTCATGGCTGCTTCTGGCATAAGCACAATTGCCATCTCTTTAAGATGCCAAGCACTCGGCCCGAATTTTGGTTGACAAAGATAGAAAAGAATGTCGCGCGTGACCGGCGTGCTATGGAATCACTAATAGATCGCGGTTGGCGCGTCCTTATTGTATGGGAATGCTCGATTAAGGGGAAACACAAGTGGGATGAACGCGAATTGCAAGCAAGGTTGGCAGCGTGGATTATGGACGGCTCGCAAAAATACTCGGAATTTACTGGCCATTAAGGATTTAATTAAAACTGTTGAAATCATCAACTAAGAGCATGAGTTGGTGGCGATTAAGCCCTTCTGAATAGCTACCAGATTTTTCTCCATCAGCCTTCGAAATACCGTCGAAATGACTTGGAAGAACATCAAGGTACAAGAAATTCGGCGAGCCTAATGGATTTAGCTGAACATCCAGAAGTTGAGAAAGTGGTGCGGGCGACTGGTTCCAAACTATATATCTGTACGTCGAGCGTATTTCTTGGCAGAGAAATACGTTATCTGCATGAGTTGTATCCAATCCGAAGCATAAATCTTTGGGCTGCTCCCAGCCATTGTCCAATTCCTCAGTGAGCTTTTTGTACTCTAGAACATTCTCATCGGCAGCAGCTTTGTTCAATTTCTGTGCCATTCTCAAATAGGTGCGTTTTGACGCCAGATCACTTAAGCGGTAGCGATAGCCCATTGCCGGGTCTTTCCGTTTAAACTCAAGAAATACTAATGACTTGGAACTATCCAGTGCAACTCCATCAATGTCGCTGAGATATAGTTTTGAATAGTTCATCCAGCACCTGGTGGCAAAGAGCTTTTCCAATTTCCTCGTTGGTAGATGCCGCAACCAAGGTTCAATCTCCAGGCCGGTCTGGAGATTGATTAACTCACTCAATTTAAGGGTGATCTCTCTATTTATCGTATTGATCTGCTCGTCCAATGGTTCTGTTAACCATTTAATTACCCCTGATTGCATGGAAAATTGTCGGAGATTAAAGTCGATGATTGGGATGCCTTCGACGTAACTGACCGCGTAATCGACAAGGAAGAACTCAGGTGGTGATCTGGTTGCAGCAAGCCAGTGGACCAATGTCTTACTTGCCTCGATTTGATTGCCACAGTCATTAGAGCTGAGCTTATACCATTGGCGCACCTTCTTCGATGGGTTATAACATTTCATCCAACCAGTGGCAACGCCATCCAGAACACGTAGGCCCGCCATACTGCATATCTTTTCTTCGAAGTAGATTTCTGAAACGATTGAGTGGAGGCGTTTAGTCGGTCTGTTATTCTTTAAATCGAACTCTACGCGGTGAATCCAATCTACCAAGGCGTCAGTTTTATTCATTTGGATTGCTCTTGCAACGATTTTACGTGACGAATAAATTGCTTGAGCGTGATCAGGCTGGCTCGTTGGCTTAGGCTATAAGTCGCCTGGATATTCTCAGGAATTACGAGTTTCAAATTATGTGCGGCCATTTCCTTTGTTTGCGTCTCGCTAATCGCCGGCTCTAGCGTAATTAGGTGTTTGATACGAATTCTTTCTGCCTCGCTTAATACTTGTCTCCACCTGTCCTTGCATGTGGTTTTTGCCCCCAGCATAACCAATTTTTCGGCGCTAAAAGCTGGATTTTTGTAAGATTCGAAAGACGGAAAAAGAAAATCTGGCTTTGCGTTATTTTCGGTAAATCGCTCTTTACCGCGACCTTGCTCAAACAAAATGCCATGGATAGTTAAAAGATGATGGATATGACCTTCGAATGCGTGGCCAACTCTAGACTTTCGGCGGTTCTGAACGCTTAATGAGAAGGCGATAAAATCATCTACGTCCGCACCATTGTTTCCAAAACCCTTTTGCAACTTATCCTTTACAATGTGTCGTTCGTAAATCCGGAATAGCTTTTCTTCGTGTTCCATCCACGCCATAAGAGCCTGATCCGGAAAATCAACTGGACTTGGGGCATCTGTAGCGGAATTACGCGCAAAGTTAGAAAACTCCGCAGTTGACGGAAATACTTTGCCGCCAAATTTGGCGATAAGCTGGTCTAGCCAATCACTATCGCTCCTTTCATGCGCTGCTATTTGTAGACCGAGGCTCTCTAGAGCCAAACGCAACGGCAATTGCAGCTCAATTGCATTGACGTTGCCGGCGCGGAGGGTTTGATCTATTTCAATCAAACCGAATATTGCGCGAAGCTGATATTCAACAGTGCTTCCTGCTGGTGTGAATACCATAAACAGGGAGTTGTCTCTAAGCTTTGCGACGAGAAAGAAATCGCCCGGAGATAATTGGGCCGTTACTTCGCTATCGTAGTAATACAAGCGGTATTCTGGGCCACGATGAAGGACGTTTCGACGTGCATCATACCAAGTTACTTCGCTTTCGCACGTTAATGGTATTTCGTCTTCATCTCGAATGTAGACTTGCTTTACTGGAAATCGATATTCTTCATGCTTCCCAGGAGTGCCCAGCCATTGGCGGAAGCCAGCTTTCGGAAGCCCACCGATCTCATGTTGGTTAGATCGACCAGGATCAGCATCGACAGCCGTAAGATATTTTGCTGCCACGCCTTCGAAATAATCGCTAATTTTGTCCGGGACGCTATTCGTCATTATTGTTCCAGTATGAAATTTACCTGAAGGTAACATCATCAAGAACTATAGGTCAATGTTCGGCATAGGGGCCTTGGAACGTAAGCCGTAGAGGAGAGTTGGGTGAGGCGCAAAGAATTTTGCGTGAACGAGTTATTGGCGGCGTTCGATAACTCTTCAGCCAACGCTACTTTGTGCGAACCGTAAAGCATTTGTCGCGACGGCAAACTACGATTTGGCAAGAGTGACCTTAGAAGAGAAAATCTGCTTATTGGCTGGACTTCGATGCCATCTTTTGGCATTAAAGCCGCCCCCCACCTAAAAAAAACGGGCTCATGAATGTACATGAACCCGTTTCAGTAGGATGCCAGATTAAGAACCAGAAGTTCTCACTTTTGAGGGCAGAATAGCGTTTTATACATCGATATTACCAGCGCGCAGCGCGTTGGTCTCAATGAAGTTCCTGCGAGGCTCAACGTCGTCGCCCATCAGCGTAGTGAAGATCTGGTCGGCGGCAATCGCGTCTTCGATCTGCACCTTCAGCAGGCGGCGGACGGTTGGGTCCATGGTGGTTTCCCACAGCTGCTCTGGATTCATCTCGCCCAGACCTTTGTAGCGCTGCTTGGAAACGGTGCGTTCCGCTTCGTCGCGCAGCCACTGCATGGCGTGGTGGAAGTCGACCACGGCGCTTTCCTTGGTGCGCTCGCCTTCGCCGCGGCGGATCACGGCGCCTTCGCCGATCAGGCCGGTGAAGGTGGCGGCGGCGTCGGCCAGCACGCGGTAGTCGGCGCCTTGCACGAAGTCGGCGTCGATCGAGGAGACCTTCACGTTACCGTGGTGCAGGCGTTCGATGCGCAGGGTGTGCTTGTCGGTCATTTCGTCGGTGGTCACCACGACTTTTACTGCGCTGTCGTCGATGTTGGCCATCAGCGCTTCGGCGGACTTCTGTGCGGACTCGATGGTGCCCAGGTCCAGCGTTACGCCGGTCATGATGGCGGTCAGCGCGGCGCGGTCGATCACGCGGGTCAGGCGGGTCATGATGGCGTTGGCCATGTTGTAGGTGCGGGCCAGTTCGCCCAGCGCTTCGCCCTGGATCAGGTCTGCGCCTTCGCGCGGGGTCAGGGCGGCGGTGTTCAGTGCTACGTTCATCATGTAGCCGGCTTCTTCCAGGTCGTCCTTCAGGTAGCGCTCATCGCGGCCGGCCTTCACCTTGTACAGCGGCGGCTGGGCGATGTAGATGTGGCCACGCTCGACCAGTTGCGGCATCTGGCGGTAGAACAGCGTCAGCAGCAGGGTGCGGATGTGGGCGCCGTCGACGTCCGCGTCGGTCATGATGATGATGCGGTGGTAGCGCAGCTTTTCGATATTGAATTCGTCGGCGCCGATGCTGGTGCCCAGGGTGGCGATCAGGGTGGTGATCTGCTCGGACGACAGCATCTTTTCGAAGCGTGCCTTCTCCACGTTCAGCACCTTGCCTCGCAGCGGCAGGATGGCCTGGAACTTACGGTCGCGGCCCTGCTTGGCGGAGCCGCCTGCGGAGTCACCCTCGACGATGTACAGTTCGGACAGGGCTGGGTCTTTTTCCTGGCAGTCGGCCAGCTTGGCGCTCAGGCCCAGGCCGTCCATCACGCCTTTGCGGCGGGTCAGGTCGCGGGCTTTGCGGGCTGCTTCACGGGCGCGTGCTGCTTCCACGATCTTGCCGCAGATGATCTTGGCGTCGTTCGGCTTTTCCATCAGGAAGTCGGTCAGCGTCTTGGCGACGATTTCTTCCACTGGGCCGCGCACTTCGGAGGAGACCAGCTTGTCCTTGGTCTGGCTGGAGAACTTTGGCTCCGGCACTTTGACGGACAGCACGCAGGTCAGGCCTTCGCGCATGTCGTCGCCGCTGATTTCGACCTTGGCTTTCTTGGCGAAGTCGTTTTCGTCGATGTACTTGTTGATCACGCGGGTCATTGCCGCGCGCAGGCCGGTCAGGTGGGTGCCGCCGTCGCGCTGCGGAATGTTGTTGGTGAAGCAGAGTACCTGTTCGTTGAAGGCGTCGTTCCATTGCATGGAGACGTCGACCGAGATCGTGGTGCCCTGGTCGGACTGGCGTTCGCCGGTGGCCTGGAACACGGTCGGGTGCAGCACGGTCTTGGCTTTGTTGATGTATTCAACGAAGCCGCGGGTGCCGCCTTCGAAGGCGAACACTTCTTCCTTGCCGGTGCGCTGGTCGGTCAGCTTGATGTTGACGCCGTTGTTCAGGAAGGACAGTTCGCGGATACGCTTGGCCAGGATCTCGTAGTGGAATTCCACGTGTGTGAAGATCTCTTCGTCGGCCCAGAAGTGCACGTCGGTGCCGCGCTTGTCGGTTTCGCCGATCACTTTGATCGGAGAGGTCGCCACGCCGTCGATCATTTCGATCTCGCGGTTCTGGGCGACGCCTTTGACGAATTCCATCTGGTGGACTTTGCCGTCGCGGCGGATGGTCACGCGCAGCAGCTTGGACAGTGCGTTCACGCAGCTGACACCCACGCCGTGCAGGCCGCCGGAGACTTTGTAGGCGTTCTGGTCGAACTTTCCGCCGGCGTGCAGCTCGGTCAGCACGATTTCGGCTGCGGAGCGTTTTGGCTCGTGCTTGTCGTCCATCTTCAGGCCGACGGGAATGCCGCGGCCGTTGTCGGTGATCGAGATCGAGTTGTCGCTGTGGATGGTGACGTGGATCTCGGAGCAGTGGCCGGCCAGGGCTTCGTCAATCGAGTTGTCCAGCACCTCGAATACCAGGTGGTGCAGGCCGGTGCCATCCGACGTGTCGCCGATGTACATGCCGGGACGCTTGCGGACTGCTTCCAGGCCTTCCAGGATCTGGATCGAGGAGGCGCCGTATTCTTCTGCTTTGGCCTTTGGTTGTTCGTTGTGGCTTTCGGACATGGACTGCTTTCTCTTTTAACGAATTACTTTTGTGCTCTTTTTTAAAACCTTTGTGAACCGGAAAACCGGGGTCAGACCCTTGGGTCTGACCCCGGTTTTCCGGTTATCTTCGGTTTTAAATGCGCATCGGCATTACAACGTATTTGAAGTCTTGGTTATCCGGGATCGAGATCAGTGCGGAGCTGTTGCTGTCGCCCAGGGCTACGTTGACTTGGTCGCACTTCAGGTTGTTCAGCACGTCCAGCAGGTAGGTCACGTTGAAGCCGATGTCCACGCTGTCGCCGCCGTAGTCGATTTCCAGTTCTTCGACCGCTTCTTCCTGGTCCGCGTTGGTGGACGAGATCTTCAGCGAGCCTGGGGTGATGATGCAGCGTACGCCCTTGAACTTATCGCTGGTCATGATCGCGGCGCGCTGCAGGGAGCGCAGCAGCTCTT